>ERZ791908.689-NODE-689-length-30364-cov-5.621136_pt1 | contig 30364 bp, 26 predicted proteins | sample MGYA00510144_ERZ791908 | MGnify/ENA primary metagenome ERZ791908 (study PRJEB30046, sample SAMN00792105) | human gut metagenome | study: EMG produced TPA metagenomics assembly of the A metagenome-wide association study of gut microbiota in type 2...
GTCTCTCATAAAGGGAGCATATCATTCAGCGTCGTGGAAGGGTGGGGTTCTTATTTTCCCAGCTTATGCCGTGCTTCCCGCAGGGAAATTCCGTGTTCTCTTGCGTAGGCTGCGGCGTCATCATATCCGATTTTCCTGCGCCGGATACCGCGGCGGCTGTCCGTGCTGGTTTTCACGGTCACGCCGTTTTCTTCCGTCTCTTCTGTCCGGCTCAGGACGGCGCGCTGGAAGTAATGCATGCGCACACCGATGGTGGTCGTAAGACGCAGGGTCAGATCCGTCATTCTGCCTGCGTCTTCCGGCCGGCAGATAACGGATAATTTTACGGCCGGCCGGCTTTTCTTCATGACGATCGGCGTGTGGTAAACATCCAGCGCGTCTTCTTCCAGCAGCCGGTCCATGGCAAAACCGAGCTCTTCGCCGGTCATGTCGTCGATGTTTGCGGAAAGTTCCGCGACGACATCCCGCTGGTAATCTTCAAGCTCTGCGAGGGCAGTGATCTGCCCGGAAAGGTCGGTCATGACGCCGTAAGGGGCAAGGTCTGCGTGACGGCAGACAATGGAGCGGCCGGTATCCTTGCCGGCTTTCGAAGAAGTGGAATCTGCGCCTGAAGATGCAGGACCCGCAGACTGGCTGCCGGAAGATTTTCCACTGCTGATGCCTTCGCCGGATGTTTCCGCACCGCTGCCGCCTGCGGAATGCGCCAGGCCGATCAGGCTGCGGTCGATTTCGTCGCCCAGGAATACCCGGATCCCATTGGCTTTGCCTGGAAATTCCCGGGTACCAAGGCCGATTCCAGTCTGATGAACCTGCATTGGCGGCTGCGGCCCGAAGGCGTCGGCGAACTGCGTCAGCAGGGCAGCGCCGGTCGGGGTGCAGAGTTCACCATTGGTACCGTCGCTGTAGCTGATGCCGGCCTTCAGAATCTCTGCAGTGGCCGGTGCCGGAACCGGCAGAATACCATGTGCGCAGTGCACGTGGCCGGATCCGGTGTTAATTGGAGAAACCACGATGCGGTCCGGATGAATCGCGGAAATCAGCAGACAGTTTCCAACTACGTCTGCTACAGCGTCCAGAGCACCGACTTCGTGGAAATGCACTTCCGAAACCGTCGTTCCGTGGACCTTGGATTCTGCCGCGGCGATGCGCTGGTAAACCTGGAGGGCTTCCTGTTTTACCGCTTCCGGAATATCCAGCCCCTTGATGATCGCGGTGATGCCGGCCATGCTGTGGTGAGCGTGGTGATGGCTGTGGCCGTTATGGTCGTGGCTGTGAGCGTGCATGTGGGCGTAATCATGGCTGTGCATGTGCTCGTCTTCATGCGCGTGGGAGTGATCGTGAAATACTTCTGACGGCGTATCATGGCCGTGTTCGTGTGCGCAGCGGTGAGAATGCATGTGTTCATCTTCATGCGTATGCGAATGGTCATGAAAAGCGTCAGACGGCTCATCATGGCCGTGCATATGCTCGTGCCCGTGATACAGCCCGGCAGCTTCTGCGGCAGCGTCAGAGTGCGTGTGTGCTGCATTTCCGCTGCCTTCCTCATGCCCGTGAATCAGCACCCGCATGTGCGTTCCGGTGATGCCGCAGCTTTCCGCTTTTTCAGGCTGAAATTTGACTCCCGGGATCTGCAGCTTCTGCAGCGCGTCCAGAGCGTGGTCCGGAGCAATTTCTGAAAGGGCGCCCATCAGCATATCGCCGGCAGCGCCCATACTGCATTCAATATATAAGGTTTTCATCGATTTGATGCCTCCTTTGTATGTTTCGGGCCGGCGTGATTGATCATGCTGGCCGTGTATGCCGCGCCGAATCCATTGTCGATGTTGACCACAGAAACCCCGCTGGCGCAGGAATTCAGCATGGAAAGAAGCGCTGTGACACCGCCGAAGGCCGTGCCGTAGCCGACGCTTGTCGGAACCGCGATGACCGGGCAGTCTGCCAGCCCGCCGATGACGCTGGCCAGGGCGCCTTCCATGCCTGCAATCGCGATAATCACGCTGGCGTTCATGATTTCATCCGTGCAGCTCAGCAGCCGGTGAATTCCGGAAACGCCGACATCGTACAGCCGGCAGACCGAATTTCCAAGGGCTTCAGCGGTTACCGCAGCTTCTTCCGCAACCGGAATGTCGCTGGTTCCGCCAGTCGCGATCAGAATCGTTCCGTTTCCCGTCGGTTTCGGGATCCTGCCGACAATTGCCGCGCGGGCGTCTTCATAATATTTAAATGGAATATCCTTCGTAAATTTCTCCGCGGCTTCGCTGCTCATGCGCGTGATGAGGACTGTTTTCTGTCCGTCGTTCCAGAGCTGGTGGGCGATGATGTCGATCTGCTCCGGAGTTTTGCCCGCGCCGTATACCACTTCACTGATGCCCTGCCGCAGTCCTCTGTGGCTGTCCAGCCGGGCGATGCCGATGTCGTGGAATGGCTTCTGCTTCAGCTTCAGAAGTGCGTCGTCCACCGATGCAGAGCCGTCCGCGACCTGGCGCAGCAGGGTTTTTACTTCATTTTCGTTCATTTTGCATCTTCTTTCGATAAGGTCATTTCAATCAGTATGGGAATTGACTTTCTTTCCTCCTATTTTTCAGGAGGGACTAAAATTAACCGTGCAAGGAGCCGATGTGTTCCCGCGGCCGCCCGCTACTTACTCTTTCTTCCTCGGAAATCCAGCGCCAGCTCCGGGAAATATGGATGCAGCGCCTTCTCGATTTCCGTTTTCTTTTCTACGGCCTTCGCAAACTGTTCTTCCGGCAGCTGAATCAGGCCGGTTTCTCCTCTTTTGCGGACGCGGAGGTCGGAAAATCCCAGTTTTCGAAGTTCGTCTTCCGCATGTTCTACGGCGGACAGTTTTTCCTGGGTGATCTCTTCTCCCGTCGGAATTCTGGTGGCCAGGCAGGCGTTGGACGGCTTGTTCCAGGTGAAGAGGCCGGCAGTCCGTGACGCCTTGCGGATGTCTTCTTTTGTCATGCCGCAGAGCTGAAGCGGGGAGAGGACGTGCATCTCCTGCAGGGCCTTCACGCCCGGGCGGTCGGAAGGGTCGTCGGAGGCGTTGGTGCCGTCGATGATCGTTGTATAGCCGTCTGCTGCCGCCAGCTTCGTGATGGTTCCAAAAACCAGATTCTTGCAGTAATAGCAGCGGTTCCACGGATTATCCGTGACTTCTTTATGAGAAAGAACATCCGCTTCGATGACCGTCAGACGGTCCTCCGCGCCGATATCCTTCGCGACCCGCTTGGCGTCTTCATACTCAAAATCCGCCTGGAAGGGGCCGTGAACGTAGTATGCCCGGATATCCGCGCCTGCCTTGACAGCCGCATAGAACAGATAGGAAGAGTCCACCCCTCCGGAAAATCCCAGTGCAATCTTCGGATGCTGCTTGAAAAATTCTGTTACATTCATATCTCTGATCTCCTTAAATCTCCTTTTTGTATACATTAATTCTACCATAAGCATCGAGAAAATGAGAAGAAATCTGCAGGAAACAGGATGCCCCTGCATGGTGATTCTGTTTTCACCAGGCATATGGTGAATATGGCCGCCCCTCCTGTGTATTCATGCACATCGGCTGTGCAATTGCGGCCTGAAATCAGCTATGATATACTCACAATACAGAGATGAAGTCGTATAATGTATGCAGAAGTTTCACGGAGGATGATTGTATGCATATTCCAGATGGGTATATTGCGCCGCAGGTTACGATTCCGGCGCTGGCCGCGATGCTTCCGGTGTGGAAGACATCGCTGACGAAAGTGAAGAAGAAGGTCGGGGAGAAGAATCTTCCGACCCTGGCGCTGGGCGCGGCGTTTTCTTTTACCATTATGATGATGAATGTGCCGGTTGCGGGCGGAAGTTCGGCCCATGCGGTGGGCGCGGTCCTGATTGCGGTGATGCTGGGTCCCTGGGCGGCGGTGGCTGCCGTGTCGGCGGCGCTTCTGATACAGGCGCTGTTTTTTGGAGATGGCGGGATTCTTGCGTACGGATTAAATTGTCTGAATATGGCGGTGGTGATGCCCTTTATCGGCTATGCCGTTTACCGGGCGCTTTCCGGCGGGAGCCGGCCGGGTTCGCGGCGGAATGTTTTCAGCGCGGCGGCCGGAGGATATGTGGGAATCAATGCTGCGGCCTTTCTGGCTGCGGTCGAGTTCGGCGTTCAGCCGGCCCTCTTCCACACCGCGTCCGGGGCGGCGCTTTACTGTCCTTATCCGCTGTCTGTGTCGATTCCGGCCATGATGGCGGCGCATCTTCTGGTGGCAGGACCGCTGGAGGCGGTCATTACCGGCGCGGCGTCGGCCTACATTGCCAAGGCGGCCCCGGACATGTTCCTGCAGAACCAGAAGAACATTCAGTCAGAACTGAGACTGCAGGCTGCAGAGAGCGCAGCCTCCGGAGATTCTGAGAAAGTCGGAAGGACAAAAAGTTTCTGGGCAAGGTATAAAGCGGTTCTGATTCCGCTGATCGTACTGATCGCCCTGACTCCGCTGGGTCTTCTGACCAAAGGCACGGCCTGGGGAGAGTGGGGTACAGATGAAGTGAAGAAAGCAGTCGGCTACGTGCCTTCCGGAATGCAAAAAATGGCGGAATTCTGGAAGTCTCTGATGCCAGACTATTCCGTTCCGGTCCTCGGAAACCGGGGTGGATATATTGCTGCGGCGGTCGTCGGAATCGGGCTGATTTTCTTGCTCGTATTCCTTTTGTCGCTGGCGGCAAAACACGGAAGGAATGAGAAGGACAGGAATGAAGCGTAACACAGCGGAAGGAAACAGCAGGATTGTCGGAAGGGGATTTCTGGCGCGGACGCTGATGAGGTTCTCGGAGCTGTTTGAAAATGAACTGTATAACAACCGCTATGCCGGAATGGACGGCCTCTGGCAGATGATCGACGCGCGGATGAAAATTCTCGCGTCGCTTCTGTTTATTATCATTGCGAATGGAAGCAGGAGTTTTGTGGTATTAATTGGAACAGGGCTTGCTGCGGCGGTGTACGCTGGAGCATCGAAGCTGAAGATGGGGGACTATCTGCGCCGGGTGTGGATGTATCTGCCGGTGCTGGTGTTTCTGCTGACTCTTCCGGGGGTGTCGAACTGGATGATACAGGGCAGGCCGGTGATTACGATCGGGACGGTGTATTTTACCGCTGAAGGGCTGAAAACGGCCGGAAGAGCGGCGCTGAGAACGGGTGATTCACTGTCCTTTGCCTTTCTGCTGCTGGCGGCGACCCGCTGGACGGATCTGATGGACGGCCTGTCTCGGATGCATATTCCGGATGGATTCATCGCGATTCTGAACATGGCCTACCGCTATATCTTTCTGATGGCCTCGGCCGGAACGGAGATGATGCAGGCCAGATATCTGCGGACGGTCGGGAAAATTTCCACAAAGGAAAACCGACGCTACGTGGGCGGGGCCTTCGGCCAGCTCTTCGTGAAAGTCCGCCGCATCAGTGAAGAGGTGTATCAGGCCATGGTTCTGCGGGGCTATCAGGGATCGTTTCCATCGCTTTCCAGGCGGAGTCTCAGGATGCTGGACTGGATGTTCATGCTGGTGAACGCAGTTATCCTTGGCATACTGTTTACAGGAGGATATATTTTTGGGTGAAATTTTTCATTTGGAGCACGCTGCTTTTGCCTATCCGGCGGCGGAGCCGGTATTTCAAGATCTGAGCCTTACCGTTTCTCAGGGTGAGCGGATTGCGGTTCTGGGCGTGAACGGATGCGGGAAGTCGACGCTTCTGAAGATGCTGGCGGGGCTGATTGCGCCCGGGCAGGGCGTGATGGAAGCCTTCGGGAAGCCGGTGCATCTGGACCGGATGAAACGGAAAGAAGCAGAAGAATACCACCAGAAGGTCGGATATGTGTTTCAGGATTCTGATGTGCAGCTCTTCTGCGGAAGCGTCCGGGAGGAGCTGGCCTTCGGGCCGCTGCAGAAGGGAGAACCGGCGAAGCAGGTGATGGAGCAGGTGAATTCCCTGGCTGAAGAGCTTGGCCTTACAAAGCTTCTGGACAAGGCTCCCTTTCATTTAAGCGGCGGAGAGAAGAAGAAAGTCGCGATTGCCAGTGCCCTGATTCTCAAGCCGGAAGTTCTGATTCTGGATGAACCGACGAATAATCTGGATCCGCGGTCTCAGACCTGGCTGCTGAAGCTGCTGCGCCGCCTTTCCGGCGAGGGAAAGACACTGATTTTCGCGACCCACGCCCTGGACCTGGTTCCCCATATCGCAGACCGGGCCGTGCTGTTCGATGAGGAGCACCAGATCTGCGCAGACCGGCCGGTAAGAGAGCTGCTGGAGGATAAGGCGCTTCTCCGCAGCGTCAACTTGGTCGATGCGCACTTCCACACCCATCCCTGGGATTTTGAGTAGCCGCAGAGGACAAAAAAGAAAAGCCAGGGCACACCGCCTTAAGAAATGGTGTAAAATTAAATACGGATATCAATCGCGTCTGCCCGGGGTTCAGCCCTGGCAGCGCGTTCATGTTTTACAGAGTTTAACGGACGAATACAGAAGGGACAGGATGAATGAAAGAGATTAAACGAGTAGACATTATCGGAATGGGCGCGCTGGGACTGCTGTTCGGCACCCCGGTCAGAGAAAACGGCGGGGAAGGTCAGCCGCAGTATATCATGGACGCAGAGCGGAAGGCGCGTCATGAAAAGGAAGTTTACACCATCAACGGTGAAGAGGTGAATCTGCACATGGTAACGCCGGAAGAGGCGCAGCCTGCGGATATCCTGCTGGTGGGACTGAAATATCCGGGACTGAAAGCGGGCCTTGAAACGGCGGCGCCTTGCGTGAATGATGATACCATCATCATTTCCCTGATGAACGGTGTAGACAGTGAAGAAATTATCGCTGAACGCTTCGGAAAAGATAAGGTTCTCTATTCTGTTTCCCAGGAAATGGATGCCCAGAGATATGGCAGCAAGATGGTCTATTCCCAGGCCGGCCGTCTCTTCATCGGTGTTCCGCACACCGCAGATGAAGAGACACAGAAAGTCCTGACAGAGAAGCTCGACCGCGTCTGCGCCTACTTTGATAAGGTGAAGTTCCCGTATAAGAGGGAGGAAAACATTCTCTACCGCCAGTGGTGCAAGTACATGGTCAATACCGGCTGCAACCAGACGACCATGGTATTCGACAAGCCGTATGGAGACTGCCTGAAGGATGGAAGCCTGGAATATGCCGTCATGATCAGCGCCATGCGCGAGGTCTGCCTGATCGCCCAGAAGAAGGGCATTCCAGTCGGAGAGAAGGAGCTTCACGAGTACACCGATATTCTCCGCGGACTGGACCCGAATGCCGTTCCGTCCATGGGACAGGACCGCAGACAGAAGAGAAAGTCTGAGGTGGACATGTTCTCCGGAACGATTATGCGCTACGGAAGAGAACTGGGCGTCGCCACGCCGGTGAACGACTATCTGAACCGCCGGGTAAAGGAGATTGAAGCGGCCTACTAACAGAAGAAAAACCCCACGGGATCCGGGCACCATCATTTCCCGGTGACGCCTTGACAGATCGCTTTTGTCAAAATACAATATACATAAGTATGTGAAGACCAGGGGAGCCGAAAGGCTGAGAGGCGGCGTGCCGCGACCCTTGAACTGATCTGGATCATGCCAGCGTAGTGAGTCATTGTCGAAATGCTTGAATTTTACACGTAAGCAATGCCCTGCCGGCCTGGTCCGTGCAGGGTTTTCTTATGCTTTCAGTAATTAAATCAGATCATTGAATGTGAATGGAGGAGTTAAAATGCAGGCAAGTGTAGCGATTCAGGTACTTCCGGATGTTCATCCTGACGAGGAAATTGTACGGATTGTCGATGAAGTTATTGCATACATTAAGAGCACCGGACTTCATTACTATGTCGGTCCGTATGAGACGGTTATCGAGGGAGATGACTACGACCAGCTCATGGATGTCGTAAAGGAATGCCAGCATGTGGCAATCAAGGCAGGCGCGCCAAAGGTTTCCGCCTACGTCAAGATTGAGTACAAGCCAGAAGGGGAGATATTGACGATTGATAAGAAAGTTTCCAAGTATCATCAAAAATAAAGGACCGGCGGTCGTCGCCATCCTCGTAATTATCGGACTCTGGGAGCTCATCTGTGTAACCGGATGGGTGCCGCGCTACATGCTGCCGACCCCGGGAGACGTGCTGCAGTCCCTGATCAGCGACTGGAGTCTGCTCTGGGAAAACGCGGAAGTCACCCTTCAGGAGGCGATTTACGGTCTTCTGATCGGCATCGGAATCGGCTTCGTGTTCGCCGTTCTGATGGATATGTTCGACACACTGTACCGCGCTCTGTACCCGGTTATGGTGCTGTCGCAGACCATCCCGACCGTTGCCATTGCGCCGCTTCTGGTGCTCTGGTTCGGCTATGAAATGAAGCCGAAGATCATCCTGGTCGTTATCGCGTCCTTCTTCCCGATCGCAGTCGGCCTGCTTGACGGATTCAAGTCCGCGGACCCGGATTCCATCAACCTGCTGCGTTCAATGGGCGCGGGAAAGCTGAAAATTTTCCGCTATCTGAAGGCTCCGTCGGCGCTTCCGAGCTTCTTCTCGGGACTTCGGATCGCAACGGCATATTCCGTTGTCACGGCCGTCATCAGTGAATGGCTCGGCGGATTCAGCGGCCTCGGCGTGTACATGACGCGCGTGAAGAAAGCCTACGCTTTCGATAAAATGTTTGCGGTTATTATCATAATCTCTGTCGTTTCGCTCCTCCTGATGGCTGTGGTCAGCATTCTGGAGCGAGTCTGCCTGCCGTATCGTCACCTCGACGATGCGGAGAAGGAGTCCTAGCGGCGCAGAGGACAAAAATCAACTGTAGCAAGGGAGTAATTCATTCATGAAAAAGAAATCTGTAATAAAGAAGATCCTGGTTGGTGCCCTCGCGGGAGCCATGATTTTCAGCCTCGCGGCATGCGGAAGCAGTTCTTCGAAGAAGAAATCTTCCTCTTCCGATTCCAATCTGAAGCAGATCACCGTCTGCCTGGACTGGACTCCGAATACCAACCACACAGGATTATATACAGCCATTGAAAAGGGATATTTCAAGAAGCAGGGCCTGAAAGTCAAGGTCGTTCAGCCGTCTGATGACGGAGCTGAGCAGATCGTCGGCAGCGGTAAGGCTCAGTTCGGCGTCAGCGCGCAGGACACCATGGCCAATGCCCTGGTTGGAAAGAGCAAGGTGCCAATCACCTGCGTTGCCGCCATCCTGCAGCATAACACATCCGGAATTATTTCCAGAAAAGCAGACGGCATCACCAGCCCGAAGGGCATGATGAACCATAAGTATGCAACCTGGGATCAGCCGATTGAGAAGGCTATCCTGAAGGAAGTTGTCAACAATGACGGCGGAGACTTCTCCAAGGTCAAGCTGATTCCGTCCACCGTAACCGATGAGGCATCTGCTCTGAAGAAGAAGTCTGTAGACTGCATCTGGGTATTCAACGGCTGGGCAACCATCGCCTGCAAACAGGCCGGCCTGAAAGTCAACTTCTGGTACTTCAAGGACCTGAATAAGACTTTCGACTACTACACACCAGTTTACATTGCCAACAACAATTACCTGAAGAAGCACCCGAAGCAGGCAAAGGCCTTCATGAAGGCTCTGTCCGAAGGATATAACTACGCGGCAAAGCACCCGAAGGAGTCCGCAGACATCCTGATGAAGGAAAATAAGGAGCTGCGCAGCAACAAGAAGCTGATCTACGCAAGCCAGAAGTACCTGTCCAAGCAGTATATTTCCGACGCCAAGCAGTGGGGCTATGTTGATCCTGCACGCTGGAACCGCTTCTACAGCTGGCTGGACCAGAACAATCTGGTTAAGGAAAAGCTGACAAGGAACGAGGGCTTCACCAACGATTATCTGCCGGCAAAATAGTACCGGAGCAAGGGGATTATGAGTAAATTACAAGTCGAAAATGTCAATGTGTCCTTCAGCGGAAACCAGGTCCTGAAAGACATTTCCATTCATCTGGAAGAAGGAGAACTGGTCAGCCTGCTGGGCGTCAGCGGAAGCGGAAAAACAACACTGTTTAATGTGATTTCCGGTCTGCTGAAACCGCAGAAGGGAAGAGTCATGCTTAACGGACGGGATATCACTGGAAAGCCGGGTCAGATCAGCTACATGCTGCAGAAAGACCTGCTGCTTCCCTACCGTACGATCCAGGATAACGTCGCGCTTCCGCTGCTGCTTCAGGGTATGCGTAAAAAAGAAGCACGTCAGAAAGCCGCCGCGATGTTCGATGAATTCGGCCTTGCCGGTACAGAGCGGAAATATCCGTCCCAGTTGTCCGGCGGAATGCGTCAGCGCGCCGCACTGCTCAGAACTTACATGTTCTCCCAGGACGTAGCGCTCCTGGATGAGCCGTTTTCCGCACTGGATACCCTGACCAAGACACAGATCCACCACTGGTACCTGCAGGTCATGGAAAAAATCCATCTGTCGACGCTCTTCATCACCCACGACATCGACGAAGCCATCCTGCTCTCCGACCGGATCTACATCCTGACCGGAAAGCCGGGAGAAATCCTCGACGAAATTACCGTAAAAGAAGAAAAGCCCCGCGGCAACGACTTTCCGCTGACCGATGCCTTCCTGAATTATAAGAGGACGATCATCAGAAGACTGGAAGAATCCGGCGTTTCCGGCGTTTCGCTGGGCTAGGGGATTCCGGGAATTCACTTCCGTGTGAAGCGAGTTACGGTCAGATTGAATAAGAGAAGGGTCACCATACCGGACTGCTGAGCGCAGCCGGTCTGGTGACCCTGTTTTTTATCAGATGACGGAAAAACGAAGAAAGAAAAAGAGCAGAAGCAGCTCATCATCTCAGGTGCTTCTGCTTCCGGAATTCAGGTATCCGTGGCCCGTCTGCCTGTTTGTCTGCTTTATTTGCTGTTTTTTTCTGTCTCCATGCTGGTGATCAGGCGCTGGAACATGTCTTTCAGGCCGACTTCGGCTTTCCAGCCGAGGGCTTCCAGTTTGGACGGGTCCAGGCGGATGATCATCTCAGGATTGTAGCCGAATTTGGAGATGTCGTCCGGGATGTCGATACGCACATGGGTGCTGCCATCCGGATTCAGTGATGCCGTGAGATCGGCCATTTCGCGGATGGAGCAGGCGGTATCCGGGTTGGCTATGTTATAGGCCTCGCCGGTATTTCCGTGCAGGAGAGCAGTCAGAATGCCTTTGACGGCGTCTCTGGTGTAGCAGTAGTTACGCACGGTTCGTCCTTCCGTGTGAAGGGAGATGTCTTTTTTTTCGATTACGCAGCGGGCGAAGTCGGCGAATACGCGGCCGTCATCGTAGCGGACGCCGGGACCGAAGGTCTGGGCGAGGCGGACGATTTTTGCAGGAAGGCCGTATTCGGAGGCGTAGGAGGCGCAGAGGCACTCGACGATGCGCTTCCCTTCGGAGTAGCTGCTGCGCACGCTGGTAGAATCGATATAGCCGTGTCCGGTTTCCGGCATGGTTTTCTGACCCGGATCAGGTGTTCCGTAAACTTCCAGGGAAGACAGGTAGACGAAGCCGGAGACTTCTTTTTCGCGGGCAAAGCGGAGCATGTTGTCGCTTCCGTCAATGGCCGCGTGGATGGTCTCTACAGGATGAGATACAAAGTATTTTGATCCTGTAGGGCTGGCCGTGTGGATGATGTAGTCGACATTTCCGTCAAAGTCTGGATGGTCGGCGATGTCACCGGAAACAATGGTCAGTCCGTCCTGGAAATCAGAAAAGAGTGCTTCTGCTTTCTTTTGATTGCGGACGAAAGCAGCGACCTTAATGCTGTCGCCGTAGAGTTTATTACTAAGCAGCAGTCCTCTGCAGATCTGTGATCCGATCAGTCCGGTTGCTCCTGTGACGAAGAATGTTTTGCCGCTCAGCTTCTGTGCGTGACAGAATGCGGCCAGGTCTTCCAGATCTTCTGCGAGGACGGGATCTGCGGTTTTCCATTTTTCTGTCATTATTTTTTTCCCTCCGGCTTTTTCTTGAAACGGCTGAGGATGGAGCTGGAACGCTTGGTGAGGCCCAGTCCGAATGCCTGCTCGTTCTCATTGTACTGCAGCAGGGCACGGAAAATGTATACGTCTTCCGGGGTTGTAACTTTGATGTTTCCGCGGTTGCCCTCAACCATGTGAACGGGGATACCCAGTGTGGTGCAGATTGTGCAGGCATCAACCATGTCTTTATAGCCCTCTGGTCTCTGGCGGATACGGTCATGTGCTTCGATGATGTCCTTCAGGTGGAAGGTCTGCGGTGCCTGTGCGGAGAAGGTTTCGCGGCGGTACGGAACGGAATCGACATGTTCGCCGTTCTTGCTGAGCAGAATGGTTTCATAGCAAGCGGTAGTGGTGATCGCATTGCCTTTCTCTTCAGCGGTTTCGATGTTCTTTGTGATGACATCGTGGTCTACGCACGGGCGTACGCCATCGTGAAGCAGAACGATGCTGTCTGGATCGTTTTCGCTGATGCCCTTCTGCAGGCAGTTATAAATGGAATCCTGTGCGGTGGCGCCGCCAGGGATAACTGCTGCAACTTTGGTCAGGCGGTACTGGTCAACCAGTTCTTCTACGTATGGAATGTAATCTTCCAGTGTGGAAATGTAGATCTTATCGATCAGTTCATGCCACTGGAACAGTTCTACGGTATGAACCAGAATCGGCTTTCCGTTGATTTCCAGAAACTGCTTAGGAATTCCGGCACCCATGCGGACGCCGCTTCCGCCTGCGAAAATCATTGCTATATTCATTTACGATACCTCCATCTACGACTCTATTTTTCTGCAGAATCCGCTTCCTCCAAGCTGGAGAAATCTCTTCTCCGCAGCATGTAATTGCTGTGTTTGATTGCATTGATGCGTTTCTGATTCTTTTCTGGAATATTTCCGAGCAGAATCCAGTCAATGACACGGTCTGAAGCTTTAGAGTCGATATTGTCAAAGTGCAGTTTGACGTATTCCTCAACCTTTTCGTAATCATAATCTTTATTCTCCATGGCGGTCATCAGCTCATCGAAGGTGTGGCAGACCTTTCCCGGAGCGGATTCTTCATACGGACGGTGGAATCCTCTGGAATAGGAATACTGAATCTCGTCGAAGGCGAAGAACAGCATCGGCTTTCTCATCAGCGAGTATTCGAAGATTCCTGAGGAGTAGTCTGTGATCATCAGGTCTGTAACGTAGAACAGATCATTGATGTTCGGGTACTTATTCACGTCGATCATCTTATCCTTATATGCCTCTGGAATCGGAACGGCCTGAGAAACCCACGGGTGCATCTTGAACAGGACGACGTATTCATCGGCGCAGAACTTATACAGTCTGTCGAAGTCAATCATTTCATAAGGATAATTGGCATCGCTTCTGTTCTTTCCCCGGTAGGTCGGAGCGAAAAGGATAACCTTCTTTCCCTCAATCTGCGGGAATTTTTTATAGAGTTTCTTCTCGGTTTTTTTTCGGTATTCCGGATCCAGGAATTCGTCCATACGCGGCATGCCGGTCGGCAGAAGCTGCTCCGGATTGATGCCGAATACTTCGGAATGGAAGTGGGCGATTCTGTCGCTGCTGGAAATACCGTAGTCGTACTGACGGTGGCAGCTGACCGGAGCCGGGCATCCCGTGTGTCCCCAGCGGCTGTATCCGGAAGACTTGAATCCGGCGCCTGCGTGCCAGAGCTGAATCAGCTTGGTGCGAGGGCTTAAGGTCAGCCAGTCCAGGAATGGGCAGTGGTCGTCGACGAAGATCATATCTGCGCGCGCAACCTTTTTAATCAGCTCGTACCAGCTCTTTTCGCTATAGCGTTTCTCCACTGCAGAACGCGCAGAGAACAGGATTTTATAGTTTTTATCGAGACCGCGTTCCTGCATGCGCTGGTAAACACTGGTCAGGTTAGAGCCGAGTTTCTCACTCTGCTCGCTCATGAACATGACCGTACGGATGGTGCCGTCAAAGGATTTATCGAATTTATTGGATTCGAAAGCATAGTATTTCTTGATCATGTTCCGGATCTGTCTTTTTTTCAGGAACATGTGCTTCTTTTTTTCCGGAGCGGCATTCGGGGTCTCCTCTTCATCCGGAATATTATAGTCGGCGATGCCGGCCTTTTTCGTGTTCAGGACACGCATTTCCAGGAACAGCGCAGTATCATCTTCTGCGATAGAGAAGTCGACGACGTAAGCACGATTCTTTCCGCTGTAGAGGAATTCCCTGGACTTGTCAGCGAGCTTCGGTGCCAGGTCCTCTGAGATCTCCGGAATGGCGAGGATGTCATCTTCCAAGCAGACTGCGAAGTGATAGGTCTCAATCGGAAGACATCTGCAGTATCCTGGATTGGTGACATTCAGCGAAAAATCGTAAGTGTTATCGTCGATTTTTTTCGCCTTGTATTTGGCATTTGCCATATAGAAGCTGGTGATTGCATAGAAGCGGAGATGCTTCGATGGATCCAGGTTTTCCAGACCTTCCACATGGCAGGTGAAATGCATAATAATGCGCTCCCAGCGGATGTCCTGAATCGTAACGCGGATCAGATGCTCGTCAACGCGGTTGTTCATCTTGATGTCCGGACGTACTAACTTATGTTCTTGTGTGTTCATTTATTTCTCACTCATTTCTCTTTTTATCAGGCCTTCTGCAATCAGCATGTCGCTGTCGCTGGTCAGTTTGATATTCACCGGGTCGCCGGGAACGGTGTGAATCGGAATGCCGTTCAGCAGGCAGATCTGTGCCGTGCCTGTGATTACACGCCGCTGCTCAGGCGTCAGCTCTTTCAGTGATTTTTCCAGGACCGGGAGACGGAAGCTGTCCGGCGCCTGGCCATTATAGAGCTTGCTTCTGTCCGGCATGGAGTCCACCTGGCCGCCATGTTCAATCCACAGCATGGTATCGGTCGCCGGAATGGCGGCAACGACGGCAGGATGCTGGTCCAGTGCCTCCAGGCTGTCGTTGATGATGCTGCGGGTGATAAACGGGCGGACTGCGTCGTGAATCAGAATTTTATCTTCCGCTTCTACCGAATGTTCTGCGTAGATGGCGTCAATGACGTTCTCGATGGAGTCCAGGCGTTCCTTTCCTCCGTCGATGATGGTCAGTGACGATGCGTCCACCTTCCAGTTGATAATAAGTTTCTGCAGGTAGCTTTTCCAGTCCGGATGAATGGCTACGTAAATGTAGTCGAATGCCTGGGACCGGATGAGTTTCTGGATCGTCCAGATGATGATCGGACGGTCGCCGAGCTGCAGGAACTGCTTAGGAATTGTGGCGGACTGCATCCGGTTTCCGACTCCCCCCGCTAGAATTGCTGCGTAAGTGGTCATTAGCTCCTCCAAAAACGGCCTCCATCACACGCTGTGTGGCGTGACCGTCGTTTTTATCGATAAATTTATGTATGAACTCGCTGCGCCTGTCACTGCCCATGTCCTCTGCCTGAATCGCGTCAAGCAGCTGATCCGTGTCGCGGCAGACTCTTCCGTAGATGTACGCACTGAATGGAAAGTACATTCCGCGTCCGTCCTCGTAGTCTTCAAGGTCGTAGGCGAAGAAGATGATCGGTTTATTGACCAGCGCGTAGTCGAAGATCAGGGACGAGTAGTCCGTGATCAGGATGTCCGTTATAAACAGGAGATCGTTGATTTCTCTCATTGGGGACAAATCATACGCGAATCCCGGATATTTATCAAGGTCATACGCCTTTTCAATGCCGAAACGGATGTTGTTATACAGGGCCGGGTGCCATTTGAAAATGATCGCGTAATCATCGCCCAGTGTGCGGTATGCCTGATCGAGATCAAAACGCGAAAAATCATAGGTCGCTTCTTCCACCTTTGTTCCCCGGTAGGTCGGGGCAAAGAGGATGATTTTTTTCTCTTTCAGTTCCGGATACTTCGCATAGAATTCCTCCTGCTTCCTTGCGATGTAGTCTTTGTCGAAGAAAATGTCTGTGCGTGGAATTCCTGTGGCGAGGACCCGGTCCATCGGAATGGAGAAGGCCTCGCTGAAGCAGGGCCGGCAGAAATCGCTGCTGCAGATGGTCTTGGTGTAGCGCTTGTAGCCCTGATGGATGTGGCGGATGTCGCCGCCTTCTCCGGTTCTGCTGTGGGCGAACTTCTTATAGGCGCCGGAACTGTGCCAGAGCTGCACCAGCTCCTGACCTTTCCGCACGCGGATGTAGGCGGTGCTGGTGGTGTAGTCGTCCAGAAGCACATATTTACTGGTCGCGATGTACCAGCACTGCGCCAGCCACTGGCCGAATGTACGTTTCAGCCGTCGGTCGCCCTTCAGGGACGTGACCTTCTGCCAGTGCGGATCCAGCGAATCGTAAACACACTTGAAGTTTCCGCTGATGTCGCTGCGCACATCGGAAATGAAGAGAACCCGGTTTTCCTTCATCGGAAAGAGGGAAAACACCCGGTTCAGCACGGCCGAGGCGCCGTAATATGCAATTTTTGACAATATGCTCATTCGATATCCCAGCCAATCACTTTCCGCTCTTCGCGGATAATTTCTTCGGTAGACAGTTCGCATTTCTTAAAGAGACTGGACGAACCGGCCACAAAGATGTCCGCACCGCAGTTATAGAAAATTTCCGCATTCTTGATGGAAATGTTTCCGTCCACCTCGATCATCAGGTCGTCTCTTCCGGTGGAAACGAAGTAATCCTTCATTTCCTTGACCTTCTCGATGGTGGAGCGCACCAGTTTCTTCCCGGCGAACCCCGGATGAACGGTCATCACCAGAACCCCGTCCATATCGTCCAGATAGGGATTCAGAACGTGGTAGTCCGTTTCCGGGTTGATGGCCACGAAGGATGCCGCGCCGATTCTCTTCAGGAACTGCAGGCATTCCGGGATGTTCTCATTATGTTCATAGTGGAAGGCCACGTGGTCGCCCTCGCGGATGTCGAACCAGCTCATTTTCTCCAGCGGGTTCATCACCAGAAAGTGATAGTCCAGCGGAATATCCGACACCCTGCGCAGACTCTTTACATAGTCCGTGCCCAGCGCAAAATTCGGGACGAACTGGCCGTCCATGACGTCCACATGGAGGAATTCCAGCTTCGCTTCCTTGAATTCCGTCAGGTAATAAAAGATTTTATCTATGCCGGCGCACATCATTGATGCGGCAATTTGTCCTTTTCTCTTCATTTCCGGCTCTCTTCCCGTTCTTTCAGCAGGCGGTCGGCTTCCTCATGCATGACGAACATCAGGCGGGATTTATGGACGCTCTTATCCTGCAGAAAGCGGAAGGCCTCATCGCCTTCGCTGAGCAGGTATTTCTTCGTGATCAGCCGTTCAAACGGGAAGTCTCCTTCCTTCATTGCTGCAGCCACGGCTTTCCAGTCGTCGCCCTCTGCATGGAAGGCGGAATTCCATGTTCCCTGAAGAGTCAGCTGCCAGCGGAGGATCTTCCAGTAAACGTCCTTCGGAAGCTGCTCATCGCCTTTCGGATTTCCCATGGCAACGACAGTGCCGCCGGATCTGGCGCTCATAATGGCATTTTCCAGTGACTGGTTGGATCCGACCGCTTCAAACGTGACGTCCATGCGTCTGCCGTTCGTCAGTTTGTCCACCTGTTCGCGGATTTTCGATGTGCTGATCGTCTTGAAGCCGAAGGATTCCGCGAATGCAAGACTTTCCTGTCTTCTGCCGGCCACATAGGCTTCTGCGCCTTTCTGCTGACAAAAAGCAGCAATCAAGAGGCCGATGGTACCGGTGCCGATCACCAGCGCACGGTCACCTTTCTTTACCTTTCCCATCTCTACGGCATGGTGGGCGACCGCAGCAGGCTCGGACAGCGCTCCTGTGGTATACGGAACACCGTCATCCAGCAGATTCAGATTCCATGCCGGAACGACCAGATACTCCGCAAATGCTCCGTCGTTTCTGGAGCCGAAATATTTATAATCGGCGCATGTCGCGTAGCTCTTTTCTTTGCAGGCTTCGCAGTGGAAGCATGGAAGAAGAGGGAAGACGCTGGCCTTCCGGTTCAGCAGTGCAGGATCGCAGCCCTCTCCGAGTTTTACGACCTGTCCTGCGAATTCATGCCCCGGAACAGTCGGAAAATGGTAAGTTCCGGTTTCCATCACACGTGCTTCATCACTGGAGCAGATGCCGCAGGCCATGACCTTCAGCAGGACTTCATTCTGCCCCGGTTCCGGAATTTCCCGGTCTTCATAAACCAGATTTCCGACACTGTGTAAGTTTAATATCTTCATATGCATAGTCTCCTTATGCTGTGTGCGCGGCAGCGCGTTTCTATGTGATTCTGTAATTTCGTCTTCTTTCCGCTGTTATCTTGCGCGGGAAGTTTTGTCCATGTGGGAGAGCAGGAACTGCGCGATGGATTCTGTGCAGTTTTCTCTCGGCTCGACGAACTTCTGCGCGAATTCCTGCACTTCTGAGAGATGGCAGCGGTTCTCCCGGATGGCTTCCATAACTTCTCCGGCATCTTCCGATGCGAATCCCGGTGCGGCCTGGTCGAGGTCAACAAAAAATCCGCGTCGATTCTGGTAAGACTTCCGGTCCGGAACGTAGCGGAAAACAGGCTTGTCAGCGACAGCCGCTTCCAGTACAAATGCGGAATAATCCGTGATCACATCATCGGCGACAGACAGCATTTCCATGCTGGTAAATTCCGTGTCAATCAGCGCGTCTTCCGAATGGATCTTCTCTTTCATCAGCGGATGCGGTTTAATAATAAGATTATAGCTTGTAAAGTCTGTTTTTTCAATGAGTCTTTGGATATATGCGGTGTTCAGGCCCGGTGCGTTCTTGCGGAAAGTCGGGGCATACAGAATGTTCTTTTTGTCTGCTGCGGCGAGGAAGGGATAACGCCTGAGAATACGCTCCCTCGTCGGTTTCACATACTCTTCGCGGCGGAGGAAATCCACGCGCGGAAGCGGCATGACCACCATCTGGTTCATATGGCAGCGATAGGCTTCCTGAAGAGGCTCCCTGCAGGCCTCACTGCTGACGAAGATGTAGTCGTAGCCCTTATGCATGTTCATAACTTTTGCGAGCTGCGGGCTGTAACCCTCTTTCTCGCCCAGAACGGCGTATCCGAATTTCTTGAAGGCGCCCATGGCGTGCCACATCTGGACGATCGTCAGGCTCTTTCTGTGGTGCAGAATGCTGGCCGGAATGCAGTAGCCGTCCAGGGCAATGAGGCGGGACTGGGCAATGGCGTGCATCATCGGCCCCATAATATAGAAAATGTAGCCGATCTTTCCCGCGGCGCCGTCCGGAATCTTCCGGCAGAGAACGCGGACGGTGATCTCCGGGCTTTCCCTTTTCAGTTCCGATGTGATCATTTTAATATCCAGCGACGGTTCGTCCGACTGGCGGCTGATCAGGGCAATCTGATTTTTCACCGGCGCCAGTTTGTGGAAGCAGTAAATGAGATTCAGGAAACCCTTTCCGATGCGGACTGCGCCGATTTTCGTGAACAGGTCAGTCAGAGGCTTCAGAATGAGGGACAAAACAACCGCGCCAAGGAGCATCCCTGCAAACACGTGAATCCGGTACATCGGATAGCCCATGGTTTTCATGAGATTTCTCAGTGTGACGTGGGTCAGGTAGAGCTCCAGAGAGTAGGAACCGACCAGACGGAAGAAGGCATTCAGCTTCTTCAGGTTTTCAATTCCGTGGAGGATCCAGACAAGCAGCATCAGAAGACCGAGAGAGTAAATCATCGTGCAGAAGCGGATGGTGGACTCATCGGTTATGTGGCCGTGGGAATAGATGCCGAACAGAATCGTGGCGGCGGTGAAGATGGCCGCGGAAGGCCATTTTATGCGCAGGCCGCGCTGGATGTATCTTCCCATATAAGTTCCGATGGCGAAAATCGGGACACGGGTCATGGCGATATTAATGTTCGAGGCGAATTCCGGCATGCGTCGATCCAGGATGAACATCAGAAGGTTGACCGCGGCGATGATAATCAGAAGGTTGATTCCACTTGCGCGGCGGCTTTTGCCCACGAGGGCGTACATGATCGGAAAGGTCAGGTAGAGCGCGATCAGAAGGCCGATGAACCAGATCGCCGCTACGCCCTGAGAAAAGAAGGTATAGAAAAACAGGTCTTTCATCACCTGCGTCATGTTCAGAGGCTGCAGGACCAGATCCTTGATGCACCAGAAGGGGATGGCAACCAGGAAATACGGCACCAGAATGCGGTGCATTCTGCGCTTATAAAACCGCTTCAGGTCCGGGTTCTTATGATAGGAATAGTACAGGCCCATTCCGGACAGGAAGAGGAAGATTTCTACGCCGATACTTCCGACATAGGTGTGGTAGCCGAGAAAAAACGCTCCCTTGGCAGCTACATGCGCAGCAGGGATTACGCCGGCGGTAACTGCCTGCCAGTAATTCTCACAAAAATGGTGAAACATAATGGACAGCATGGCAAGACCGAAGAGCTCATTCCGGTATTTGCTGATCCAGTTGAAATTGAACATATATGAATCCTTTCTTGTATTTTTATTCAATCCTTATTTATGTTAAACGGTTTTTTGAAGATGTCAATTCTATCCACGTATTATTAATAAGGAATTCATCGTTTGTTCAAGAAGGTAAACTTCAGAACTGCAGATGGCCGGGATCATCTGTCGGAACTGCGGAAGAAAGTGAGAAATGTCAGCTGCGGAAATGTGTATACACGGAGGAATCCCAGACGGTCCGATAATGCCAATTGGAATACTGCAGACAAGATGGTAAAATATGAGATAAGTCTAAAGATTATAGGATCCGGAAACGGAAGTGGATCAGAGAAAGAGCGCCCGCCTGTGCAGGCGGAGCTGCTTCACGGAATGGAAGGACATAAATACATTGAAAAAACCAGAAAAACCCAGACTTGGTCTGAAATGGAATAAAAAATACGCAGAAATTTCCTTGTATGTCATCGGCACTTGCGTAGTTCTATACATTTTATACGGAATTCTGTCACATGCCGGAGCATTCTTCGGAGCGGTCGGAGATTCACTGAGCTGGATCGGAAGCATCCTGAAGCCGGTGATTATCGGATTTATTTTTGCCTATCTGCTGTATCCGCTCTGTGAAGGCGTCGAGGACCGGCTGAAGAAAAGGGAATTCTTCCGGGAAAAGCCGAGAGGGACCCATTACGCCGGCGTTGCCTTTACCGTTGGAGGAATTATTCTGGGACTGATTCTTCTGGCGGGACTGCTGGTCATCACCATCACCCAGCAGTTCAGTTCGATTCATAACGGCGGGATCTCACAGATTATCAACGGCTTCACCAGCGGGCTGAGACAAATGTATCAGGGCATCCTGAACTGGCTGAAAGATATGAACGTGCAGTCCGCACAGGCAGAGCAGATCGTGAAACAGATCCGCAGCGCTCTGACGAAGCGGTTCGGTGCTTCCGGCGGCAGCCTCACCAGTACCCTGAGCAGTATTAAATCTGTCGGTGCGACCGTCCTGTTCTCGATCCTGTTCACGGTCTACTTCATGCTGGACTGGCCGGGACTGAGAAAATACTGGAAACGCGTGGCAGAGACTCTGTTCGGAGAGCGCACGACCCCGCACCTGCACCATATCTGGAATGACATCAGCACCGTATTTTCCGGCTATATCCGTGGTCAGATGGCGGACGCGATTTTCATGATGATTGCTGTCAGTGTGATGTTTACCATTGCGAGGATTCCGTACGGCATCGTTATCGGCGTGCTGACCGGTATCGGAAACCTGGTGCCTTACCTGGGACCGATCGTCGGCTACGGCCTGACGCTGGTTTCCGGACTGTCTTCCGGGAATGTCAAGGTCGTCATCATCGGATTTATTATCCTGCTGGTTATTCAGGGCATCGACGGTGCTGTTGTAAATCCGCGACTTCTCAGCAAGAACGTTCAGATTCACCCAATGCTGGTGCTGATCGGCGTCATTGCCGGAAACAAGGCAGGAGGGTTTCTGGGCATGCTGGTTGCCGTTCCGATTACCGCGCTCCTGAAACTCTGGTTTGAGCGCGGCATCCGGATGATCCGGGAGAAAAAGGAAGAGAATAGGGAAGTGGCTGCAGAGCTCCACGGAGAAGAAGCGGCTGCTTCTTATGAGAATAGAGAAGAGGTTGAAAGGAGTGAACAGAAACATGGAGATGAACTTTAAAGACAAGAGCTGCCGGGAGTTTACAGAAGTACTTTCCGGAAGCGACCCGGTGCCGGGCGGCGGCGGAGCGTCCGCTCTGGCCGGAGCCGTAGGAACTGCACTGTCCCGCATGGTCGGTTCCCTGACCCTTGGCAAAAAGAAGTACAAGGACGTCGAGCCGGAAATCCGCAAGGCGATGGATAAAGCGGAAAGTCTGCAGAATGAGCTTCTGGAACTGATTGAGCGAGATGCAGAAGTATTTTCTCCGCTGGCCGCAGCTTACAAGCTTCCGAAAGAAACGGAAGAAGAGATCGCTCATAAGAACGAAGTCATGGAAAAATGCCTGCTGGATGCCTGCATGGTTCCGCTGGACATCATGTCCTGCTGCTGCCAGGCCATCGAGCTGGCACAGTTTTTCGCGGAAAACGGTTCCCGCATGGCCGTCAGTGATGCCGGCGCGTCTGCGGCGATTCTTCGTGGAGCTCTGGAAGCGGCCAGCATGAACGTATACATCAATACGAAGTCGATGAAGAACCGCGAAAAAGCAGAAGAGCTGGAAGAGCGCTGCGACCGCATGAGAAGAGACTACGGCGGGCAGGCCTACAGCATCGTGCAGGACGTTATCGAGGCACTGAAGCACTGAGCAGAAAGAGGATTATTACAGAAAACAGAAGATAAGAGATAAATGAGGAGAACAGCAATGGCAGAGGTTTTAAAAGGAAAGGAAGTCATCGCACAGTTAAACGATGAAGTCAGACAGCGTTCAGAAAAACTGCAGGAGCAGGGAATTCAGCCGACGCTTGCTGTGGTCCGCCTGGGAGAGCGCCCGGACGACCTGGCCTATGAGAGAGGCCTGACCAAACGCGCAGAAAAGACCGGTGTGCAGGTAAAGTCCTGCGTTTATCCGGAAGACCTTTCGCAGGAAGAGCTGCTGAAAGAACTCGATTCCCTGAATCAGGATCCTTCCGTTCACGGCATCCTGATTTTCCGCCCGCTTCCCAAATCGATTGACGATCATGCAGTCCGCGCAGCCCTTGCTCCGGAAAAGGATGTAGACGGCATTACAGACGCTTCCCAGGCAGGTGTTTATACCGGGTCTGGAAAAGGATTCGCGCCGTGCACGGCAGAAGCCTGCATCCGTCTGCTGAAGCATTTTCAGATTCCGATGGAAGGAAAGCGTGCGGTGGTCATCGGCAGAAGCCAGGTCATCGGCAAGCCGGTTTCCCTCTTGCTGCTGTCGCAGAATGCGACGGTTACGATTTGTCACAGCAGGACCAGAAATCTGCCGGAGGTCTGCCAGAGTGCGGACATCATCGTGGCAGCGGCGGGTCACCCGGGAACCGTGACCAGAGACTGCCTGCGCAGCGGCCAGACGGTCGTTGACGTGGCCGTAAATGTCGGCGCCGACGGAAAGATGTGTGGAGACGCGGATTACGACGCCGCGCTGGAAATCGCAGATGCCGTTACGCCGGTGCCAGGCGGCGTGGGAACGGTTACGTCCACCGTCCTGATGGACCATGTCGTGACGGCGGCAGAACGCGCGCAGAGCCGGTAAATAATCAGCTCAGCCGCAGAAACAGCTTAATCGGGGGATAGGGAAAAGAGATGCATTCGCTATATTAATTGCAATAAGGAGAGGAATTATGGCAGAATACATCAGTAGCAGAGGCGGAGAGAAAGTACCGGCATCCAAGGCCGTGCTCGACGGAATCGGCACCTATGGAGGTCTTTACGTTCCCGTGGATCTCACGCCGATGGACATCGATTTCAGCAGACTTGCGGAGATGAGTTATGGAGAGGTGCAGACGCGTGTGCTGCACGCCATGCTGGATGATTATACAGAGGAGGAGCTGCATAGCGCAATCGAGGAACTGCCGGATGACATGTTCGATTCCGAGCAGCCTGTAGAACTGAAAGGCATGGGAAATGCTGCTGTGGCAGAGCTCTACCACGGCCCGACCCTGTCCCATCGCGATTACGGCGAGTTGCTTCTTCCGAAACTGATCATCCTTGGCGGACGAAAAAACGGACTGAAGGAGAAACTTGCTGTTCTCAGCGCGTCGGAAGGCGACCAGGGGGCGGCGGTATTCCACGCGTTTTCCGGCGTGCCGGGCATGGAAGTCATCGTCTATTCACCGAAAGAGGGCATAACCCCGGTCCAGGAGAAGCTGAATGCCGTCCAGGAAGGCTTCAACCTTCACGGCGCGGGCGTGCGCAGCGGCGAGCCGGACACCCAGCTGAACGTCCGTGAACTGCTGAACAACGTAGAATACCAGGAGAAACTCACCAACAACGGATTCCGTTTCAGCACGGCAGGCACAGGAAACATCGGCGTCATCGCGGCGTACACCGCCAATCTTTTCTATATTTACGGACAAATGGTACACGCGGCAAGGGTGCAGGCCGGAGAACCGGTCACGCTCAGCATCCCGACGGGAAGCCTGGCAGAAGCCATTGCCGCTGTTTATGCAGAAAAGCTCGGCCTTCCGGTTGGAAAAATCGTTCTCGCCTGCAATGAAAACAGCATTCTTCCGGCGTTTATGGAGGAAGGAAGCTACGATGCAGACGTTGCATTCACGGAGACGGAAACACCGTCTATGAATATCGCTGATCCGACCAATCTGGAGCGCCTGCTCTACGAACTGACGGGAGGAGATACATCCGCGACAGCAAACTATATGAATTCCATTCAGTGGATGGGAGGATATGACATCACGGATGAGATGAAGGAAAAGCTGGATGAAAAGTTCTTCTGCAGCTGTATCAGCGATGAGGATGTGGAAGAGGAGATGAAACGGGCATATGAAGAGGACCAGGTCGTTCTGGACCCGCATGCCGCCGCGGCATCTGCTGCGCTGCAGGCTTATCAGGATGACAGCAGCGACGATCATGCCGCAGTAATCCTGGGAACGGTCAGCCCGCTGAAATCCGCAAGAATCGTGTTGCATGCGGCAGGCCAGTCAGAAAATGATCCCGCTCAGGCGATGGAGACACTGGCAGAGCTGATGGGAACAGATGTCCCGGAAGCGCTGAAGGGACTGTTTGAAAAAGACAGCATCCATGATAAATCCATCAATGCAGAAGACGTCATGTCAGAGACAACGGCGATTCTGCAGCTGATGTAATACTTTAAAACAAGCTTTGCAAGGGCCCGGATGTCCGCAGAATATGCGGCGTGCGAGCCCCTTTTTTCGTGTGCGTGAAAAGAGCCGGATCCTGAAGCGTTCTTTTCCTTGAAAAATAATTTGAAAAAATAGTTATAACTATCAACGTTACAAGTTGATGGAATTGTAATTCTTTACGAAACAGCTTGTCCAGAAAAACCGGGGATGCAGACTGCGTCTCCGGTTTTTTATGAAAAAATCTGGCGAGAAATGTGTATCTTCTTCTGCTTCGTTATATAATATAGGCTATCCGTCAATTATCAGAAGTGGACGAGACTCTCATCCGGCAATGGAGGAAACGGCCACCGCTGCTGAGGTCATGCGGCCGTCTGAGGAATCAGGAAATAAACAGCCGAGGACACCGCCGGGCAGCGGAATGTCCGTTGTTTTATGCGTTTAGAAAAGGAGTCATATGGAAGAAAAGAGCAAAAAGAAATCCATGGATATGATTCACGGCACACTGGGCGATAAGATGATGAAGGTGGCGATTCCACTGGCCATGACCGGAATCCTCCAGCAGCTGTTTAATGCCACCAGTGTCGCTGTACTTGGCCGTTTCGTCGGGAAAACCGCCATGGCCGCAGTTGGCAGCAACAGTGCGCTGATCGGCCTTCTGCTCAATCTGTTTATCGGAATTTCCATGGGCGCCAATGTGGTGATCGCCAGATTCACCGGACAGAAAGATCCGGATGCCGTTCACCGTGCTGTGCATACCGCCATTCTAGTGTCTGTCATCTGCGGCCTGGGAATGATTCTGATCGGCGAGCTGCTCGCCGGGCCGGTTGTACGGCTTCTGGGTGTTCCAGATGATGTCTATAGCATGGCACTCCTGTATCTCAGAATTTATCTGATCGGCATGCCGGTAATCCTGCTCTACAACTTTGAATCCGCGATTTTCAGAAGCCAGGGAAATACCAGAACCCCGCTGCTCTGCCTGCTCATGGCAGGCTGCATCAACCTGGGCCTGAACCTGTTTTTCGTCATTATTCTTCATATGAATGTCAATGGTGCCGCGACAGCAACCGTTATTTCCAACTGCATCAGTTCCGGACTGATGCTGCACATTCTGCGCCGTCATGCGGGCCCGCTGCACGTCAGCTTCCGTGATCTGCGCATCGACGGAAAAATTCTGAAAGAAATTCTCCGCATCGGTGTTCCGGCCGGCATGCAGGGAATGGTTTTCTCCCTGTCCAACATCTGCATCCAGTCTGCCATCAACAGCCTTGGATCCACTGTCATGGCAGCGTCCGCGGCAGCATTCAACATCGAGATTTTTGAATACTATATCGTCACTTCCTTCGGTCAGACCGGAACCACCTTCATCAGCCAGAACTACGGTGCCGGCCTTCCGGACCGCTGCAGGAAAGTGTCCCGGATTTGCCTGCTTCAGGATCTGCTCGCCGCCGGCATTTCTTCCGCGCTGCTGCTGTTTTTCGGCCGCCATCTGCTCAGCGTCTTTAACACCGACCCAGCGGTCATTACTACGGGCATCATCCGTCTGAAGTTTATCCTCGGCGGAGAAATCATCAACGCCTTTATCGAAGTCATGTCCGACATCATGCGCGGCTACGGCTATTCCCTGGTTCCGGCGCTCGCGTCCCTGATCGGCATCTGCGGCGTCCGCATCCTCTGGGTTTACACCCTCTTCGCTCATACCCACACCTTCAGCATGCTGATGGCCACCTATCCGGGCAGCTGGACCGTAACCGCCGTCATCGTCCTGATCGCCTACATCGTGCTGAGACGCCGGAAGGTGATTGCGTAGTAAACGAAATGCGTAAAACCCATATAGAACGATAGCAGCCGTCCCGCACAGCAGAGTGTTTTCTGCAGTGCGGGGCGGCGTTTCTTTTGTCATTATACCGTCTCTGCGGGTCAGGAAATGTGATCCCTCACTGTTCCGTATCAGCCTGGCGGATAGTGATAAAAGGCACTCTTCCTCCCGGGTGTTTTGGAACTACTGAAAAATCCGCAAATGGAAACACTGCGCCTTCTTGATCGTTGTAATCGGTGACGTTTCCCCTGCGTGGAATAAGGAATTTCCGGCAGATGAACGCGGGTTTCCATAATGACTCGCTGAGCATGATGATAAAAAGCATTCGCGATGCCAGGCAGGGAACGACATCAGCAGGGCACAGAAAAAGGGCTGTCGCCCTATGCTCACTTGAGCTTAGTGCAACAGCCCCTTTGTACCTGCTTCCTTCAGGTATTGAAAACGATATCTGGCGATATCTTATTTTACCTTTGCCTTTGCAGTGTTGGAGTATGCGCCCCAGAGCTCACCGCTGGTGATGGACTTATAGGCTCTTACCTTGTAATAGTAAGTTTTGCCTTTCTTCAGGCCCTTGTTGGTCCAGGAAGCGGTGGATGCCTTTGTGATCGTCTTTACCTTTGCATACTTTCCGCCCTTGGTCTTGCGGTAAACGCGGTAGCCGGTGGTGTTATCTGTCAGCGCAGTCCAGCTCAGCTTAGCGGATTTCTTTCCGGCCTTGACTTTCAGGTTCATAACCTGTCCCGGCGCAGTCAGCGTGCTTCCCTGAGAAGCGGCCTGTGCCTGTGCAGTCTTCAGCTGAGCCTGAGCGTCAGCAAGGTCTTTCTTCAGCTGTGTGATCTGGCGGGCAGAATCGTTAGCTGTAGTCTGTGCGCCGGAAGCAGATGCCTGCGCCTGTGCGAGCAGGGACTTCAGAGATGCGATCTCATTCTTCAGGTTTGCGATCGTCTGTGCAGCATTCGGCTGAACGCTGTCGCCAGCCTTGACGGTTGTGCCGTCTACGGTGACTATGCCGGTCGCATTGTTGGAATCATTTACGATCTTTGCGTTTGCTCCGGTCAGAGAAACGCTTCCCTTTGTGATGGTTACCGTGTTGCTGGAATCCTCAGCAGCTTTCTGGATGTCCTTTTCTCCGACAGCGTAAATGGTGGAAGTACCGTTGGTGACTTTCGCCTGTGCTACGTTTTCCTGGAGATTTGTGGCTGGAAGTATTTTGTAAGTACCGCCGGAAATGAATTTTGTGTTGTTTGTTTTCTTTGTAACCATATCTTTAATGCCAGTAAAGTCACCGTCTGTTACAGATACAGTTCCCGGATTAGAATACACACCTAAGAAATTCGAACCAGAATACTTTCCTCCATTGACGGTCAGCTTCCCAGACGCATGATTATTATAGCTGCCATTATAGACTACTGAATATGCATCGTCAGTAAATGTACCTCCATTGATTGTCGCAGTGTTCCAATTCATGACAGCACACTGTGTTGTATTAGAGAATGTACCGTTGTCGATTGTCAGGTCTCCGCCTTCATCGTTTTTGATTGTATTTATGCCACCAGAGAATGTACCGCCTTTAATGGTTAATTGTGGAGCTTCAGCGTTATTTCCGGTAGTATGATCCGTTGAATAACTATAGTATCCGTTTTCGATCAAACTGGAGAAGTTTCCGTTCTGATTTACGGAAGCATCGTCAATAGTCATATTTCCGTGGTTTACAATGTTGTAGTACGTATTCTTCTCTGTGCCAGAGGCAGGTTTTTCTCCAGTTTCTTTACTTCGAGTGATCTTAACCCCACCCTTAATGGTTACAGTGCCACTGTTAAAGATTGCTGCCTTTTGATGAGACACATTATCGATCGTTCCATTAGTTGAGGAGCTGTCCGTAATTGTCAGTGCTCCGCCGTTTTCTACTGTAATTGTGTGTTCGCTAGAAGCGTTTGTCAGTGTTTTTCCGTTTAAATCTAAGGTTGCAGTAACCCCGTTTTTTACAGTAAGGTTTTTTGCGAGATTATCTGTCAGCGTATATGTTTTGCTTTCCAACTGACCAGTGGCAGGAATTTCTGTCCCTGTAGTTGCTTGTGAGCTAGATGTAGGTGCAGCATTGCTGGTTGTCTCCGCAAATGCCATGGCCGGCATGAATGCAACGGTCATTACGGCCGCCAGTCCGAGGACGGCGAGTTTCTTCTTTACCATAATTCTCTCCTTAATAATGTAAATCAAATCATAATATAGGTGATAGAGGTGCTGTTTTGCCTTCGCCGAGGATTCTGAACAGCATCAAACAGAACGCCCGGCCAGAAGCGCGGGAGGTCCATGCTCCGCCAGCAGGCGTTTTCTTCTTATATATCGGATATAGTCACGCAGAACTTGATGAACGCGCAGAAATCGCGCGTAAAGATCATAAAGAAGCAACAGAAAACGGTTACACGTCCCGCTTCTGTTGGTGTGGACGTCGGGATGATTAGATTGTAAATGTAAAATGCTCATCTTCATCATACATAACGGGGGGGATCCCGCTTACGTTCCTTTCCGAAATAATGGCCGGTGCTGTAAGGATATTCGTTCATGTACAGACACCATAAAATTATCGCAACTCAATTTTAACACTTGTGGGGGTAATGTATATATTTTTTGAAAATTACACAATATTGTTTTGACATATGTGCGAAAATCGGAATCGTGAACCAATCCAGGCATTCCCCTTGACGATGGTAACTTTTGTCAGAGTGGACAGGGAGCCGTTCTCCGCGGCGGCCTGCCTCTGCGCTTGCTTCCGCTCTTTCTCTTTCGGAGCAGGTTCGCTTTTGTGTTCAATGGTCTGCGCTTCTTCTGTGATAGAAACGATGCGTGGATCGGCGGCGCCATCAGAAAACAGTACCCTCTCCGCGTGAAATGGTGTATGATGGAAAGGAGATAGAGGAATGCAGACCTTGGCGGCACGGCGGGAAACCACGCGCCGCCCTTCGTATATAATGGAGGAAAATCGTGAAAGCAAGAATCATCGTAATCATACTGTTCTACTTGCTGGCTGTCGGACTGCCGGCGCTGCTGTTCTGGAAACTGTTTAAGACCGCGTGGCCGGACGGAAAGCTGACCACAGGCGCCCGCGTGCTGCGTACCGTTATCATTCTTATGTTGTCGGCGGTTGCCGTAATCGGCATTTTGATCATCCGCAAGTTCCTGATCGTATAGGGTTCTGGCGACAAAAGGAACAGCCGCAAGAGGCCTTCTGGGACTGCAGAATGGACGCATAAAAAATAAAATCAAAAAAAGTTAAAAATAGTGTTGACAAAGTCCGCATCAGGCGGTAAGATATAGAAGTTCGCTCGAGAGAGCGGGC
>ERZ791908.698-NODE-698-length-30116-cov-41.693490_pt1 | contig 30116 bp, 29 predicted proteins | sample MGYA00510144_ERZ791908 | MGnify/ENA primary metagenome ERZ791908 (study PRJEB30046, sample SAMN00792105) | human gut metagenome | study: EMG produced TPA metagenomics assembly of the A metagenome-wide association study of gut microbiota in type 2...
TGAGCAGCTTACAGTTCAGGGAGCCTAACTATGCCGGAGGTACTCAGCCATTTCCTCGAAATACAGAAGAAGGTCATAGCTGTCGCTGAAACCCTCCTGCGTCACGCCTGTGTCTGCCACCGTGTACTCGATGCGGACTCCGTCCACCGTCTGGAAGATGATGCTCTCTCCCGGCACAAGCTTGTCCACCGAGCCAAAGGCACCTCCCCCTTCATAGGCCCTGCCGGCTATTGCAAGCGACTCCGTCCGCTCCGGGCTCACCGCCGGAAGAAGCGCTGGATCTGTCCCTGCTGCCGCAACTGGACAGGCAAGGCCGATAGCCGGTATCTCGAGCCGTCCTGCAATCTCTATGCCGGAAATCTCGAGCGTGGCGAGGCTCGCAGGAGAAGGCGTCTTTCCGGCATAGCCGGAAGATCCTTCAGGCACATCCTCGTCGAGCCGGGAGAGCACCGTCTTCTCCAGCCCGGCATTGCGCTCCTCCATCGCCTGGGCACGAAACCAGGCGAGGGCTCCTGCCGCCAGAGCGATTCCCGCCAGGGCCGCACCGGCAAGAACCAGCACCTGCGAAAGACGCACCCTCCCGTGTGCACCCTTTGCCCTCACCGGTCCTTGGCCCCTTTTCCGGAAAGCGCAAGACCGGCTGCCATGAGGGCGATGCCCACAGCAAGGATCGCGAGCATGCCCTTCCAGGAGAAGAGGTCGCCCATATCCGGGATGCCTCCCCTCTCCGTCCTTGTGGTCGTGGTCGTGCCGGCGTTCGTAATCTGGAAGCGCGTGGTCTGGGTCGTGCCCTTGTCCTCGACCGAAGATGCGATAGAGGCCTTATAGCCCTGCATGCCGTCTGCCACCTCGACGACCGACCAGCTTCCCTCACCTTCCCAGCGATAGGTCCAGTCATTGGAAGCGTCGAGCGTGACTTCCCGGAAGAGCCTTCCGCCATCGTATATCTGAACCCTCACGCTGGCGGGATGGTCGGTTCCTGCATTCTTCCAGAGCTTCTGGACAACGTTTTCGAACGTCTGCACATGGGTTTTCGTGACCTTGCTGGCCACGACGTCCTGATTGTAGATATAGGTCCCGTCCTCGTTGAGCCCCGGCACCGAGACGAGATAGCAGCCGCTCGTGTAGGTCGTATCCCCTGCCGTCATCTCATCTGAGACGACGAGATAGCAGCCCGGAACAAGGCCCTCGAAGGCAGCAGTGCCACCCCGGGAGGTCTCCTCCTTGTGCCAGAGGCTGTCCCCTGCCGCCATGGCCGAGCCCTTCCAGGTCTCTGCACGAGTCTCGAGCTCGTCTGCAGAGAGCTCCTGGCCGGCAAGGTCTGCCGGATCGAAGCCTGTGGCAGCGACAGTGCCGGCAAGGGCATCCTCTGTCACGAGGCTTCCGTCCTGCTGCATGCGGGCGAGCCTGAAGACAGAGAAGCGCTGGCCCTCGACCGGACACTCCGTCAGGCGTATCTCGCAGGATGCTCCCGTATCGACTGTCTGGCCAGGGGATGCCGCCTTCGCTATGCTGCGCTGCGGCGTGAGCACCATAGCAGCTGCCATGAGAAGCAGCAGCAGGACAGCTGTCGCAGTTCTCTGTCTTCTGTCTGTGTGCATGTCATCCAGCTTTCTCATAGACGGTTTCCAGCGCGCTTGCGGAGTGCCTTTGCGGCGCTCCGCACTGCGATGACGAAAGCAAGCACCACTGCCGTGAGGATCGTGGCCACCAGAACCGGATCGATCCTTGTGGCATTGCCGTCGAGCGCCGCAAGCGATGCCGTATCGACCCTGTGCCCCCTGACAAGGAGGCGGTGCGTGTTCACGCCGTAGGGCGTACAGGTCACGAGCGTGCAGAGATCGAGTCCGTCATCTATCGCCAGATCGTCCAGCTCATCGGGCAGGACGATCCTGATCTGGTCCACCTGATACGTGAGCGTCCTTCCACAGACATTGAGCGTGAAGAGGTCTCCCTCTGCCAGCTGATCAATGTCCGTGAAGAGGCGCGCGGATGGAAGTCCGCGGTGTCCCGAGATGACGCAATGGGTGCCTTCTCCTCCGGTTGGAAGGGAGGAACCCGGAATATGGCCGATAGCGACCTGGAGAATGCCGCTGTCCGTGCCGTGGTAGATGGGAAGTTGCACGTTGATCTTCGGAATGGAGACATAGCCCATGATGCCGGTGCCGGTAACATCGAGGAGGCTGTCATACTCTGCCTTCTCTTCGTCTGTCATCGAGAACCTGCTTGCATCATGCGAGAGCTGCGCATTGTATGCGACAGCCGCATCCCACATCTCCTGCATCTTCTGGGCCGAGGTATCGGCAACTGCCTGCTGATAGGAGGCGATCGCTTCGGACTGGTGCATGCTGTTCCACCAGTCGGAGACCGTCGGGTAGAGGATCATTGCAATGCCGGCTGCAAGGACGCAGCCAAGGAGGATCTCTGCGATGCGCCTTCCAGCCTTCGGGCGGCGGCGCGGGACGGCAGGAGCAGCTGCTGTCTCATGAGGATCCATGCCCTTCTCGGCATGAACCTCTTCATCCAGCCTGCGTCCTGCCATGTCCCGTGCCACCTCCTCGATGCATATCAGCGTTCAGCGGATGGCAGGTAGAAGAGCCTGCCATCCCGGAAAAGACCCAGAGGGCTTAGTCCTCGTTGTCCTTCTTGCGGAGCTGGTAGATGCCGAAGGCTGCTGCTGCAGCAAGAGCTGCGCCGCCGACATAGAGGACTGTCGTGCCCATGCCACCCGTGGACGGAAGGATGGAGCCCTTCTTGTTCACGACATCGGTCGTGAGGGAGCCGGTCTCCTTGGCAGCCGTGAAGGTCGCCTCGCCCGAGGTCACGTCGCCGGTAAGGGTCAGCAGCGTGGGGTTGTCGGAGGCCTCATCATGCGTCGCGGAAATCGTGAACTCGATCGGGGCGATCGTGTTGTAGCCAGAGGGCGTCGTGGTCTCGGTCAGCTTGTAGTCGCCGTCGTCGAGGCCGGTGAAGGTGAAGGTCGTATCCTCGCCAGCCGTGAAGGTCTTGACCTCCTTGTAGTTGCCGTCAGACTGCTTCTTCTCGAGCTTGAACGCGGCACCCTTGAGCGACTGCTTGTCCTGGTCGACCTTGTTCACGACGGTCTTGTAGGTGAAGACGATGTTCTTGTCGTCAGGGGTCTTGCCGGTCTCGCCTTCGCCGCCCTTGTTCGGGTTGTTGGAGTAGGTGAGGTTCACGGTGTTGGGGTTGCCAGCGGCGCCGATAACGGCATTCTCGTTGAGCGTTGCAGAGTAGGTGACGACGACCTTGGTGTCCTTGTTGAGCGTGACGCCGTCGATGCCCTTGAGGTTGTCGCAGGTCCAGGTGACGACCGTGCTGCCGTCATCATTGTGGGTCACATTTTCCTTGAAGCTGGAGGTGACGTCGGTCGTGCCGATCGTGATCTTGGCATTCTTTTCGGTATACGTCAGGCCCTTGGACATCTCATCGGTGAAGACATACTTGTAGGTGGTGTAGTCGGCGATGTTGTCGGGCATGGTGCCAGTGATCTGGTAAGGCACTTCGTCGTTGATATCGTAGTCGGCGGAGTCCTGCCAGCCAGAGGTCTCGCCGGTAGAGTCGTTGGTGTCCTTGACCTTCTTCTCGACGGTCGGGACGTCGGACTTGATTGCAACCTCGGTGTCTCCCACGACCTGGACGATGAACTTGGTGTAGGCGTCGGACTTGTTTGCCTGGGTGCCGTCCTGGTCCTTCACGAGGTAGTAGCCTGCGGCAAGGCCGTCGATAACCGTGGGGTCCTTGGAAGAGGTGACCGTCTTGACCGGCGTGGTGAGCGTGAGCTTGCCCTCGAGGTCCGCAAGCGTCATCGTTCCGGCTGCGAGCTTCTCTGCAACCTCAGTTGCGGACTCGGTGCCGTTGTAGGCGGTGCCCCACTTGACGTTGGAGAGGACCTTTGTGCCGTCGGCGTTCGTCGAGAGGTCGCCCGTGAAGATCTGGTAGGCCTCATAGGTATGGCCTGCTGCTGTGCCCGTGAGCGTCAGCTTGTAGGTGGTTGCGTCTGCTGCCAGCGCGCTTGCCGGCACCAGCACGAGCGCCATGGCGACTGCCAGGATGGCAGACAGAGCGCTCTTGAGCAGATCCTTCGTCTTTCTCATTGAACCCTTCCTTCTTTCTTGTGTTCCTTGCTTTATGCAGAGCCCCTCGTAAGGGGCTTCATGCCATGCTTTCGCTCAGACCAGACATTACGGGTCTGGGTCTTGCCTCTGCCTTCTGTGGTAATTGGACATTTCCACTCCTGCTCATCCAAAAGCCGATCTCAGTGGTTAAGCACGTGCAATAAGATGGCTATTGCAGGAAGCCGAAGGCAGGGAGCGGCCAGATGCGGAGGTCCAGCTTCCCTACGATCTGCTCCGAAGGGATACAGCCCACCTGCTGGAGGCGCGAGTCGACAGAGACGGAGCGCCTGTCGCCCATGACGAAATACTTGCTCTCGGGCACCTGGTAGGGAAGGCTTATGTCGCACTGCCCCAGGCTCTTGGATCCTTCAGGCAGATACGGCTCGTCGAGCTCCTGCCCGTTCACGAAGACCGTGCCGTCTTCTGCGATATCGACCCAGTCGCCCGGTGTCGCTATGACCCGCTTCGTCAGAATCTTGTTGTTGAAGGAGAAGGCCACGATATCGCCTGTGGTATAGCCGCCCGGCTTCGTGGAGATGACGATATCGCCCTCATTGAGCGTCGGTGTCATCGATTCCCCGTAGATGCGAAACATCGGGAACGCATAGAGGGAGAGGAGCACTGCCGCCGCAAAGGCGGCCGCCAGCGCGAAGGCGATATTGCGGTGGAGCGTATGGCGGCTGAGCTGCGACTCGGTACGCGCGAGCTCCGCTTCCACCGCCTCTACGGTCGGAAGTGTCTGGACCGTCTTCTCGTCCTGTGCCCTCTGCACATCGCTCATCAGGCAATCGCCCCCTCAGAAGAGGAGAGATTGTCTGCATCCTCAGGCTCTGCCTGCGGGACCGTGCCTTCTGCATCCTCCGTCTCCGGAGAATCGCTGGAAGCGCCCTCGGCCTTCCGCACGGAGACGTTGTAGCCGTAGAGATCGATGGCACGCTGTGCCGCTACAAAGACGCCGGCAAGCCGAAGCGATGCCTCGGCCAGGGATTCTGAATCGTTTATTGCGATGCGCTTGTCTTCGAGCTGCTGCTTCGTCTCTGCGAGCTCCTTCTTGAGGCGCTCGTTTTCTGCCATAGCGTCTTTGAGGAGCTCCAGGATCTGGAGCCTTGTCAGCTTTGAAAGATCAGTCTCAGGTGAGGTACCAGAGGCCGCGCTTGGAGCGACCCCCCCCCCGAACGGTTTTTGCGGGGTTCATGCGTCTATTTGCTCTGTTCGCAAGCAAGCTGCTCATCAGAACGCTCAGACCCCCCGGGACTGATTTAGTGATATTCATATGACTGTATATCAGGCTTGCCCTACATGACGGCACCGGATTCTATTACTTGACACCTGCCCGTTCAAGCGGCATTCAGCAAGAAAGTATCGAAAATTTCAGCTTCGGAAACAAACGATACAACATGCGCTCCGAATGACCTTATTTTCTCGTGGTTCGTTTTCTCATGGTTCGGCATAATATCGCCTCCAGGTTGCCCCATCGAACGGGTAGGATTTCATTTCTGCCATCATCTGGCTTCTAGTGTGAGCAGTCATGAGACTGGCTGCTGTTACTTATCAGAAACAATGCTAAGTTGAATGTAAACATATTGCATATATATATGCCTATATATGCATCTAACAAATTACTGTCAGATTCTATAAACGAAATTGTGATAACGTTCTCATAGACGGCAGCAAACGGAGAACAGAGCTATCCCACGCAAAAGAAGCATGCCGGCACTGCTGCATTATGAAAGCAGTGCGCTTTCGGGCATCCGTCTTGTATGCAGGCATCAGATGACTGCACGGCATGGGAACGCTGTTGCCAAGGCCGCCTGGACGAGTGCCATGGCATGGAGCCCATCAGGAATGCTCTGATTGCTACTTGTTGAACTTGGCAGGGTCTATCCCGCCGGTCACGATATGCAGCTTGCAGTCTTTCTATCTCTTTGGCTGGCGCGACTGCCTGAATACCTCAGCCATCCGCTTTGCGCTCTTGCTGTCCAGGACCACAACCTGGCCGATGCTCGAGGTAGCCATATGCCGCATCCCTCATTGACGCTGTTCACTACGCTGTGGCTGTTTATACCCCCAGCCTTTCTGGAGCAATGCATCAAGCATGTGCATATTTAGTGTCTGAACTGGTGTTTTGTAAGAAATCTGTTAGATGGAATCCTGCATCTAGCTCTATATCTATTGATCTAAGTTGTAATTGCTTGGTACTTAGCTTTATTCCAAAATCAGCCATATACCGGCACTCCTCATCCAGAAGCAACCCCCTGCCCGACAAGCGGTCCCAAGCGGTGCTGGCATGCGGGTCCGCCACTTCTCGCTAAGCCTCTATCCGTACTGACCACCACATCCGCCAGACCAGTACCCAGGCTGCTGGCACATAGCAATGGAGCCGCCATCCCTTTCAGAACAGCGGCTCCGCAGCTAACGGGAAAGCCAGCTTCTCAGAGCACGTCCTTGAGGTCTCCCCTGTCCCTGGCTTCTGCCAAAAGATGGGCAAACACCTTGTCTCCGTGCAGCCCGTCATGCTCGAACTCGTTCGTGACCCAGGCATGGGAGGCACCCACGCGGGAGAGCGTATCGAGCTGGAGGCCGGAGTCCACATAGGCATCGTCGAAGTAGACGGCGGCCTGGAGCGGCACCGTATTGCGCTTCAGCTGCTCCTGGTCATAGAGGTGTCCGAACTCCGTATCCTCCATCAGAAGATCCATCGCAGGACGGAACGGGATGAGGGCTGGATCCTCATCGAACATCCAGGGGAACATGGCCTCGGCAAAGAGCATCAGAGGACGCGCAGAAGGTGCGAATTCAGGCCTTCCGGCCGCTTCCTGGGCTGCTGCCCACCTGATGGGATGCTCCATCTTCCCATCCGCATAGATGAACTCCTGGAGCGTCCAGTAGAGCGGGTTTGCAGGCGATCCCGTCATGTCCATGACCGCATGCCTGAAGCCATCCGAGAGCTCCACCTTCGCAGGATCTCCGCCCGCTGCAGCAAGCGCCGCCTTGGCCGAGCCATCCCCTGCCACGAAGGCCGTGTCGAAGAGGTTGTGGAGGCGCTCAGGCGCCGGCTTCATGCCAAGGCCCGCCCCTATGAGCTGGAGACGGCGGATGGAGAAGGGCGAGCCATCAGGCAGCGTGACGTCTCCTGCAGCAAGGCGGTCTGCGACAAGCGCGACCCTCTTCTCGTCTTCCGGATAACGCTCGTAGAACCCTTGGGTCTTCTTCACCATGCGCGGGAACGTATGGGCATAGACATCTGCTGCGTCTGCCGGGATATGGGGGATGCCGCCGCAGGTGAAGGCTGCCGCCACCCCTTCGGGGAAGGTCGACAGGTTTGCCATGGTCAGAAATCCGCCATAGCTCTGCCCGAGCGTCACCCACCTCTCGCCCCCGAACTCAGAAAGTCTCAGATATTCGAAGTCACGGATGATGGAGTCAGCAAGGAAGCGCTTGAGATAGTCTGCCTGACGACGTGCAGGGTCTGCCCCTTCGGCCTTGGCCTCTGCACCGATGCGATTGATGACAGAGCCCTCGACACGGGAGGAGCGACCCGTACCCCTCTGGTCGGGAAGGACGATGCGGAAGTGCTTCACGGCCTCTGCCATCCATCCGTCAGTATATGGATCGAGCGGCCTCGGCTCTGCCCCTCCCGGACCTCCCTGGAGGTAGACGATGAGCGGGAAATGCTCGGACGCCTTCTCGGGGCTTCTGACAATGCGGTAGAAGAGGGAGAGGGACTTGCCCGCGAAGGCAGGGTCTGGGCTCTCGTTGGCGCTCTCGCGCGCCAGGAGGGTCATATCGTCCACGCTCACGTCCGCCAGCTCAGCAGGCGAGGTCCCGCGCCAGTCAAGCGGCACTGGAACCGAGTGGTCCTCCACAAGAAGCCCTGGCAGGCAGCACTCGCAAAGCTTGCTCATCTCGCTATCCCTTCTCCGGTGCATCCAGCACCGGCATCCGTTTCTTCCCTCCCATCATATCCCCCACCGGCGCAGAAAAGCCCCGCAGGCATATAAGCGCCTGCGGGGCTGCCGAGTCAACGGGGAGGGAGAATATGCGCTTGAAGGTGGAGCTGTGCCTACACGCGGGCAAGAGCCTGGTCGAGGTCGGCGATAATATCGTCGACATCCTCGATGCCGATAGAGAGGCGGATGAGGTCCTCAGAGAGGTGCGCTGCCTTGAGCTGCTCAGGCGTGAGCTGGGAGTGGGTCGTGGAAGCCGGGTGGATGATCAGCGACTTCGCATCGCCGACGTTGGCGAGGTGCGTGAAGAGCTTCACGTTGTTCACGACGGAAAGCCCTGCCTCGCGGCCGCCCTTGACGCCGAAGACGACGACACCGCCGAAGCCGTGCTTCAAGATGCGGCTTGCCACCTCATGCGACGGATCGTTCTCGAGTCCGGAGTAGCGCACCCAGGAGACCTTCGGATGGTTCTCGAGGAACTTGGCGACAGCAAGAGCGTTGTCGCAGTGGCGCTGGACACGCAGGGACAGCGTCTCGATGCCGATGCCGATGAGCTGTGCTGCATACGGGGAAAGGGTCGGGCCGAAGTCGCGGAGCTTGTTCGCAAGGACGCGGGTCGAGAACGGAGCAGCCGGTGCTGCATCTGCGAAGACGACGCCGTGGTAGGAAGGATCGGGGCCTGCGATGGTCGGGAACTTGTCCGCCTGTGCCTTCCAGTCATACTTGCCGGTATCGATGACAGCGCCGCCGAGCGTGGCGCCGTGGCCGCCGATCCACTTCGTGAGGGACTCGATGACGACTGCTGCGCCATCCTCTGCCGGACGATAGAGGTAGGGCGTTGCGAACGTGTTGTCGACAAAAACAGGCACCGGAGACGGCAGGGAGTTTGCTGCCTCGACGATGGCGGGGACATCAGCGACGTCGACGAGCGGGTTGCCGATGGTCTCGACGTACCAGAGCTTCGTGTTCTCCTTCGTGGCCGCGACGAAGGCGTCGATATCGTTGTTCTCGACGAACGTGGTCTCGACGCCGAGGTCGCCGAGCGTGTGCAGGAAGATGTTCCAGGTGCCGCCGTAGAGGGAGTCGGAGGCGACGATGTGGTCGCCTGCACCGACGAGGTTCGTGAGTGCGAGGATCTCTGCTGCATGGCCAGAGGCAACGGCAACTGCACCGGTACCGCCCTCGATAGCAGCGACACGGGCTGCGACAGCGTCGGTCGTCGTGTTCGTGAGGCGGCCGTAGACGTTGCCCGGCTTCGCAAGAGCGAACTTTGCTGCGCCATCAGCGGCGTCATCGAACTGGAATGCTGCGGATGCATAGATAGGAAGTGCTGCGGAGCCGGTCACTGGATCGGGTGACCAGCCTGCGTGTACCTGAAGGGTGTCGAAGTGCTTCTCGGGGTCCTGTGCGAAGGTGGGGTCGAGTTCGAATGCCATGATCTTGTACTCTCTTTCTGGCGCCGGAGCGCGTGTCTTTTTTTCTTCAGCGAAGCATCACGCCCGGTACCCTATGCCTTCATCTGAAGGCACATCACAAGAGCCCGGGCCCCTGCATGCAGCGCATCCGATATGTCGTCGTCTTTTCCATGCGCTGCATGTTAGCGCAAGCCGAACGCTCGAGGCGGCTCAGAGCTATACCTGTATCCACCTCGTAGTTATCTCTAGAATAGATAGCCTGTTTATCTGCGCATATATAGATAAAAGAAGCATTCAGACTCGAAAAATCGGTCCTTCGGGAGCCTCGGTCTCTGGGTCTCTCTGCCGGAAGAAGATCTTCCGTCCATACATGCTGCACACACAGGAGCTTTCCAGCACAGAAGCCCGCACGTCCGCCAGAGGAGCGCCTCTGCATGCAGCTCTTCAGGCCCATCGGGACGACCGCATGCCACGTTCTGGATCCGTGGGGGCAGCAGATGCCTCCAGGCCTCACGCATCCAGGAAATCAGACAGGTCGATCTCCTTCCCCACGGCACCAGCCTCCATGTTCGCAATGGCTCTGTCCATCTCTGCCAGCGTCCTGGCATCGATGCTGTCCCTGCATGCATCCTTGTCAGAGCCGCTGCCGGAAGGCGCCTCCCGCTTCCCTGGTGCCATCTCTCCGTCCGTCATGGCGTCCATGATGCGCGCGTTTACGTTTCTGCAGCACTTGCCCTGCTGAGATACAGGTCTCGGCTGCCCGCTGCCTGCCCATAAGAATGGTCCCGCACGCCGCCTAGTGCGCACAGGACCAGAGCATCGCTCAGATATCATGCAGCTTTGAGGCTGCCCCCATCTGGTTTAGTAGTTGACGACTTCCTCCTGGAAGTAGGACTGCGGGTGGTTGCAGACCGGGCAGACCTTCGGAGCCTCAGGGCCGACATGGAGGTGTCCGCAGTTCAGGCACTTCCAGACCTTCACGCCCGGACGGCTGAAGACGTCGCCTGCTGCGACATGCTCCTCGAGCTTGTTGTAGCGCTCCTCATGATGCTTCTCGATAGCGCCGACCATGCGGAACTTGGCTGCAATCTCCTTGAAGCCCTCTTCGTCGGCCTTCTCAGCGAAGCCCTTGTACATATCGGTCCACTCGTAGTGCTCGCCTGCAGCAGCATCCTTGAGGTTCGTATCGGTGTCCGGCATGGCTCCGCCGTGCAGATACTTGAACCAGAGCTTTGCATGCTCGCGCTCGTTGCCCGACGTCTCGGTGAAGATGTCGGAGATCTGGACATAGCCGTCCTTCTTGGCCTGGGATGCATAGTAGGAGTACTTGATGCTTGCCTGGGACTCGCCAGCGAAGGCAGTCTCAAGATTCTTCTTTGTCTCGGAATTCTCGAAATCGACAGCCATGGGTTTCCCCTCTCAATCATGCATGCTTTGCCAGCCCCTTGCTGGCCCTCTCCGCATGCTTATTGATTCTTATACCCATTAAGCACGATATCTTGCAAGAGTTTTTCGACAGAATCCCTCATTTCTGAGGTCATCGAGAATCGACTCTGCCATCTCCTGGCTGACAGGGGCACGCCCCTGCGCCTCTTCCTGGGAAGAGAGTGAACGCGCCGCCTCCTCGGCCGTGATGCCGGCATCCCCTGCGGCAAGGACAAGGCGAAGGAGGGCTGCCCTCTTCTGGCGATGCGATCCCTCGAACTTCGACTGCTTCGTATGGGAGGCAGACCTTCTGGAGGGGTTCGGCGCTACACGCTTGAGATAGGCCCCGAAATCGAGGAGGGCATAGTACCAGGTCCTCGGATCGTCTGTGGGGTCTTCTGCCGTCTTGGGGCAGCACCTCTCGACGAGAGGCGCTATTGCCTTGTCAGGCACCGCTGTATCATCCGGGAAGAGCTCATGCAGGAAGACCGTGCGGACATTCGTATCGAGATAGATGCCTGGAAGGTCGAAGGCAAAAGCACGGATGCCTGCTGCTGTCGTGGGGCCGATTCCTGGAAGGGCAACCAGCTCCTTTGCGTCTGTCGGAAAGGAGCCAAGCTCGGAGATCTTCTGTGCTGCCTCATGCAGCGCCAGGGCACGCCTGTTGTAGCCCATGCCCTGCCACTCATGGAGGACATCTGCCGTGGGCACCTGAGCCAAGGACTCCACATCAGGAAAACGCTCAAGCCACCTTTCCCAGCGGCCAAGCACACGCTGAACCTGTGTCTGCTGGAGCATGACCTCGGAGATCCATATCGCATACGGGTCTCTGGTCTCCCGCCAAGGAAGGTCGCGCCAGAGGATGCGCCCCTGCTCGAGCACGAGATGCCGGAAAGATCCGAGCTCCTCGTCTGTGACAGAGCCTCTCATCGCTCAGCTTCGCCGCTTGCAGCATCCTTCTTCTCTGCCGCGCGCTTCTCCATGAAGGCATTGAGGTCGGAGATGAGCTCTCGTGTCTTGGCAGGATCTGCGCCGAGCGCAGCCTCCTTCAGGGAGAACGAGGAGAGATAGGCCTCCAAGAGCGTCTGTGCACCGCACCAGATGGGATTGAAGGGGCAGAAGGGCTTCCTCGGGCAGGGCGTCTGGCCCTCGCCGCAGACATCGCAGGCCGTGAGCATCATGGGGCCCTGCACTGCCTGGACAATGTCCAGAAGCGTCACGGTCTCTGGGTCCACTGCGAGGCTCATGCCGCCATGCGCACCGCGCGTGCTTGCGATGATGCCGGCCTCTGCCAGATCGTGCTGGATGGAACGGGCGAAGGAATAGGGGATGCTGTTCTCTTCGGCAGCGGTCCTGACCGACAGCACCGTATCGGGGTCACGCACGAGTGCCGCCATCATCCGCAATGCGTAATCGGTCTTTCTCGAGATATCCAACGTGCCCTCCACGCTCTGCCAGCTCAGTATCACTGGTCAGAAGGATAGCGATATTCATGCGTCATGTGGGCAATTGTCACAAATTGCGCAGCATCTGTTTTTGCCAGACTGCAATCAGGGGCACTCTTCCCTATTTCCACTCCAGAATCGGGAAGCCTTCACGCTTTGCAGCCCGCTCGAGCGTCTGGCCGGGCGTGACCGCATAGCCATGCTTTGCAGTCTTGAGCATCGCGTAGTCGGAGAAGTGGTCGCCGTAGGCATAAGCGACTTCCCAGTTGCCCGGTCCGAAGGCACCATCTGCCCATTCCTTGACGGCACGGGGCTTCTCCGAGCCCTGGGTGACGTCTCCTTCGACCCTGCCGGTGTAGTTGCCCTCAGGGTCCACTTCCATCTTCGTCGCAATGACGGCATCCGTGCCGAGCACTTCCTGGGCGCAGAGGGCTATGACCTCGAACGTCGCAGAGACGAGCACGGTGACGCAGCCTTCGCGCTTCCTTTTTGCGACCTCGGCGATGGCTTCCTTGCGGTAGCGCTTTATCAGCACCTCGTTGTGGAAGTCCACCATGATCTGGCGGATCTCTTCAGGGCTGTAGTGGGAAAGGGCAGAGAAGATGACCTCACGAGCCTCATCCTGGCGATAGGGCAGATGGAGCTTGTAGCGGGCACCCCACCAGCCAAGGCGCAGGCCTGTGGCCACTCCGAGATAGTTATGCCTGAAGAGATAGAGCGAGAACAGGGCACCGGACTGTCCGTCGATGCACGTGCCATCGTAGTCGAAGACGGCCAGCTGGACACGCTTCTTGTCCTCTTTCGGGGCCTCCCCCATGCAAGATCCCTTCCACCTTCGTCCTGGCACACCGAGACCAGAACCCGCCCTGTTTATGCCCTCCTGCCGCCGGCAGCTTTCAGAGCATCTTGGCTTCCGGCAGAAACTTCTCTGCATACGAAAAAGGGCTCCCGAAGGAGCCCTGAAGGTGCAATGGCGGGATATGCGGGGCTCGAACCCGCGACCTCCGACGTGACAGGCCGGCGCTCTAACCAGCTGAGCTAATACCCCGTTCGGTGCGAGAGCTATATTACGCGAAATCGAGCGTCGAAGGCAAGCCCCAATTTGAAAAACTTTCCCAAAGGCACCTTCTTCTGGATATAAGAAGGGCTCTGCGCTACATTGCTGCAGCTCAGAGCCCTGACAGAACAACTTGTGGAGGAATTGTCGTTACATGAGGCTGACCTGGACGGTACCAGAATCCGTCGTCACATCAAGATTCGACCCGTCGAGCACAGCCTCGGTGATCTGGCCCGAGCCGCCCACAGGGTTGCCGTCAGAGTCCACGACGGCAGAGGCAACAGAGCCGTCAGCCGGCACGTAGGCAATGACATCCCAGGTGCCATCGAGGTTCTCGGGGATGATGAAGGCGCCCTGATAGAGGATGAGCGAGACCGGCGTGCCGGAGAGCTGGACGACCGTGCTCTTGTAGGCACCGGTCGAATCGAGCTTCGCAAGCACCCAGCCCGAGTCCTGCTGCACGAGGCCATACGACTCATCGTGGTAGGTCATCGTGTCGTTCGAGGCCACCTGCTGCTCTTCCTGCTGCGTCTGGGTGTCATCCGTTGGCGTGGTCTGCGTCGTCGAGGAGAGCGCATTGTTGAAGATGACGATCATGGCAATAACGACGACAGCGGCAGCGATTGCGATGCCGGCGAAGAGCTTCTTGTTCGTCTGCATGCGGGGAGCTGTGCTTTTGACCTTCGGACGGTTCCTGCCCTCGAGACGGACATTTCCCTTCCTCGCCTTGCGCATCATGTGCGAGCGGGCAGCGGCCGCTGCCTCCTCGGCGTTGTCCCTCGACGTGAGGACTGCGCCCTCGCCGCTCGAGAGCTTCTGGAAGGCACCGGTCTCCTCAGGGTCGACACCGATGGGGCGGGGTGCGTCTCCCTCGCCTGCAACCGGGTCCTCCCCTACCATCGGACGTCCTGCAGAATAGGGGGACGTCGAGGATGCGTAGCCCGTCACATCGGGGCCGAATCCTCCCTGCGCATGCCGTGCGGCATGGCGGGGTGCATGCTTCTGATTGTCGAAAGGCACTTCTCTGCCTCCTCGTTTCAGGTTTCATGCCTGCACCCGGATGGGCACAGGCATCCTGTCTACATTTTCTGCCAAGCGGCAGGGGCTCATGCTGCCCCGTCCAATAAAGCGCGAGGTCCGCACAACCTTCTAAGCCTAGAGGACGCGCCTCTCCTCTATTGCATGGCCAAGCGTCACTTCGTCTGCGTATTCGAGGTCTCCGCCCACAGGAAGGCCGCTTGCAAGGCGGCTCACCGTGATGCCGAGAGGCTTTATCTGGCGGCTCAGATAGGAGGCTGTCGTCTCGCCTTCGACATTGGGGCTCGTGGCCAGGATGACCTCCTGGATCTCTCCGTCCGCGAGGCGAGCCATGAGCTCGCGCACATGGAGCTGCGCGGGTCCTATCTTGTCCATAGGACTGATGACGCCACCCAGGACGTGGTAGAGGCCATGATAGCTTCCCGTGCGCTCTATCGCCTCAACGTCACGCGGCTCTGCCACGACGCAGACCTCTGAGCGGGTGCGCGTCGGATCTGCGCAGATGTCGCAGGTATCCCCTGTCGCATAGTTGAAGCAGATCGGGCAGAAGTGCACCTCGCGCTTCACGTCGAGGATGGCATCGGCGAGGCGCTCTGCCTCCTTCGCATCCGCTTCGAGGAGATAGTAGGCAATGCGCTGCGCCGACTTCGGGCCGATGCCAGGAAGGCGTCCCAGCTCGTCCAGCAGCCGCTGCAGGGCATGCTCCGTCCTTTCCGCCATCCTAGAAGAGTCCCGGGATGTTGAGGCCGCCCGTGATGGAGCCAAGCTCAGAGGATGCTGCAGACTGGGCAGAGTCGAGCGCATCGTTCACAGCAGCAAGGATCATGTCCTGGAGCAGGTCCACGTCCTCGGGATCGAGAGCCGAAGGCGCAATCTCGATCGACTTGAGCTTCATGTCGCCCGTTGCCACGACCTTCACGGTGCCACCGCCTGCGGTGGCGGTGACTTCCTTGTCCTTCAGGCCCTCCTCTGCGGATGCAAGCTGCTCCTGCATTGCACGAGCCTGCTGCATGATTGCATTCATATCGAGATTGCGCTTTGCCATCGCGGTGCCTTTCCTGTCTTCAGTGACTCTATCTATTCGTCTTCGTCGTCCGCATCGTCTGCGGCTTCCTCGATGCCGGTATCTGCATCGTCGTCTTCGACTTCCTCCTCGTCAGGGGAAGGCTCGACCACGACATTGATGCCGGGGCCGAAGACCGACTCGAGCATGTCGGCAATGTCCTTTGGTATACCCTCGGTCTCCTTGAGAGGCGTGCCTTTCTGGGGCTCTGCCTCATCGCTCACAGGAAATCCGCTCGAGGCAGCTTCCTTTGCAGGAGCTGCCGCTGGCGCCGGTGCAGGTGCGGGTGCGGGCTTCGGCGCAGGAGCAGGGGCCGGCGCTGCCACCGGTGCCTCTTCTGCATATCCCGCCACGTCTGCATCGCTATAGGGCACCTGCTCATCTGCTGGCGGCTCGTCCCACGGCATGGGCTCAGGTGCAGCTGCCGGCTGAGGCTCAGGTACGGGAGCAGGCGCTGGCGCAGCCGGTACAGGCGCTGCCTGCGGCTGTGGTGCCGGTGCCTGGACTGGAGCGGGGGCCGGAGCGGGCGCTGCCGCCACCGGCGCCTGCTGCACGGGTGGCTGAGGAGCACGTGGCGCTGCGGCACGGGCCTTCGGCTTCGAGCTCTTCGCCTCCACATAGTTCGGATAGCGAGGGCCGAAGACCGCAATGATGGCAGGACGGACGATGGAGTCGACGTCTCCCCTGGCCAGCATATGGAGCGAGAACGAGGAGCCCTTCGGAAATTCGATTGTGAGGCTCTCGCCGTCGTCTGCGACCGCATGGCTCGAAGCCAGAAGCGAGGCGCGGGCAGGGTCCTTCTTCCGGAGGCTGTCCTGGACCTGCTTCCACATGCGCTGGAGACGCGCTGCGTCCTGCACAGGAGCGGTCGGAGCCGCTGCCTGCGGACGTGCCTGAGGGGCTGCTGCAGGAGCCGGTGCCGGAGCTGCCGGACTCGGAGCAGGAGCTGGCGTGTAGGCAGGTGCCGGAGCAGGAGCTGATGATTGCGCAGGCGCCTGTACCGGAACCGGTGCAGGAGCTGCCTGGACAGCTGGGGATGGAGACTCAGGTACAGGTGCTGCGGCGGGCTCTGCCACGACTCTCGAGCTCACCGGCACAGGAGCCGGCGATGCCATGACCACGCCAGGGGCAGTGAGCGCTGCGATCTGCTCTTCGAGGTCATGCACGCGCTCTGCCAGGGACTCGAGCGTGAGATCCGATTGCGGCCTTGCCATCTTCGTGAAGGCAATCTCGAGCACGAGGCGCTGGTTCGGCGCCGTGCGCATCTCCGAGGAGGTGTCTCCCAGAAGAGAGAGCACACGTGCCAGCCTGTCAGGCGTGCCGAAGGCATCTGCCTCCTCCTGAAGCTTTGTCACATCTCCTGCCGCAGCGGGGACAAGCTTTGGGTCTGCCCCAGCGACAGAGACGACGTAGACATCGCGCACATGGGCGGCAAGCTCGCGCGTGAACTGCAGGAGATCGCGTCCGGCATCCACGAGTGCCGCCGTCTCGTTCATGAGCTCTGCCACATCGCGGCGGGCGATGGCAGAGACGATATTGGCAAGCGTCTGGCTCTGGACCTCGCCGAGGGCGCTTCTGACCGCCTGGAGCGTGATCCTGTTGTCCGAAAAGACGGCAATCTGCTCCAAGGTTCCCAGAGCGTCTCTCATGCCGCCTCTGGCATGGGCGGCGATGAGGGCCAGGCCCTCATCTTCTGCCTCGAAACCCTCCTTCGCACAGACATCGGCCAGATGCGCCTTGATGTCGTCTGCAGAGATAGCGTGGAAGTCGAAGCGCTGGACACGCGAGAGGATCGTCTGCGGAATCTTCTGGGGGTCGGTCGTGCAGAGGATGAATACGACATGCTCAGGCGGCTCTTCGAGCGTCTTCAGCAGCGCATTGAAGGCTGCCGTCGTGAGCATGTGGACCTCGTCGATGATGTAGACCTTGTAGGAGCCCATGGAAGGCGCGAAGCTCACACGGTTGATGATCTCCTCGCGCACGTTGTCCACGCCCGTGCGGCTTGCCGCATCGAGCTCATAGACATCCGGGTGCTCCCCTGCCGCGATGAGGCGGCACTGCTCGCATGTGCCATCGGGAAGCTGGCCTGGCCCCTTCTCGCACATGAGGGCCTTGGCCAAGATCCTTGCCATCGTCGTCTTGCCGGTGCCTCTGGGGCCGCAGAAGAGATAGGCATGAGAGACCCTGCCTTCGAGCACAGCATGCTCGAGCGTCGATACCACATGCTTCTGTCCGACGACATCCTGGAAGGTCAGGGGCCGGTATTTTCTGTAGAGCGATTCCATCTGGTCTCCTGGAGGGAGGGTATGTGCTCAGTCCAGTATACGCGCGCACCCGTCTGACAGAAAGCCGGGCAGGCAGAGCCCCAGATCCAGAAATGTCCCTGCACTCTTGCACAGGCATCTCTGCAAGACGTACAATTGTTCTTAGAACAATTGTTCTTCAAAAGCTGTATATGCAGTGCAAGGGCACTCGTGTCGCTCCAATCGCGAGAGTGGGGCGACATATGGCTGCCTACGAGGAGCTTTTCAGTTTCGCGTCCGTCCTGTTCGCAGCAATGACAATCGGACTCTGGGTGGGCTGCCACACCGGACGAAGCGGAAAAGAGCCGTCCTTTGCCTGAGCGGATAGCGGCCACTCTCCAAACCTTACAGCAGTCAAAGGAGCGGCCAAATTCCCGCTGCCACGGGAGCCGTCTGCGCTATCCATTCTGCCGTGCCGCTGCCTTAACCGTGCACAGAAAAAGGGCTCTCTGAAGCTTCTGGTGGGTAGCAAAGACTGCCCATCCGACCCCGCAAGCGGGATGATTCCGTCGGCGGTGGAGGCGCTCAGCCGTCTGCGCTCGTGGACGACGCACTCGAACATGCCGGCGGTGAGATTCCGGCGCCTCGCGGTGACGGGACTGGCGAATGTGCGTTGGTGCGGATGGGGGCGGTTCGCAGTCCCGTCGGGCGTGGACGTGAAGACCGTGAGCGCCATCCTCGGCCACTCCAACGCCGCGATGACCCTCAACGTCTACGCGGATGCACTCGCCGACAGCAAGAAGGTGATCATGGGCCTCATGGGCAGGATCATGTCCGCGGGGCTCTCGTAGGCCGCAGAATCAGGCATCGCCAGCCGCAGGACGACCAGATGGACGGGTTTGGAAATGGATCAACAGAACAAGGACGGGAAGCCGAAGCTCGACCCCGAGGGGCAGATAGCCTTCCTCAGAGGCAAGGGGGTCACGTTCGAGCGGATGGGCGAGGCAGACGCCATGCGCTACCTCTCGCGGGAGTCGTACCTCTTTTCAGCGTACGCGTACCGGACGCTCTTTCCCAGGCGCGTCGGAGGGGCGCACGACGGCGAGTACGCGAACCTCGACTTCTGCGACCTGGTAGACCTGGAGCGGCTCGACCGAGAGCTCAGGGCGGCACTCCTTCCGCTCGCGCTCGACGCGGAGCACCTCGCGAAGGCGCGGGTGCTCGACGAGGTGGCGAGGCGGCCTTCCGAAGATGGCCACTCCATCGTGCGCGACTACATGGCGGCGCTCTCCCCCTCCGAGCGTTCCCGGAGGGAGGCAGAGATATCGAGGCTCCGGCGCGACGAGTACTCAGGCGACCTCCAGAGGCACTATGCCGGGGAGATGCCGATATGGGTGCTGCTCGAGCTCTCCTCCTTCGGCACTGTCGCGGACGTGTACCGCTACTGCGCAAGCCGCTGGGACGACGCGGCGATGCTCGACGAGCACTACATGCTCAAAAAGGCCAGGGATGTCCGCAACGCCTGTGCCCACTCGGCCGCCATCATCAACGGGCTCGGAACCAACGGCCACGTTGCGAGGCCGGCGCCAAGCGAGCTCACGACCGCTCTCCGCGAGGCGGGGTTTTCGAAGCGGTCACGCTCCTCGCGCATGAGAAACCCGCGACTCCAACAGATAGCGACGCTCCTGCTCCTCCACAAGCGCATGGCCGGGGGGACCGAGCTCGCCGACGAGGGCTCGGCGCGTCTCCGTCCCCTGGCAGACGACGTGAAGGCCGTGCTCTCCGTCACCCGCCCCGACGCTTCCGCAGAGGCGTCCATGGAATTCCTCGTCGAGCTGGTTGACCGCTGGTTCTGAGTGGGTATAGTGAATACAGATCGCAAAACCCGAGAGGGTTTTATGTGGCGGGGACGCGTGAGCGCCTCCGCCTAATTTTTTGGCTCTTCGCTGTTTCTAGTGGGTAGCAGATGAGACGGCAAGCTGGGCCAAGAAGTCCAGGCGGCCGAGCCCCATCGACCTCCCGAAGAGCTGCGCCAGCATCCCGGTCTGTGCGTCTATGCACGGCTCCGATCGTCGCATCCGCCAGTCGACGGAATCATACCGCCTGCGGGGTCGGCGGTCGGGAGGAGCAACCTGTGCTACCCACCAGATGTTTCAGAGAGCCATGAAAAGGAGGGCACAGCCTGCGCTGCGCCCTCCTGGACGATTCATCAGAGCCTCTAGGCCTTACTTCTGCTCCTGCAGAGCCTTCTCGGCTTCCTTGTCCTCTTCGGCGATGGCCTTTGCCTTGATATCGACGCCCGTGCAGCTCATGGCATCGGCGTAGATCTTCTTTCCGGTCGGGTGCTCTTCGAGCCAGAGCTCCTTGGCCTTCGGTGCCCACTCCTTGGCATACGGAGCGGTGCGCTCGCAGAGCTGGTCTGCGGTCTCGGGGGCCGTGTAGTCGGAGCTGTGTGCGCCGGACTCCTTGACGATCTCGGGCAGGAGGTACGGGTTCTCGAGCATCGGGCAGGGCTGGAGCATGTTGTCGTTCCAGGGATAGTGAGCACGGTAGGCCTGGAAGATCGGCTGGTGCAGGCAGTCGAGCCAGCTCATGTCACGAATGTTCACGTTCGAGTAGTGGATGAAGACGCAGGGCTCCACGTCGCCACGGGCGTTCACGTGGCAGTAGGCACGGCCTCCTGCAATGCAGCCGCCGACGTACTCGCCGTCATTCTGGAAGTCCATTGCGAAGATGGGCTTGCCGCCGGTGACGCCACGGATCTCGCGGATGCGGTGCAGCATGTACTCGCGCTGCTCGACCGTTGGCATGAGGTCGGCATTGGCACCGTCGCCGACCGGCATGTAATGGAAGTACCAGGCGTAGCGGCAGCCCTTCTCGATCAGAAGGTCGATGAACTTGTCGGAGCTGACGCGCTCGACGTTGGCGCGGGTGTAGCAGGTCGAGGTGCCATAGAGCAGGCCATACTTGTGCATGAGATCGAAGGCACGCATGACCTCCTCGAAGGAGCCCTCGCCACGGCGGCCGTCGTTCACGGTCGGCTCATAGGACTCGAGGGAGACGGAGAAGACGATGTTGCCGAGCTCCTGGACCTTCTGGCAGAACGGCTCGTCGACGAGCGATGCGTTCGTGAAGATGTTGAAGAGGGACTCGTTGTGCTTCTCGGCGATCTTGAGGACGTCGGCCTTGCGGACGAGCGGCTCGCCGCCCGTGAGCATGAAGAGGTGGGTGCCGAGAGCCTCTGCCTCGGTGACGAGCTTGTCGATCTCGTCGTAGGAGAGGTTCAGACGGTTGCCGTATTCTGCTGCCCAGCAGCCGACGCAATGCTTGTTGCAGGCAGACGTCGGATCGAAGAGGATGATCCAGGGCACGTTGCACTGGTACTTCTCTGCATTCTCGGTCGTGTTGCGAAGTCCTCGGAATGCTGCCTCATAGCCGCCATTGAGGATGGCAGTCTTGAGCACGTTGTGGTCGGTCTGGTCGATAACGTCGAACAGGAACTTCTCCCACTTCGACCCCGGATACAGGGCTGCCTTCATGCCACGGGTAGCCCCCGGGTTCGTGTCCTTCAGGAGCTTTCCTGCCATATCCACGAACTTGTCGATGTTCTTCTCGCGGTCAGGACCTGCAACGGTCTTCAGGGCCTGATCGAGCGCAATGCTGAACGCCTTGCGTTCTGCTGCATGAGCCAGCTTTGACTGCATAGTGCCTCTCCTTCTAGCGTGCACCGAACCAGCGTATCCGCAGATAGCAACTATTTTTGACGCCGATTCAAATTGACTAGGAGTACTTTACCACCCCACTGCCATCCCTCAAGTCACAAATCTCTCCTTGCGCATATTCTGAAAGGAATCCAAACGCAATCAGCAGAATGGACAGGGTTGCCTATGCACCGAACGCATGGAGCCAGCCCAGTCCATCCACATTTGCACGGATATGGGCGCAGCTTGCCTGCCACTTGGCCACCTCGTCCTCGGAAAGCTCCGGCACGAAGATGTGCTCCACGCCGGCAGCGCCGATGACGCAGGGAAGGGATGCCCAGACGCCGGTGACGCCGTAGACGCCCTCGATGCGTGTCGATACCGGCGTCACGAGCTTCGTATCGCCGAGGATGGCAGAGACGATCTTCACGGTGCCGCGGGCGATGGAGTACTCCGTGCAGTGCTTGCCCACCATCGTGACGTAGCCGCCGCGGCGTGCCTCTTCCTCGAGCTTGTCGCGGTCGAACTTCCTGCCTGTCTGTGCCTCCACCTCATCTGCCGTGAGGCACCCAAGCGTCACATGGCTCCAGCAAGCAAACTCGGAGAAGCCATGCTCGCCGAGCATCCAGGCATGGATGCTCTGAGGGTCATAGCCTGTGGCATGGGAGATGGCATGCTGGAAGCGGGCAGAGTCGAGCGTCGTGCCGGATCCTATGACACGCCTCCAGTCATAGTGGCCGCTCTCCTGCCAGATGGCCTCTGCCACCACGTCGTTCGGGTTCGAGACGCCCACCCAGATGCCGTCAAATCCTGCCTCCATGATGCGGGGCACAAACGTCTTCACCTCTTCAGGCGTGACCACATTCTCGCCGTCACGGTCCTTCTGCGACGCCTCGATATGGCCCGTGGCATTCACGATCACATCGCACTCAGCCAGCTCCTCATAGCGCGTGTCGCACTCATGGACCTTTGCGGCCCTTGGATAGAACGCCATCGCATCTTGCAGATCGTTCACCTGGGCACGGCAGAGCTTCTCATCCTTGTCCGAGATGAAGAGCTCCGTCACAAGGCCCTCTTCGAGCAGGGCATTCGCGACATGCGCTCCCACATGGCTTGCTCCGATGATGCCGACCTTTGCCTGGCTCTTCATGCCATCCTTCTTTCTCTTCGATGCATCTTCCACATCCGACTCTACCCGTTGCATAGAGGAGCTGTACAGGAACCCGTGCCATTTTGGCCCATTCGGCCACCCAGCAGCAGACCTGCGCCTTCTTAGGGCTACCATCAGGAGCAGAAACATGCACCGAGAGCGAGGAGACCCCATGGGATACCGTACCTACACCTGCCCTTCTGCCGCACGCTGCGGCGGCTGCGAATGGCTCAATGTCCCCTATCCCATACAGCTGAAGCGCAAGCAGGCGGCACTCGAAGAGACCTTCAGGCCCTTCCTCGAAGGTGCTTCTGCACCCGAGCTTCTCCCGATCGTCGGTATGGACGAGCCTCTGCACTACCGCCACAAGGCAGCGACGCCCTTTGCCCCTGCCCCTCATGGCCGCATCCGCTACGGCTTCTATGCCAAGGGCACGCACCGCATCATGAATGTGCCCGAGTGCCTGGCAGAAGACCCGAGATGCCGCGCCATCCTGGCATCAGTTGCGAAGACCGCAGAGCGCATGCACATCTCTGCCTACGACGAAGACCGCGGACGCGGCGTCCTTCGGCATGCTGTCGTGCGCTGCGCCTGGAAGACCGATGAAGTGCTCCTGACCGTCGTCGCAAACGGCGAGAGCCTGCCCCACGAGAAGGAGTTCGTCGAGCGCTTCCTCGAGTACACGCCCGAGGTCACGACGCTTGCCCTGAACTCGAACGAGCGCAGGACGAATGCAATCTTGGGACCCCATACCCGCACCTTGAAGGGCACTGGCGTCATGCACGACGAGCTTCTGGGCTGCCGCTTTGCGATCGGCCCCGTCTCCTTCTACCAGACAAACCCGGAGCAGACCGAGAAGCTCTATCAGCTTGCGATCGAGCCCGTGCTGGCAGCTGCAAAGGAGGGCTCTGCCCTCGAGGTGCTCGATGCCTACTGCGGCCTTGGCACGATCGGCATCTGCCTTGCCGCCGAAGCGAAGGCACAGGGAAAGGAAGCCCATATCCTCGGCGTCGAGAAGGGCGCCGAGGCAATCCGACTTGCCAAGCGCAATGCGCGGGACAATGGCCTTGAGGATGCATGCCGCTTCGTCTGCGACGATGCCACGAACTATCTCGAGGCGCTTGCTCGCCAAGGCCGCCACTTCGATATCGTGGTCCTGGATCCTCCGCGCGCAGGCTCGACGCCTGAGTTCCTCTCAGCTGTCGCAACCCTGGCGCCTGAGCGCATCGCCTATATCTCCTGCAATCCCGAGACACAGGTGAGAGACCTCATGGTCTTGGCCGAGCGCGGCTACCACGTGGACACCATCCAGGGCGTCGACATGTTCCCGCACACGAAGCATACGGAGACCGTCGCTGTGCTGACGCGCTAGGGAGCAGCCTCATGGATTCCAGGATGAAGAAGGTACTTGCTGCAGGAGCGCTTGCCGCCGGTACCGCAGCAGCCGTCGCCGCCCTGAAGAGGACAGATCCCCATCTTGTGCGCTGCCAGGACGGATGGGCTCTTGTCTCGACCCATCGGATCGAAGGCACGCCCGTGCGTGTCATGCGGCAGGGCGGTGTCTGGCAGTCTGCCACCTATCTGGGAGATGCGTGGGCTGAACCCGTCTTTGCCTACTACCGAGCCTTTGATGCCATCTTCTCAGCCAGCCCCGCCTTCGAAGCAGCATCGGGCCATGCAATCGCCCATGTCCTCATGATCGGCGGAGGCGGCTTTGCCTGGCCGAAGCATGCGCTGACAGAGCATGCAGATCTCTCGCTCACCGTCGTCGAGCATGACCCGGCAACGATTGCCTGTGCCCGCAGGTGGTTCTATCTCGACCGGCTCGAGCGCGAAGCAGGAGAGCGCCTCTCTGTCATCTGCGCTGACGGACGTGCCTTCCTCGAAGAGGCAGATGCACGCTTCGATGCGATTCTGAACGACGCCTTCACAGGAGCTCTCCCTGTACGCTCGCTTGCCACGGTCGAGGCAGCACGTGCCATGAAGGCACATCTCGTGTCCGGCGGCCTCTATGCGGCAAACGTCGTATCTGAAGATGAGGGAGAGGATGTCTCGTTCCTGCGCGACTGCGTGGCAACGCTTGAAGAGGTCTTCGCGCACGTCGCAGTGCTCCCTGCCGAGGACGAGACGTATGGAGGCGAGGACAACTACCTCGTCGTGGCAACTGACGCAGCGCTCGCTCTTCCCGATGCCATCCCCTTCGACGAGGAGTTCCTGGGTACGATACTTGAAGATGAAGGCTGAGATCTTGGCTCCTCCTGTGCCCTGAAGACAGGAGCTCCCCATGCGCGCCTATGTGATCCATAAAGAAGGAGCCAGAAGCCCTCACCCCTGAAGAGGTCCCGGTGCCTCAGGTGCGCCCCGGCGGCCGCTCATCTGCATCCGCGCCTTCGGCCTCAACCATTCGGAGATCTTCACGAGGCAGGGCCTCTCCCTTCTGTCACCTTCCCGAGGATCTTGGGCATAGACTGCACGGGCGAGATTGCCGAGACGACCGATCCGGAGAGGCTGCCACGCGGCCAGAAGGTCGTCTCCCTCATGGGCGAGATGGGACGTGCCTCCGATGGCAGCTATGCAGAGTATGCACTCGTTCCGAATGAGCAGGTCTATCCGGTTGCGTCCGATCTTCCCTGGGAAAAGCTTGCCGCCATCCCCGAGACCGGATATGCCGCCTATGGGTCGATCCAGAACCTGAAGGTGGAAGACGCGGACCATGTCCTGGTCTGCGGCGCCACAAGCTCTTTCGGCATTGCCGCGGCACGCCTCCAGGCCCTCTTCGACGAGGTCGCACGGACTCATGCCGACCTGGGACCGGCAAAGGTCTTCCCCTTCTCCGAGCTCAGGGTAGCCCACACCTGGCTCGGCAGCGAGAGATCCGGAGGCAAGGCGGTCATCGTCCTCTGAGACTCTCCCAACATGTACCTTCTGTTGCCCCGCTGTGACGTTTATGCTCCATTTCCTGTCTTCTGCCGGCGCCTGATTCATCGAAGCGTATCGTAGATGACGCTCAGCCAGCTTTCAGAAAGAGAGGATGGACATGGCATTCCGCAATTCGAAGGCAGTGATCGTCGGTGTCGGCAACGTCGGTGCGACCTGCGCCTACAGCTTCGTGAACCAGCTGCTCTGCGAAGATCTTGTTCTCGTGGACGTGAACAAGGACAAGGCCTTGGCAGAGGCGCTCGATATCCAGCATTCCGTCTACTTCATGAACCGCAACATGCATGTGAGGGCAGGAGACTACTCCGAGTGCAAGGATGCCGATGTCGTGGTGATCTCTGCATCTGCACCGATGCCGAAGGACTCCCACGACCGCCTCGAGATGCTGAGACCATCCATGGGCCTCATGAAGGCCATCATGACCTCGATCATGGAGTCAGGCTTCCATGGCATCCTGATCGTCGTCTCGAACCCTGTCGATGTTATGACCTACTACGCCTGGAAGCTCTCGGGGCTGCCTGCCAACCAGGTCATCGGCTCCGGCACGAACCTCGATACGGCACGCCTCTGCACGGCATTCTCCCGCATGTACGATCTCGACGCCCGGAATGTCGAGGCCTATGTGATGGGCGAGCACGGCGATTCCGAGGTCGTCGTCTGGGACTCCGCCACGATCGGCGGCAAGAGGATCGACGATGTCCTGCGTGACAACGCCTCCCGCACGAAGGGCACGACGAAGCAGGAGCTTGCGCATGAGGTCGTGGAAGCCGGCTGGGACATCTTCAACCGCAAGGGCAACACCTGCTACGGCATTGCCTCTTCGGTGACCGCTATCGCCCGCTCGATCTTCTTCGACGACAATGCGATCTATCCGGTGAGCGTCCGCCTCACGGGACAGTATGGGATCGATGGCGCCTTCCTCTCGGTGCCGACGATCTTGGACCACACCGGTGCCAAGGAGATCGTCGAGATCCGCCTCGCCGAGGACGAGCTTTCCGCTCTCCAGAAGTCGGCAAAGCTCCTCGAGGAGTACTACGAGATCGTAGACAGCAACTAGGCTGTCCAGAACATAGCTATGCACGAAGGGAGCCGGACCAGACGATCCGGCTCCCTTCTTCTTTGACCTGTTCCCGCTTCTAGTCTGCGAGGTAGGGCACGCCGTCAGGACGGTAGGCGAGCTTGCCCTGGGCAAGCTTCTCGATCACATAGGGATAGAGCACGTGCTCGATCTCGTGGATATGCGCCTCGAGCTCATCCACATCCCAGGAAGGGTCGACCTCGAGGGCACGCTGGGCCAGGATCGGGCCGCAGTCATAGCGGTTGTCTGCGACGTGCACCGTGACGCCTGTGACCTTGACACCGTAGTCGAAGGCATCCTGGATGGCGTGGGCACCCTTGAAGCTCGGCAGAAGCGCCGGGTGGATATTGAGCACTCGTCCCGGGAAGGTCGCGAGGATCGGCTCATGCACCATGCGCATGTAGCCTGCCATAACGACGTAGTCGACATTCTTCTGCTTGAGCTCTGTCGCGATGACCATGTCGGCCTGGATCGGGTCGGCGTAGATCGTCTTGTCGAGCGTAAGCGTCTGGATGCCTGCCTTCTGGGCACGCTTCAAGCCGAAGGCAGAAGGACGCGACGAGACGACAAGCTCGATCGAGGTATCGAGGGTGCCATCAGCGATACGGTCGATCAGTGCCTGCAGGTTCGTGCCGGAGCCGGAGATGAGGACACCGAGCTTGAGCTTCTTTGCCTCGCTCATCGGTAGACCACCTTGCCCGTGCCTTCCGTGACCTCGCCCATAACGAAGGGATGGAGGCCTTCTGCCTCGAGGTCCTCGCAGACCTCATCGAGGTCGTCCTGCGCGCAGAGGATGGACATGCCGACACCCATGTTGAAGGTCTTGTAGGCCTCGTCCTGCGTAAGTCCTGCCGCCTTCACGCAGTAGTCGATGACAGGCGGGACATCCCAGGCAGGGCCATCTGCACCTCCTCGGTCGACGACCGCGTCAAGCGTCTTCGGAAGCGCACGGTTCAGGTTCTCCGTGATGCCGCCGCCTGTGATGTGTGCCATTGCATGGAGCGGTGCGCCCTTGCGAAGGACATTCATAAGCTTGCCGGCATAGATCGTCGTCGGGCGCATGACGGCGTCAGCCAGAGACTCGCCGCCGAGCTCGGGAAGCGGACGCTCGAGCTCTTCCACGGTCTTGCCCTCGATTGCGACCTTGCGGACGAGCGAGTAGCCGTTCGAGTGGATGCCGGAGGAAGGAAGGCCGATGATTGCGTCGCCGAGCTTCACCTTCTCGGGGCCGATCATCTTGGGGCGATCGACGACACCCACGACGAAGCCTGCGAGGTCGTAGTCATCCGGCTTCATGACGCCAGGATGCTCGGCCATCTCGCCGCCCACAAGGGCACAGCCGCTCATCTTGCAGCCTTCGGCGATGCCCTTCACGATCTCTGCGACATGCTCGGCGCGGAGCTTGCCGATAGCGATGTAGTCGAGGAAGAACAGGGGCTCTGCTCCCAGAGGCACGATATCGTCGACGCACATGGCAACGAGGTCCTGGCCGACCGTATCGTGGCGGTCGAGGAGCTGCGCGATGGCAAGCTTCGTGCCGACGCCGTCCGTGCCGGAGACGAGGATCGGGTCCTCCATATCCTTGCAGGCTGCGAGCGAGAAGCAGGAGCCGAAGCCGCCGAGGCCTCCAATCACCTCAGGACGGTTCGTCTCTGCAACGGCGGCCTTGATTGCATCGACCGCGCGTGCGCCCTCGTCGACATCGACACCGGCATCCGCATAGCTCATATGCTTTGTTTCCATGGTCACTGCTCCTCCTCGTGGATCTCCTGGATCACTTCTTCTATCTGCATGCGCGCGCCTACTGGCGGCTTCGTGAGGTTGTGGGGACGGTAGCCCGTAAGGAAGCGTCCCTCGGAGAACTCTTCGGGGATAGCGACAGGGTACTCGCCTGTGAAGCAGGCACAGCACCAGCCGCCGCGAGGGCAGCTCTTTATGAGGCCTTCGACCGAGAGGAAGTGGAGCGAGTCTGCGCCGATATACTTGCAGACCTCCTCCTCGCTCATGTGGGCAGAGATCAGCTGGTCCTGCGTGCCGGTATCGATGCCGTAGAAGCAGGGCCACTTGACCTCGGGGGACGTGATGCGCACATGCACTTCCTTGGCGCCGGCATCCTTGAGCATGCGGACGATCTGCTTCGACGTCGTGCCGCGGACGATGGAGTCATCGATCATCACAAGGCGCTTGCCGGCCACGTTATCGCGCAGGGCATTGAGCTTGAGCCTCACGCCGAGCTGGCGGAGCTCCTGCGTCGGCTGGATGAACGTGCGGGCGATATAGCGGTTCTTGATGAGGCCCTCGCCGTAGGGAAGGCCGAGCTCGTGGGCATAGCCCTCCGCAGGCGGAAGTCCCGAGTCGGGCACGCCGAAGACCATGTCGGCGTCGACCGGTGCCTCGCGGGCAAGCTGGCGTCCCATCTCATAGCGCATGGAGTAGATGGACTGTCCATCCTCATAGGAGTCAGGACGGGAGAAGTAGACGTTCTCGAAGATGCAGCGCGCCTGGGGACGGGGCTCGACGCCGCGCTCGGAGGCGAGGCCGTCATCCGAGATGCGCACGATCTCTCCCGGCTCGATGTCGCGCATATACTTTGCACCCACGATATCGAGCGCGCAGGTCTCGGAAGCCACGACATAGTCGTCGTGTCCAAGGCGTCCCAGGACGAGCGGACGGATGCCATTGGGATCGCGGAAGGCATAGAGCGCATTCTCGCGCACGAGCGCCATCGCATAGCCGCCGTCGATCATCTCCATCGTATGGCGGATGCCCTCGCGCAGGTGGTGCGTCTGCATCGTGAAGTAGCCGATGAGCTTGGCGGCGACTTCGGAGTCCGTGTTGGAGCGGAAGAAGACGCCGAGGTCGATGAGCTCGCGGCGCAGCGCATCCGTATTCACGAGCGTGCCGTTATGGGCGACAGCGATGATCGTGTCATCGATCGTCGAGAGGTGGGGCTGTGCTGCCTCCCAGCTCTTGGAGCCTGCCGTGCCGTAGCGCACGTGTCCGACCGCGACCTTGCCCCTGAGGGCTCCGAGGTCGGCATCCGTGAAGACCGCATCGACAAGCCCCAGGTCCTTCCGGACAAGCACCGTCTTGCCGTCGCCGACGGCGATGCCCGCCGATTCCTGGCCCCTGTGCTGCAGGGCCCTGAGGCCGAAGGCTGTGAGCCTTGCCACATCGCGGTCGGGCGCCCAGATGCCGAAGACGCCGCACTCTTCATTGAGATGGCTTGCGCAGAGGCTCTCCTCTGCCTGAGCCCTGGTATCAGAAACCATGCTCTCCCCTCGCCTTGTGCCCCAGATCAGGCAGCTGCATCAGCCGCTGCCGCCTCGCTCTTCGGCACGCAGATCAAGACCGTTCGTCCTATTCCATTGTCGTAGTTGCATGTTACGAGCGTGAGCACATGGCTCGTCTGCGCAATAATCGCGGAATTGAATAGTCAACCAGAGTGCGGATAGAGGCGGCCCGAATGGCCTGGCCGCCA
>ERZ791908.700-NODE-700-length-30030-cov-4.888474_pt1 | contig 30030 bp, 22 predicted proteins | sample MGYA00510144_ERZ791908 | MGnify/ENA primary metagenome ERZ791908 (study PRJEB30046, sample SAMN00792105) | human gut metagenome | study: EMG produced TPA metagenomics assembly of the A metagenome-wide association study of gut microbiota in type 2...
GTAGCAGCTGTAAATCTGCTACGCTGAAAAGTCTAACTTTTGGGGGTCACCTCACAGGCAGAGAACCTGCTTTTTTAATCCGCAATTTTATAGGTCTTCGCGTAAGCAGACACAATGAAGGACGGTCACAGATGTAGTATGTGGTGTGCAGTATACAGTATACATCAGTCTTCACCCTTCTTTGCGGAAAACAAAAAGAAGTGATTTGTACAGAATGAACTTTTTCTAATCTGTACAAATCACTTCTGTATCATTTTCATTATTCACTTCATCTGCCGGTCTGTGTATAGCGTCTGCCTGATAGATACGACGTGCGGCTTGCCAGTCGCAGTGCGCTTCGCTGACGCTCGCGTGAATGAGGGCAACTCCATTACATTACCATCTCTAAGAACGCGGTAATTCTCGTGTTCAGCTGGCCGATGTCGGCTTTGGAGTAGTCAGTTTCTACGCTGAGATACGGAACGTTCTTTTCATTGGTGCAGAAATCGCGGATGGTCGCGGTTTCGATGGCGTAGGTGTGGCATGCGGACAGTTCCATGTCGATGACGCCGTCTGCGTGATACTGGTCAATCAGGCGTCCCAGCAGTTCCAGACGGTTGTCGTTCGGAGTCATGACGGAGCAGCCGATCTGCAGGTAACGCTCTGCAAGGGCAGTTACCGGGTCGCCGGTGTTTTCTTTTACCAGGCGGTCGAAATTCTTATAGCCGGAACAGTTCTCATAGGCAACAACAACTCCGCCGTTATCTTCGACGGCGCGGACAACTTTCAGCGTGTCGCCTCCCATCGGACATCCGGTGATGACGATGCGCGGACGCCTGCCGACATTGCGGCCGTTCTTGTATTCCTCTTCAACTTTTGCTCTCAGGTCGTCGAGATCCTTGATCAGCTGCTCTTTGTCGAACTTGAATGTGCTTCCGTAAACGGCCTGGAAGAGCTCGAGTCCGGTCATCGGAGCCGGGTCGTTCATCATCAGCTCGGAGAATTTTCTCATGGCTTCACGCTCTTTGTTTTTCAGATGAATGGCCTCTTCCAGTTTTTCATCGGTAATTTCTGTGCCGAGGTAGTCAGACAGATAATCTATGATCTTGCGGACTTCCTTTTTCCAGAGTTCCAGGGAATCTTCATCCTGTGCCTGAGGGAGCTGCATAATGTACATATTCTTAAATTTGCCCATCAGCTCGTACATCTTTTTCTTTCCGTCGCAGGTGGTTTCACCGATAACGACATCGGAGAAGTGGAAGTACGGACATTTATCTTCCTTCGCAAAGCCATAGCTGGACTTGATCAGCGGACACAGATTGGACGGAAGGTCTTTTTCTGCCGCGGATACAGGCTCATCGGACATGGAGCACAGAGAAATCGGCGCTGCGCCTGCAGCCATTGCGATCTCCTGTGGGAAATAGGTGCAGTAGGATCCGACAACCGGGATTCCCTTATCCTTATATTCCTTCACCGTGAGGAAATTCTGTCTTCTTGCTTCACCGAATTCATCGAAAATTTCAGGCAAGTCTCTTACTAATTCCATTGTTTTACCTCCAATGCTACTGCGCAGGAAGGACTGAAATTCTGGGAATTTTGACTTTCCCCTTATTCCCTGCAGCAAGTGACACAGCATAATAGAAATGCTTTCCCTCTCCCACGCATGATTTCATACTCTAACACTAAGTTTAACGCAAAGGCGATTATTTTTGCAGTCTCAGCCGCGGACTATAGAAATTATCTATCCATTCTGCACCAACTTTCTGCCCTTTTCTTTTTCCTTTGCAGAATCTCCCCCGCTTCTCTGTTTTTCAGGACAAAACAAAGCCGCGCAAGGAAAAAGCTGCCACGCTGTGCAAACCATTGCACGATGCGGCAGCCCATAATCATTAATGGTGTTTCCCGTATTTCTTCAGCAGCTCATCGAGACCGGCGAGCTTCTCTTTCTCCCCGCCGTTTCCGCGTTTTCCGCCCTCCCTGCGGTTTCCGCCGCCGCTGCGGCCATTTCCGCGGTTCTTTCCATTTCCATGCCCGCGGCCGGAATTTCCGCCGCGTCCGCCGGATGAACGGTCGAATCCTCTTCTGGAGTCAGCAGCCGCTTTCTGCTCTCTCTTCTTTTTCTGCTCCGGACTGATCATGGTCAGCGCGATTCTCTGTTTTTCCAGGTCCACGCTCTTTACCCAGACCGTTACAATGTCACCGACCTTCACCACTTCCAGCGGGTGTTTAATGAAGTGATCGCACATCTCCGAAATATGAACAAGGCCGTCCTCATGTACGCCGATATCCACAAAGGCACCGAAATCAACGATATTCCTGACGGTTCCTTTCAGTTCCATCCCAGGCGCCAGATCTTCCATGGTCAGCACATCGCTTCTTAAAATCGGCTTCTGCACTTCATCACGCGGGTCGCGGCCCGGTTTTTCCATTTCGGAAAGGATATCCCGCAGCGTGTATACACCAATACCCAGCTTTTCCGCCAGCTGCGCCTCTGTGAGGCCGGACGCCTTCAGGCCGTTTTCCCTGATGCTTCTGGTCTTTCCCTGACGCACGTCATCCTCGGTGAATCCAAGCAGCTTCAAGAGCTCCTTGGCCGGCTTGTAACTTTCCGGATGCACGGCGGTCATGTCCAGGACCTCACTGCCTCCGCGGATCCGGAGGAATCCCGCGCTCTGCTGGAAGGCCTTCGGTCCCAGCTTCGGCACTTTCAGAAGTTCCTTACGCGTAGTAAACTTACCATGCTCCTCCCGGTAAGCAACGATGTTCTTCGCAACCGTTTTACTGATTCCAGACACATATTCCAGAAGCGCCGCAGATGCCGTGTTCACGTCGACACCGACCTGGTTTACACAGTCCTCAACCACCGTAGAAAGCGCGTTTCCAAGCTTTTTCTGGTTCATGTCGTGCTGGTACTGTCCGACACCAATCGAACGCGGATCGATTTTTACCAGTTCAGCCAGTGGATCCTGCAGACGTCTGGCCATAGACGTGGCGCTTCTCTGCCCCACATCAAAGTTCGGGAATTCCTCGGCGGCAAGTTCACTGGCGGAGTACACGCTGGCGCCTGCTTCATTGACAATCGCGTATTCCAGCGGAAGTCCGCTTTCCTTAATGAAATCCGCGATGATCTGCTCCGATTCTCTGGACGCCGTCCCGTTTCCCAGGGAAATCACGTCAACATGGCAGCGCTTTACCATCTTGAGAAGTTCACTTTTTGCCTCCTCCACCTTATTATTCGGCGGAGTCGGGTAAATCACTCTGGTCGCCAGCACCTTTCCGGTCGGGTCCACCACGGCGAGTTTGCAGCCTGTGCGGTAGGCCGGATCCCAGCCCAGCACCGTCTTTCCGGCGATCGGCGGCTGCATCAGAAGCTGGCGGAGATTCTGACCGAATACCTCGATGGCACCGTCCTCCGCCTTTTCTGTCAGTTCCCCGCGGATTTCCGTCTCGACGGATGGCGCAATCAGCCTCTTATAGGCATCCTGCGCAGCCTCGCGGATGTAAGGACGGGTGGACTCCCGGCCAAGCCGGGCAATTTTCTTCTCGGCATACTGCTCGACGCCCTCCTCCGGCACTTCCACCTTCACCTTCAAAAACTTTTCCTTCTCGCCGCGGTTAATCGCCAGCACCCGGTGGGACGGAATTTTCTTCACCGGCTCCTGGTACTCGTAATAATTCTCATAAGGCGATTTCGCGTCCTTATCCTTCGCCTCCGACTCCATCACGCCGTGCTGCTCCGCATGGTCACGCATCCATTTTCTGACATCCGGATCATCCGAGAAATCCCCCGCAAGAATATCCTCCGCCAGCTGAACCGCCGTCTGCGCGTCCGCGACCTCCTTCTCCGGATTGACGAACTTCTCCGCCTCCTTCAGCGGATCCTTCTCCCCCGTCTCTTCCTTCGACAAAAAATACTCGGCAAGGGGCTGAAGTCCTTTTTCTCTGGCGATCATGGCGCGGGTCCTGCGCTTCGGCTTGTAAGGACGGTAGAGATCCTCCACCTGCACCGCAGTTTCTGCCTGTTCCAGCTTTTCCGCCAGTTCCTTCGTCAGCTTTCCCTGCTCTTCAATCGACGCCCGGACGACCTCCTTGCGCTCCTCCAGATTTCTCAGGTACTGCAGGCGCTGGTCGAACTTTCTCAGCACTTCATCATTCAGCCCGCCGGTCGCCTCTTTCCGGTAACGCGCGATGAAGGGAATTGTATTTCCATCGTCGATCAGATCGATGACCGCCTGGGTCTGCTGCGGCCGGATCTGCAGCTCCTCCGTAATGATTTTCTGTATATCCATATCTACTCCTTATAATAATGTAGTCTTTTCATCTTCCATTCTGTCTGCTTCCCCGGACAAAACCCACCCGCGCAAGGAAACACCCTGTTTTCTGCGGCCGTGTTCTTTCTCAGGCCTGCCTGACACAGCTTCAAACATGTTCTTTCATCTTACACCCATCCAGCCGCCTTCGTCTACTGAAAATACTGCATTTCCGCCCTCAAAAACGCTAGACATCCATAAGCGTAACGTGATAAAATCGATACATTATCGTTATTATCCTGTTCATCCAGAAAGAGAGTTTCCATGCATCAGAAATCAACTTCCAGTATGGCCAATATCTACAGGCTGGACGGCCGTGTTCCAGTAGGAAAAGCGATCCCGTTCGGTCTTCAGCACGTTCTGGCTATGTTCGTTGCCAACCTGACTCCGATCACCATGATTGCCGCAGCCGCGCATCCAGCGCTTACGCAGGCGCAGATCGCCATGCTCCTGCAGAATGCCATGTTCGTTGCGGGAATCGCCACCCTGATTCAGCTTTACCCGCATTTCCGTATCGGTTCCGGACTTCCGATCGTCATGGGCATCAGTTTTACCTTTGTAGCCGTTTTAAGTTCCATCGGTGCCGCTTACGGATACGGCGCCGTAGTCGGTTCCGTCCTCATCGGAGGAATTTTTGAGGGCACCCTGGGACTGTTCGCAAAATACTGGCGCCGCCTGATTTCTCCGATCGTTGCGGCTACTGTAGTAACGTCCATCGGCTATTCCCTCTTCAGCGTCGGCGCCAGATCCTTCGGCGGCGGCTACGGAAAAGATTTCGGCTCCGCAGAAAACCTGATCATCGCCACCATCACCCTGGTCACCTGCCTGCTCTGGACCTGTCTGGCCAAAGGCTATAAAAAGCAGCTGTCCATTCTGGCTGGACTGATCGTCGGTTACATCGTATCCCTGGCTATGGGAAAGGTGAACCTGTCTTCCATCATGTCCGGTGGAATTATTGCGGTCCCGCATCTCTTCCCTTTCAAGCCGGAATTCCACGCAGGAGCGGTTTTCTCCACCTGCATCATCTTCCTGGTTTCTGCGGCAGAAACCATCGGAGACACGACCGCCCTCGTTTCTGCCGGCCTGAAAAGAGACATCAAAACAAAGGAAATTTCCGGTTCCATCGCCTGCGACGGTTATGCTTCCGCCATTTCCTCCCTGTTCGGAACCCCGCCGGTTACTTCATTTTCTCAGAACGTCGGCCTGATTAACATGACGGGCGTAGTCAACCGCTTCACCCTGATGACCGGTGCCTGCGTCATGCTGCTGGCCGGACTGCTTCCGCCGGTCGGTAACTTTTTTGCCTCCCTGCCGTCTTCTGTTCTCGGAGGATGCACGATCATGATGTTCGGAACGATTCTGACTTCCGGCATTCAGATGATTGCAAAGTGCGGATTCAGCCAGAGAAATATCACGATTGCGTCACTGTCTCTGGCGATCGGAATCGGATTCACGTCAACCAGCGAGACGGATATCTGGAAAGCATTTCCTCATCTTGCACAGTCGGTTTTTGCCAATAACGTCGTAGCCGTAGTATTCCTGATCGCGATCTTCCTGAATCTGATCCTGCCAAAGGATATGGATATCAGGAAAAAACTGGATGAAAAGAAAGACTAAAAATATGCGCGTGCCCCATGCCGGGGTACGCATTTTTCAATTGTATTCATGTCTTTTAAGACCTTACTTAAGGTTCTGTTAAGAAACGGACCATATAGTATATAAAGTAAAAGAAAGATGAATGAGATACAGGAGGACTTTAGCATGAGTCAGGGAAATATATTAATTGTAGAGGATGACAGAGACATCCGTGAAGGTGTCCGCATTCTTCTGGAAAGTGAAGGATACCACGTCGATGAGGCGGAAAATGGAACGGAAGGCCTGAAAAAGCTGAATATCGCCACCGACCTGGTGATTCTGGACATTATGATGCCGGGAATTTCCGGGATCAAGACCTGTGAGGAGCTGCGAAAGACGTCCAATGTTCCGGTTCTCTTTCTGACCGCGAAATCGCAGGAATCGGACAAGCTGATCGGGCTGATGGCCGGAGGAGACGACTATCTGCCGAAGCCGTTTTCCTACACAGAACTGCTGGGGCGCGTGAAGGCGCTGATCCGCCGCTACCAGACCTATCAGGGAAAGCAGAGCCCGGATATGAGAAAAGATGAATACATCGTATGCGGCGACCTGAAAGTCAGCACGCGCTATAACGAAGTTTTCCGAAGCGGTCAGGAAATTTCAATCTCCGATATCGAATACCGCATTCTTCTGCTTCTGATGCAGCACCGAGGAAAAATATTCTCCGCGCAGAATATCTACGAAAGTGTCTGGAATGAGCCATATTACTACACGAACAGCAACACCGTCATGGTCCACATCCGGAAACTGCGTGTGGCAGTAGAACTGACACCGGAAAAGCCGCAGTATATCAAGACCATCTGGGGAAAGGGGTACCGCTTTGAAAATCCGATTCCGGAAGATTAAATCCATCCGCACGCGCCTGCTGATGATCATTGCCCTTGCAGCGCTGGTCGCCGTTGCAGCGACCTACGCCATGCTGATGACCGCAGATTCCGTGCTGGCCGACTATTACGACCACTTCTCAGAAAAACTGAAGGACAGAAACACGAAATATGTTGATCAGTTTCAGGACTATATCGATGCCAATCATCTGAAAAGCTCAGACACTAGAAAAATTGCAACATTTACCAGAAAACACCCAAGTATTTCGGTTTCCATTTACCGGAGCAATTCGACGATCTACGATTCATTCGTCCCGGACCATCCAACCAGCTTCGATGACACGCTGAACCAGTCCATCAGTAAAACCTATACGCTGAAATTCAAAGACGCAAAAGCAATCGCCGTTCTGTACGGTACAGATGACTACCATGCCTCGAATATTCTCAGCCTGATCATTCTTTCTATCGGTTTTCTTCTGTTTCTTCTGGTCGTCCTCATTGCCATCAACAGAGAAATTAAATACATTCAGCTTCTCCGCGACGAAATCGGCATCCTGGAAACCGGAAACCTGGACTACGAGGTAACCGTTAAAGGACGCGACGAACTTTCTGAGCTTGCTGCAGGCCTGAACGGCATGCGCGTGTCACTCCGCGATCAGTTCAAACTGGAACAGGATCTCCTGAAAGCGAATAAAGATATGGTCACCAGCATGTCTCACGACATCCGTACCCCGCTGACCTCCATCCTGCTTTATACAGAAATCCTGAAATCCCACCGCTGGGAAACCGAAGAACAGCTTTATGATTACATCGATAAAATCGACCAGAAAACCCACCGGCTGAAAAGCCTGACAGACCATCTGTTTGAATATGCCCTGGTTTCCCGCGAAGATAAAGGCGTAAATCTTTCCGAGCCTGAAAACGCAGAATTCCTGCTTTACGACATCCTGTCCGAAGCCGGTGCAACGCTCATGCAGCACGGATTCAACTGCGATCCGGACTTCCACTGGGATGACTCCAAAATTTCCATCAACCAGGATTACCTGGGCAGAATCATGGACAACATCGTCTCCAACATCTGCAAATACGCAGACCCGGAGAAAGCCGTCCGGATCATTGTGAAAACCTCCGGAAGCCAGGTCGTCGTCATGTTCCAGAATACAGTCAGCACGTCTCGGCCTGCTGCTCCAACAGAAAGCAGCGGCATCGGCCTGCGCAACATCGAAAACATGATGCAGCAGATGAACGGATCCAGCGCCGTGAAAACAGAGCACAGCATCTACACCATCGCGCTGAACTTCCCCCTGGCGGGAACTGTGCTGCCATAATGACTTTTCTTCACACTCCTGCTCTTCCCGCTCAACTTTTCAGGTTTAAATAATATTTATTTAAGAAACATTTAATCTCCTTTTGATACAGTAAATATGAATGAGCGAAGGATGCAATCGATTCACGATGCAAGATGATATATCATTTCCTGATAAGGAGGTGCAGAAATGAATGTTTTAAATACCATTCGCCGCACAGCAGAGACAGATCCGCAGCGACAGGTATTCCGCTCCCGTTTGGGAACACTGACCTATGGTGAGCTCTGGCGGAAGTCTGGAAGACTCGCCCAGTGGCTGCAGGAGCAGCTGAAAGACGATCACTCACCGCTTCCAATTTTTGGACATAAGGAACCGATGATGCTGGTCTGCTTCCTGGCCGCGGCGCGTTCCGGCAGACCCTACTGCCCGCTGGACATGAACATGCCGGCCAGCCGGATTTACGACATTGCCAATGTTACGGAAAGCCGGATTCTTCTGGCCTGCCGGGAACTTCCGAAGGCGACAGCATCTGAGATTGTTGATTCTGAGATAAGGGGCAATAGCGATAAGCAGACAAACGGCTGCCGGGCAGGCGGATCTGCATCTGCAGAAGCCCCAGCTGCCTGCAGACTGAATGCTGAGGTCATCACTTCCGAAGACCTTGAAGCAATCTGTTCCGGAAGCTTCCGCGGGGAGTCCGTCGGCGAAATTGATGAAACATACCAAGACCGCCTGGAGGATATTCAGTACATTATCTTCACCTCCGGCAGCACAGGAAAACCGAAGGGCGTGCAGATCAGCGCCGGAGCACTTTCCAATTACCTGGACTGGTGCAGTGAGCTGTCCGGCATGGACAAGGGCGTGTTCCTGAACCAGGCGCCCTATTCTTTTGACCTTTCCGTCATGGATCTCTACTGCGCACTGGCAACAGCTTCCAGCATCGTCTCCGTGGATAAAGCCATGGAACAGGATCTGCCGACGCTGATGGATTACCTGAAGAAATCCGGCATCCGCTGCTGGGTATCCACCCCGTCTTTTGCCGACCTTTGCCTGAGCGATCCGGGCTTTAACCAGGAAGAGCTTCCTCCGCTGAAGAAATTCCTTTTCTGCGGGGAAACTCTGCGGAATACCACTGCCCGCCAGCTGATCCGCCGCTTTCCAGATGCCGAAGTCATCAACACTTACGGTCCGACAGAGAGCACAGTCTGTGTCACTTCCATCAGAATCACAAGAGAAATGGCAGAAAACGATGATCCGCTTCCAATCGGATACGCGAAGCCGGGCACGGAAATCCGCATTGAAAGCGAGCCGGAAAAGACGGCAGCTGCGGGAGAATCCGGCGAAATGGTCATCATTGGGAACACCGTCGGCGCCGGCTACTATAAGGAACCGGAAAAGACAGCCGCCAGCTTCTTCATGGAGAAGGACGGCAGCTATATCCCGTATCCGGATTCCGCAGAAAAGCGTGAAACTCTTCTGAAGAGCGGTTACCGTCCGGCCTACCGCACTGGCGACGCCGGCCATAAAGACGCAGACGGCCGGCTCTTTTACGAAGGCCGCATCGATAAGCAGATAAAATTTCACGGCTACCGCATCGAGCTCGGAGACATTGAAAACACCCTGCTCCGCCTGGACTACATCAAGCAGGCCGCCGTCATCCCGAACCAGAAAGACGGCAGAATCCGCTTCCTGACCGCCTTCATCGTTCCAGAGGAAGACAGCCTTCTGGAAGACACTTTTGAAAACCGCAAGAAAGTCCGCATGGCCGTAAAACAGCTTCTGCCGTCCTACATGGTCCCGCGTCAGATCCGCATGCTCACCCGCATGCCGCTGACGGCCAACGGAAAAGCCGACCGGAAGAAGCTGGAGAGTGAGTTATAGATTATGCAGTTATTCAGTGATACAAGTTTTTTCATCGTGGCCGGGGTCCTTTCAATCCCAGCCATTATTATGGGCCTCAGGCAGATCCGCATAAGCGGCTACGGATTCGCCGTCACGCTGGTATTCCTCTGGCTGGCCATGGGGCATAACATCAGAGCGCTTCTCTGGCTCGCCGGATTCAGCTTTGGCGAATACGCCGTGATCCGTATTTACCTGATGCTGCATCAGAAATACGGCAGGAACAAGCACATTTACCACTTATTCCTTGCGCTGAGTATTTTGCCGGTAGCGGCGAATAAAGTGCTGACCGCTGTCGGAAACCCCTATCACATGTTCGCTTTCCTGGGCATTTCCTACATGTCCTTCAAGGTAATTCAGATTGTGATTGAGATTTACGACAACGTCATCCACGAAGTCCGGCCGTTCGAGTACCTTTACCTGCTCTGGTTCTTTCCGACCGTCATGTCCGGCCCGATCGACAGAAGCCGCCGCTTCAGCGCAGACCTGGAGCACGTCCCGTCGAGAAGCGAATACATCGAAATGCTGGGAAGCGGGCTTTCCCGCATCCTGCAGGGCCTGGTGTATAAGAAGGTCATCGGCACCGGATTCTACCAGCTGATGATGTGGTTCGGCATGAAATCAGGCTTTACATCTGCCATGATTTACATGTACTGCTATGGTTTCTACCTCTTCTTCGATTTTGCGGGCTACAGCAGCATGGCCATCGGCGTATCTAAGATCTTCGGCATCAACACCCCGGAGAACTTCAACAAGCCCTTTATCAGCAAGGACATCAAGGAGTTCTGGGACCGCTGGCACATCACCCTGTCCCACTGGTTCCGCGACTTCATCTTCTCCCGCGTGACGATGGGTCTGATCAGAAAGCGCTTCACCAGAAACAAGCTGGTCATCGCGACGATCGCCTTCATCATCAACATGGGCATCATGGGATGCTGGCACGGACTGACGATTTACTACATTCTCTACGGCCTCTATCACGGCATTCTCCTGTCCCTGACGGAGATTTACCAGAAGAAGTCGAAATTCTATAAGAAACATAAGAAAGACCGCTGGTTCTGCCTTCTGGAATGGTTTATCACCTTCCATCTGGTCATGTTCGGATTCTTCCTGTTTTCCGGACGATTCACCCAGCTGGTGCTCGGATAAGTCCCGGGACAAAAGGAAGCCGCCGCGCTCCGCGCGGCTGCAGCAAGGAAATACCGCCGGTCAGTTGATTTTTGTCCGGCAGAAATGAAATGTAATCATTATGGAGGTTCAATATTATGGCTAAGGTAAGCAAAGAAAAAGCAAAGGAATTAATTCTCGACATGCTGGAGGACATCTGCGGCGATGACATCGTCAGGGAAAATCTGGACATCAACCTGCTGGAAGAGGACCTGATCGATTCTCTGGATTACGTCACCCTGCTGATGGACGTTGAGGACCAGATCGGCGTTGTTCTGGCACCTTCTGAACTGAAGAGAGAGGAAATGGACACCCCGAATAAGGTCATCCATGTCGTGCAGTCCAGAATGTAGTCTGCCGTCGATTCTGCGGGAGCGGAGGGCCTGAAGGTCCCGCATTCTGCACATTCATCCGTCCATTCAAGGAGAGAAGTCACGTATTATGAAGAAGTTAAAAGCCTTTCTGATCGCGTCCGCGCTGTTCCTGGCCTTCGCCGCCGGCCTGCACGCATACTGTATTTCGCAGGGCATGAAGACCAGCGATCCGGAGTTTGGGACCTGGTATAACCAGTATAAGGATATTTCCTACAGCGCCCTCGACCAGAACCTTAGTAAAAATGATATGCTTGTTTTCGGTTCGTCGGAATTCAGGCACGGAAGGAAGACCTCTTTTCATCCAGCCAATTTTTTCCGCGGCACCAATGTCCATCTGATGACGATCGGAGGGCCCTTTAACCAGACCCTGTTTCACACCGTCGCCCTGGGCGCGCTGGAGCCGCAGATTAAGAACCGCCGCGTCGTCCTGATGGTTTCCCCTTCCTGGTTCCGTCCGGCAAAAGGTGTAAGCAGCAAGGGATACACCCTGCGTTTTTCTGAGACGGAGTATGTCGCCTTTCTGAAGAATAAAGACGTTCCGAAAGACGTGAAAATCTATGCTGCAAAACGTTCCGTGAAGCTGCTGAAAGATTCACCGGAACTGCTGAACCATGTCAGGCTTTACAACCGCGTTCTTCTGCATATGGGGAAACCACATCTGACCGATTCTCTGGCCTATAAGGCAGTCACCAGCTACCAGAACGATAAGGACATGATTACCACGAGCGCCGCAATGAAATTACTGCGCAGCCAGGATCCGGCCATGTCATTCAGCAAGACCCCGATACACAACGGAGATTTTGACTGGAACATCTGGGTCGACAGGGCCAGAAAGATCGCGGACCATAAATCTCATAACCAGTTCTATATGAGCGACCACAGCTGGAAGCGGAAATTCAGATTCATTTATCCCCGGGCAGAAGGCGTGCATAAAAAGGATTCTCTTTTAAAATCAAAGGAATACGGCGATCTGGAAGCCTTTCTGGAGCTCTGTCAGGCCAGCCATATCCGCCCGCTGCTGATCATCCAGCCGATGAATGGCTACTGGTACGACTACACCGGAATCAACGCACACGAGCGCGCCGCCTTTGCAAAGAAAATCAAAACCATCGCCAGCATGTACGGCGCCGAAGTTGACGATTTAACCAAATATGATTACACCCCAGGCATCACCCGCGATGCCGTACATCCATGGGGAGAAGGATGGATAAAAATCAATGAAGGACTCTACAATTTCTACACAGAAAACCAGAACAAACCCGACATCACAGACGCTGCAGGAGGCGAAAGCAGCAGCACAGCCGGCACCACCCGCTGATGACACAGAGCCAAATAAAAAGAAGACCCTCAGCCAGCGACTGAAAGTCCTCTTTAAGAACCAGGTATTCCGGTACACCCTGCTCTTCCTCGGCGCCATGATCCTCCTCTACCTCTTCTCCATGTTCGGAGGCATGCTCACCTCACCGGGATTTACCTATGCGGAGTTTTAGGGAGACCTAGCCTTGCGACTGGCAAGCTGCGTAAGCAGCGCAGACAGAGCAATGGCAGGTCCCCCGTCAGGGAATCCCAAGAGCGCAAGCCGTCAGGCGCCGCGCGATTGGCTGATTCCTACGGCGCTCCCAAATGCCCTCATCCGCGCGAGCGGAACGAGAAGCGCGGATGAATGGGGAACTCCTTATGCTTTCGCGGCCTGAGAGATCGAGTCGCCAGACGAAGATCGATCAGCGTGCCGCGTGTCGTATGTATCCAATTTCCAATGTCAAATTCGATAGCAAAAAGGCAGATGCACTCAGCACCTGTCTTTTTTCTGCTTTCACGCTCTTTCTACCGTTCTGCTATTGCCGCCCACTGCAATTTCCAATTAAAAAACATATTTCTCTAATCGGTCAAATGCCTCTTTCACCCTGGACAGCGGCAGAGCGAGGTTCATCCGGATGCAGTTCGCTTTTCCGAAAATCTCGCCATCCTGCCAGTCCACGCCGACATCCCAGCCGGCTTTTTTCAGTTCCTGCAGGGTCTTTCCGTGCTCGTGGCACCAGCCGCTGAAATCGATATACAGCATATACGTTCCCTGCGGCATGGAAACCTCCGCGCCCGGAACTTTATCGTTAATAAACGATACAGCATACTTTACATTTTCTGTCAGCACATCCCGCAGTTCATCGACCCATTCACGGCCTTCCTGAGAATACGCACCCAGCAGAGCGTGCATGGACAGGACATTCATCGCATTCAGATGCGTCCGCCCCAGTTCGGCCAGATAACGCTCCCTCAGCCAGTCGTTATAGATAATGCTGTAGCTGCCGACCAGTCCGGCCAAATTGAAGGTCTTGGAAGGTGCGTACAGGGCAATCGTTCTCTGGCGGGCATCCTCGCTCACGCTCTGGGTCGGAATGTGGTGATTTCCGTCCAGAATCAGATCCGACCAGATCTCATCCGCGATGATGTAAACCTGATTTCTGCGGTAAACCTCCATGGCCTTCTCGATTTCTTCCCTTTCCCAGACACGGCCCGTCGGATTGTGCGGAGAGCAGAAAATCGCCGCGTGGATATGATACTTCTGAATTTTCTTTTCCATATCCTCATAATCCATGCGCCAGACCCCGTTTTCATCCTTCTTCAGGTCGGAATGCACAATCTTATACCCGTTTGTCTTCAGCGTGCCGGTAAATCCGACATAGGTCGGACGATGTACCAGAACCGGGTCTCCAGGGCCGCACAGCACCTTCAGCGCCGCCGCAACTCCGCCGAGCACACCGTTCAGATAGTCGATATGGTCCGCCGTCAGCTTCTCCACCTTGTTCCTGTCCTTTTGCCAGGAAATAATCGCATCATAATACTCATCCGGCGTCAGATAATAGCCATAAGCCGGGTGCTGCGCGCGCTCAATCATCGCCTGCGGAATTGTCGGGACCGTCGGGAAATTCATGTCCGCAATCCACATCGGGATCACATCGAACCCTTCCTTCGGCTTATCCGGTGCGAAGCCGAACCGCTCCGTCTGTCCGACACTGTCATACGCCGCGGCGTCCTTTCCCCTGCGGTCCAGATAACTCGTAAAATCGTACTTCATTCTTCTTCTCCTTTAAAACAGATCTGCCGCCCCGGTCCCTCCTTCTGACAAAAAAGACACGCAAGAGGGCGAAACGGCTGTTTCACCTCACACGCTGATGCCGATACAGGCCCCTGGCCCGGCACGATGTCTGCCTTTTATTATACCCGGATCCGGCCGGATATAAGCGAAAGCTGCTTTCCTGCTACTTCAGCATAAAGTTATTCTCCTCCAGCATGCCGTTTACCTTCTTCAGCAGATCGGTAATCGACAGATGCTGCGGACAGACACGCTCACAGCCGCGGCACTCAATGCAGGCTGACGCACGCCCAAATCCGTCGTTCACACTGTTCGCGTAATACTCCTGCTCCGGCGACCAGTCCCTTCCCGGGCAGAGGCTTTCTGTGTTATACAGATTGAAATATCGCGGGATCGGAATGTTCTGCGGGCAGTGGTTCTCTTCAATGCAGTAGCGGCATCCGGTGCATGGGATCGCAATCGTATTATGGATAATATCTGCGGCTTTCTTCAGCAGATCCTTCTCTTCCTGATTCAGCGGACGGAAGTTCTGCATATAGGAGGTATTATCCTCCAGCTGCTCCATATTCGACATGCCGGAAAGCACCACCTTCACCATCGGCAGGCTCGCGGCAAAACGAATGGCCCAGGAAGCCGGGCTCCAGTCCGGATGGCAGTCCTTCAGCATCTTCTCAACCTCTGCCGGGACTTTTGCCAGCGTTCCGCCCTTCACCGGTTCCATGACAATCACCGGCTTCTGATGCTTCTCACAGACCCTGTAGCAGGCTCCGGACTGAATCGCGTCGCTGTCCCAGTCCAGATAGTTAATCTGCAGCTGGACGAACTCCAGGTCCGGATTCTCCGTCAGCACACGGTCGAGATGCTCCGGCGTGTCATGGCAGCTGAATCCCAGATGATGAATCTTTCCTTCCTGCTTCATCTTTCTGGCAAAATCAATCACATGGAACTTCTGCGCCGTCTCGTAATTCGTCTTGTTCATATCATGCATCAGGTAATAGTCAAAATACCTGACATGCAGCTTCTCCATCTGCTCTTTAAAGATTCTCCCGACATCCTCTTCCTTTTTCAGCATGCCCAGCGGCATCTTGCTGGCAATCGTAAAGGAATCTCTCGGGTAACGGTCCACAACCGCCTTTCCCACAGCATCCTCACTCTTGAAATCGTGATACATATAGGCCGTATCGCAATACGTGAATCCCTGCTGGAAAAAGCGGTCCACCATCTTCTCAACCTGCGGAAGGTCAATCGACGCTTCATCATTTTCATCCGTCTGCGGAAGACGCATGAAGCCGAATCCCAGTTTCATGTTCGGGTCTTCTTTCGTATATTTTCTTTCCATATCACACCACCAATCGTTTAACTGCGATATATTTTTTCGGGACAAAACTCAATATTCAAGGAAGCCGTTTCCCTGCCTTGTTCCCCGGTCGTTTACCATATCGGAAGATCATGATCCTTTGTTTTTCCGAACATACAGGAAGCCATTCTGCCACTTCAGCCCGGAATCAGTATTCTGCCCCAGTCGTCAAATCAGTCAGCAAAAAAGCTTAAAAAGGATCGGGCACCTGCCCGATCCTTTCCGGTTTATTCTGCCGATACCCATTTCAGTGTATCATAAAATAAATTCGTATTCTATTATTTACAAGACTATACATATCAGCAGTTTGACCTGTTGTCCGCTATAATGGATGAATCTGTCTGCAAACTGCGATTACAGCTCGTCAGCGTGGATCCACTTATTGAACTTCTTACCAAACGGCATCAGGAGAACTCCGATTACCAGAATGATAACTGCAAGCAGTCCGTAAGCTTTGATGAAGTCGAACTTGTCCATGAAGTTGTACAGCGGTCCATAGATCAGGCCGGAGAAGAAGATGATCAGCGGCCATACACCGAGCAGAGTTCCCAGCAGGGACTTCGGTGCGTACTTACTGATGAAGGAATTGCCCAGAGGGGAGAACACAACTTCTCCGAGTGTCATGAAGAGTGCGGAGAGGAAGATTACCCATACGCCAACCTGGCCTTTTCCTTCTTTGGACATAATTCCGCCCAGTGCCAGTACTGCTACGCAGATACCCAGAACAAAAATTCCAAAGCCAGTCTTTGTGAGGAAGGACCAGTCCTTGCCCTTCTTATCCAACGTAGACCAGATCTTCGCAAAGATCGGGCAGAGGATGATGCAGAGCAGTCCGTTTGCAGAGTCGAACCAGGATGTCGGCATCGTGAAGCTTCCAATGTTCCAGTTAGCCCATGCAAGTCCGCCCTGTGAAGTCGGTCCGAACTTATAGTATACAGGCAGGTAAGCCATGTACCATACCAGCCAGAAAATACCGGACAGGATAGTTACCAGAATAATTGCAGTAACACGGTTCTTCTCAACAGCTGTGAGCGGAGCCTTTTCTTCTGCAACGTCAGCTTTCTCAGCGTCCTCTGTACGGTTATCAACCAGGAATGGCTTCAGGCCGGCATCGCCCAGGGACTTCTGTCCAATGAGCCACCAAGCGCAGTCGATCAGCAGGAAGATTCCGCATACGAAGAACATTCCTCTGTAACCCATCTTGGTCTGTGTTGCAACCAGAGTCAGGAATGTTGTTCCGCAGAAGGAACCGATGTTTACGAAAGAATACTGCCAGCTGAATACAGTGTCGAGGAATTCAGCATCTGCTGCCGGGAACTGACGGCCCTGGATACCGGAAACATTTCCTTTGAAGAATCCGGTTCCGATAGCGATTACGATGATCATGATGATCAGCATGCCTTTGCCGGTTGCTTTCCATGCACAGAAGTAACCGATTGCCATCAGGATTTCGCCCAGCGGAACGAGCTTTCTCGGGCTCAGCCAGTGGTCAGCGATGAAACCACCGATAACCGGTGTGATGTAAGTAAAAGCTACAAGGAATGAGGAGAACAGAGCTCCCTGAGACTGGCTTAAACCAAGTCCGCCCTTTGCAGCACTTACTACCATGAAAATTGCAATGCCCCACTTTGCAGCGTAATACGCAAGACGCTCAAATGTGAAGGACAAACTGCAGACGTAAAATCCCATAGGGAACGAGTGCTTTTTCGTCTGTTCCATTGATTTACACCTCCTACGATGTATTAAATGATAAAAAATGAATTGATGGATGTTTCCACCCGGCCTGTGACCGCGCACCTGTCTTTCCATGCCTGTACAGATGGTTTACGTTCATCACAAGCAGATTACAATTTTATCATAGGCTTATCACATTGTAAATAGAATTTATGCACTATAAATAAATAGTTTTACGATTACCTATGATAAAACATCAATAAAACGGATGAGTATGAACCTTGTTCAAAATACCAGATAAATTTTTTCCCGGCCACCCATTACTACAACGAACATTTTTTCACACCCATCCGGTTTCTGACAATATAATAGATTATTTATCGTGCTCGTTCAGCCACTTGATCAGGAGATCAATGTACTTTTCTGTCTCTTCGACGAAGCACATATGATGGGAATGTCTGAAGAGCTCCCACTTGGAATCCGGAATTCCATCATACATCGTCTTTGCGATGAGCGGTGAGCACAGATCCTGAATTCCGCTGCAGATAAGGGATGGGATCTTAATCTCATTCAGACGGTCTACGTACTCAAAGTCTCCCAGTGTGCCGGATGGTACGAACTCGTTCGGTCCCCATCCATAGAGATAAGCCTCGTCACCGTGCTTCTTCTCTCTGCTCAGGCACTCCGGAGAATTCTCTGTAACCGGATAGTCACAATATCTTCTCATATATTCAGCAACAGCTGCGTCGTACGCTTCACCGGTGAAGTCCTTTGTATCCATTGCATGATAGATGGCCTTCTGCATGTCTTCCGGCATCATCTTAATTCTTCTGATGCCTTCTTCAGCCCAGAGGCTGCTGCTCGGATGGCCGCTGGAAATAATGTAGGATTTCACACCCTTCGGCTGACGCTCAATGGCATAGCAGATCTGCAGCATTCCGCCCCAAGACTGTCCGAGCATATGGCACTCATCCAGATCCAGGTGCTTGCGCAGTGCATCCAGCTCGTCCATCCATGTATCCTGATTCCAGAGTTCAGGATGTCCGTCCAGATAAGAATTTCCGCAGCCGATCTGGTCGTACATAACCAGCTGACGGTCGTCCATATCTGCTACACAGTCCAGAACCTCAAAATAGTTGTGTGTAGATCCCGGGCCGCCGTGCAGGAATACCAGCGGAGCCTTTCCGTTGTCCTTGCGCTCTCCGACTACTCTATAGTACGTCTGATATCCGAGAAATGGCATATATCCTTCTGTAACCTTTGCCATTGTTTTCCCTCCTAAATATATATGATGAAGATAGAATCAAAATTCATAATCGAGATTATGAAAAAAAATTCTCCTGACGGCTGCCGCGCATCAGGAGAATTGCAATCAAAACTTAACCTGAAAATCAGCGGATCATATCCTCTGTTTCCGACTATTTTCCTTCCGGAACGTCGATCATTTCTTCCTTCGGATAGTGGTTCAGAACCTCGCATCCGTCCTCTGTTACGATGACGATATCCTCGATTCTTACGCCGATTCCCTCATCATAGAGGTAAATTCCCGGCTCGATGGAGAATGCCTGACCAACCTGAACGATTTCATCATTTGCAGAAGAAACGTCGCCGACCTCATGGTCCTCAAGTCCGATGGAGTGGCCCAGTCTGTGTGTGAAGTACTCACCATATCCTTTGGATGCGATATAATCTCTTGCAGCTGCGTCGATGTCGCTCATCTTAACGCCAGGCTTAGCTGCTGCGATTCCGCGCTTGTTTGCTTCCAGAACGATATCATAGATCTCTTTCTGTCTCTCACTGTGCTCGCCGATGAATACGGTTCTTGTAATATCGGAAGCATAGTTCTTCCACATTCCGCCGATATCGAAGATTACGCAGTCGCCGTGCTTGCCCTTGGAATCATCTGTAACATGATGCGGGTCAGCAGCGCCCTTTGCATAAGCAGTGATCGGGTCAAAGGATACATCTGTGAATCCGACTTCCTTGCAGAGCTCTCTGCACTTGTCGTTCAGCTCACGCTCTGTCAGTCCCTTTGCGCACCAAGGAATCAGCTTGTCCATAACCTCATCGATCTTGGCTGCGGACTCTCTCATTGCCTGCTTCTCGCCTTCGTCCTTGATCTGTCTTACTTTGTCTACGATTACAGATCCGTTGACGAACTTGCTGCCGCCTTTCAGCTCCATCAATCTGAGCAGGAATCTGGACGGCCAGTTCTTATCAACGCCCATCGGAGCATCCTTGTCTACAAACTGGCTCAGAATCTCTACGCCGTCCTCTACGTCGTCGTAGTATGTCAGAGGAACTCCCAGATCCTCTGTCTGCGGGAACAGCTTGTTCAATACCAGATGATTGTCGCCGTTTACATTGATGTACAGAGCCAACATTCTCTCTCCCGGAATAATCCACTTACCTGTCAGGTAGAAAATGGATACCGGATCAGAGATAATCATCTGCGGAAGATTCTGTTCCTTCATCTTCTCAACGATTCTGCCCAGTTTTTTAGAATCTAACATTTTGTTCGCCTCCTGAATATTTATTACAGTGCTCATTAACAATATCAATGATACATTCAAGTCAAATAATTATCAAGCATTATGAAAGCGAAAATACTGAAAAATAAAAGTATACATGATTTTAGAAAATCCGCCCATCTATATCTTTGTTCTCATGTTGTTTATTTCCATGCCCGATTTATTCCCATCCATTCTTTTTTCAATACTTTCTCCACATTCAGAAAATCTATAGCACTCCCGATTCTATACTGTATTCCAGTCGTTTTCACGCAGCCGGAAATTTGTTTTCCAGCCCAAAACCTGCGTCAATATTTCATGCTTTTATACCACGTTCTATACCAAAGTTCACCAATAAATTGCATTTCCTCACGCATATCTTCAGTTTCACAGCGGATTTTGCTCTTTAATTTATCATGCTAAAGTTCTCCTGAAGAAGAGTAGTTTATTACCTTTTTCAAACTACGTTTTTCACCTTGCATGCCCATCTTCTTCTGCGTATACTACTCTATAACATGATGCGGACGTCCGGAAACTTGTCAGCATGCGGCGCCGCATCCGTTCAGGAAAGGAGCTTTGTCCATGAATATACATCCATATACTTCCAGTGAGTCCGATGCTTTTTATCACATCTGGGAAGCCTGCTTCGGCGATCCTCAGGAGATCATCGACGAATTTCTGGACGCTTTCAAAGGAAACATCCGGGAACTCACCCTAACCGGTCAGAACGATCAGGTCTGTGCTGCACTGACCCAGTTTCACATGGGAACCCTGTCAGAGCCGCGGAACAAATTCAATGATACAGATGCTGCCGGCATCCCGGTACAGATCAGCTACGCTATCGGCACGGACCCTCTTCAGCGCGGTCACGGATATGGCTCCGCTATAACCCAGTATGCCGCAGAGCAGGCAGAGAAAAATCATGCACTTTCTGTCCTTTCCCCTGCCGACCAGGGCCTGGTAAATTTCTACCTGCCTCTGAACTACATTCCCTTTTTCTATAAAGAGGAGCTGACTGCAGAAACTGCCAGTAAAAGCGACAGAAACATCGATCATCTGATTATCCGCCCGGTATCTCCAGCAGAATATCATATTCTCCGGGAAGAATTTCTCCAGAATCGTCCGCATATCCGCCTGTCTGACCAGGCGCTCGCCTATGAATCCCTCTGCGCCGGAGTAGAAATGCCGGAAGGATCTTCAGAATCGCTGACCGGACTGTCCGCGGGAAAAGCAGCGGAAAACGCTGCAGACAGCTTTCCGTCATCCGGATTTTTCCACTGCACAGCGCCGCTGCCCTGCGTATTTACCGTTGAACCGGCCGAGGAGGAAGACCCCCTGTACATTCCAGAGCTTCTCACAGAAGGTAAGAAGGACCGGGAAACACTTACTGATTTTCTTTCCCTTCTCTCTGCCTTCTTCCATAAATCTCATGCTTTCTGCATGACGCCGGCTGATAACGCTTCTGAAAGCGCACTTGTGCACGGCATGGTGCATATTCCAGAAAGCTCCGAAACCGGCATAAAAATAGAATCTGCGAACATACAGAAACAGTCTGCCGTAAAGAATACTGCAGATGCAGCAAAGAGTCTGGCAGAAGCCATGCAGATGATCCGGGAATCCAGTTCCCGTCAGCCGCTTCCTGCCTGGCTCGGTTTTGCCTTTGACTAATCCATCAACTTCCGCGCCGCCTGCAGCGGCGCGGAATTCTCATATTTATCCGCTACGCTCTCTTCTTCAGCATGATGTGGATGATTTCCTTATCGGTATCCGCCATGCCGTCCCTGGCCAGCTCACCGATGTTATCGATGGTGTTCTCTACGCCCTTCGTTACGATGCCATCGCCGCTGTAAAATTCGCTTCCCTGCTTATACATATTCATGCCGAGAAGTCCCGCCTCAATCGCGGACGCAATCTTGGCCGCGCAGCTCGCCTTGGCTCCGTCGCAGACGACGCCGGAATTGATCGCCAGGGTATTTACGATCGTATGGGAAATTTCCTTCATTCCGCCGCCGTACAGATAGGTAATGCCCGCGGCCGCACCTGCACCCGCACTGGTTGCACCGCAGTAGGCGGACAGACAGCCGATTCCCGTTTTCAGATGAATGGCCGTCAGATTGCCGATAATCAGCGCCCGGAGCAGATGTTCATGGTCTGCCTTCAGATACTCTGCATATTTTATTATCGGAAGAGAAATCGTAATTCCCTGATTTCCGCTGCCGGAATTGATGACCACCGGAAGATCGCATCCGCCCATGCGCGCGTCCGAGCCTGCCGCAGCCCAGGCCTTTGCCTGATTCTGCACAGAATCTCCGTAAGATGCCAGCAGAACCTGACCAATTCTCGCGCCGTAAGGATTTCCCAGGCCTTCCCTTGCAATGGCCGTATTATAGTCAATCTGACGCTGCAGGGTCTCCTCCACATCGTTCAGATCTGCCGTCTCCGCAAACTCGATGATGTCCTCAATGTTCAGAACACTTCTGTCCGTCTTTTTCTGTCCTTCTGCGTCTTCTCCGCATTCCTTTTCAAACACCGGCTTTCCGTTCTTTTCAATCCGCACCACATTGGTATGGCGGTCGCAGATCAGAACCCTCGCAGAATTTTCCCCTTTATACACGCGCAGGTCAATTTCAAATACACGGTCCGTGTCCGCCCTCTGCACGTTGATCTCATGGGATTCCAGATAGTCACGGATCGCCGGAATCTCCTCTTCCGTCACACCCGCCAGAACCTCAAGCTCCCGGTTCGCGTCTCCCGCTGCGATTCCCGCAGAAGCCGCCGCTTCCAGACCGTGCATGCCACCCGTATTCGGCACGATGACACTCTTTACGTTCTTGATAATATTTCCGCTGACGATCACATCCGCTATCTCCGGAATTTCCCCCAGCGTCTTTCTGGCCAGCGCCGCCGCATAAGCCACCGCAATCGGCTCCGTGCAGCCCATCGCCGGAACCAGCTCTTCCTTCAGAATATTAACGTACTGCTGATACATGTTCTGATCCATCATTTTCCCCATCCGTTTTCTACTCTATGCACTATTGTATTTTTTATGTTTTTTCGACAAAATGTTCCCGGCAAGGAAGTTTCCGCCTTGGCCGGCCCGGTTTTTGTCGATTGTAGACAAATTATTGAGATAAACATATGTTCGCTTTCACAGAATAACAGGGCCACACGCCCTGATTTCAGGCACATAGTAACCGATTTTGTATGGAATTGCAACCAAGTATTTCAGTATGATGGTGTCAAGGGCTAAGCGGGAGTTCTTGCTGACCGATCTCCAGGCTTTTTCTGTTCCATATAAAAGGGCCGGTTCTTCCGAACCGGCCCTCTCTGCATGCAGGACACGCACTGCTTTTCAGCCGTTAGTGCGGCAGCTGCCTTTTTGACTGCCTGGATGCGGCCCATGCAATGACCAGGCCCGCAACAGCAAATACAGCTGCAAGCAGCGTATTTACCAAAGGCAGAGTAAAGAATGCAGTTCCATACTCGAACAACGACAGCGAATACATAATCCAGCTCGTAAGGATATAACCCAGTGAAACACCGAAGATGATCAGCCCTGTAAGCTGCACTGCGATGCAGCTCCGTCTGTTTCTGCGATTATTGGTGCCTTCCATTATTCTGATTTTACTTCACTACTCGTCTTGCAGAACGTGCTGTCTTTCCCCAGTTCAGGGATGTGATTCCGATTCCGTACTGGTAGTTGATGGCGTGGACGACTTTTCCGTTTCCGATGTACATGGAGAAGTGTCCGCTGTAAAGAATGATGTCTCCCGGCTTCAGATTGCTCAGGGAAACTCTCTTTCCGGCTGTGGACGGGATTCTGGCTACGTTCAGGCCGAAGTGGCGGTAAACGGAATAAATGAATCCGGAACAGTCCGCTCCGTTGGTCAGGCTCGTGCCGCCCCAGCGATAAGGATTTCCGACGAACTTCTTTGCGTAGTTGGCGATTTCCTGGCCGCTGGTTCCGCTGTAGGTTTTTCCCGTTCCGACCGTTACAGAACCGGTTCCCTTGGTAACGACTTTTGTTTTCGGCTGTGTTGTCTTGGTGGAAACAAGGTCTTTATCTGTCGTTTCTCCGTTCGTCGTGGTTACTTCATAGGTCTTGACGGTCTTTCCCTTGACTCCGCCGGTAACCTTCTTGGTTGTTTTTCTCAGGGCGGAGCTTGTCTTATTTACTGTTTTATACGGGATGGTCGTTGTTGTCTTCTCTGTGGATACGATGGTTGTGTCCAGCGCCTTGTCTTCTACAACGCTGTCGCAGAACTCAGACTCGGAATCGACATCGTTTCCGCTGTTCTCCACGCTGGTCTTGTCCAGGCCGGAGCTTCTTACCGTCAGGGAGCTGTCATCGCTGAAGGTTACAGACTTGACATTGGAGTTATCCTCCTTGATCTGATCCTTGACTTCCTGCTCGAGTTCGCTGGAAGACTTATTGGTAGCTACATAGTAGGTTGTAGACTTCTCTCCGTTGCTGGCTACAACCTTGGAGACTGTGGTACTTCCTGCTGTATCTGCATAAACTGCAGAGTGTCCGGATGATACACCGAGGAAAGCCGTGCCTGCGGACAAAAGAGCTGCCATGCCGAGGCATACGGCTGCGGTTTTTCTGCGATTGGACTTTACCTTGTTATACATTCGTGAACTCCTTCTATTCTTCTCAATAAATTTTTTAAGCTTTAAAAACAATTCACGGGAAGTTCTTTCCGCTCTCCCGTGATCAACTGTTCTTATATTACTTAAATTCTATTAAGAAGTCAATGGAATTCTTAGGTTTTCTTTAGAACTTCATATTTTCTCTTTGGAATTTCGGCATGTTCACTTTCCTCTTTCTCCGCCAAGCATACCGCATGACACTTGAAATTCCAACGTTATAGCCGTATAGCAGTTTTCGTCCCCACACATTCTCCGCTATTTTATAAATCTAAAGAATTATCTTCCCATCACATCGCTTTCACATTTCTATTCTTAATTCTTAACCTTATTTCTGCTCCTTCCGTTTCCGTTCTTTCCATTCCTTTATCGCCTGAAGCCGCTCCTTATATTTTTTCTCCAGCCCCTGTTCCGTCGGGTCATAATACACAGTCCCCTCCAGATCATCCGGCAGACACTGCATATCGGTCAGCTTTTCCTTTGTATCGTGGGCATACTGATAGCCCTTTCCGTAGCCTTCTTCTCTCATCAGGCCGGTGACGCCATTTCGGATATTCATCGGCACCGGCTCTGCCAGACTGTTCAGCGCGTCTGTCTTCGCGTGTTCATAGGCGCGGTAGAGGGCGTTGGACTTCGGGGCAAGCGACATGTACACCACAGCCTGCGTCAGATGCACGCTGCATTCCGGCATGCCGATGTAATGGCAGGACTGATAGGCGGCAACTGCCGTCTGCAGGGCTCTCGGATCGGCCATTCCCACATCTTCGCTGGCAAAACGCACAACTCTCCTTGCTACATACAAGGGGTCTTCCCCGGCCTCCAGCATCCTGGCCAGCCAGTAAACCGCCGCATCCGGATCGGAATTCCGCATAGACTTATGAAGGGCAGAAATCAGGTTATAGTGTTCTTCTCCGTTCCGGTCATAGAGCAGCATTTTCTTTCCGGTACACTGCTCCACCGTTTCTCTGGTCACGGTAACCGTATGATCTTCATTTTCCTGCCCGTTCAGAACGGCCATTTCTAAAGTGGAAAGCGCACTTCTGGCATCTCCGTTGGAGAAAACGGCAATCTGATCCAGCAGGGAATCGTCTATCCGCACGCGGGAATTACGGCCGGATGCATCCGTCCCGAAGCCGCGCGGATCGTAGAGCGCGCGGCGGAGAACCTCTTTCACATCAGATTTTGTCAGGGCTTTCAGCATGAAGACCCGGCAGCGGGAAAGAAGCGCGCCGTTCACCTCAAAGGACGGATTCTCGGTTGTCGCGCCGATCAGGGTAATGGTCCCGCGCTCCACAAAGGGCAGAAAGGCGTCCTGCTGGGCCTTATTAAAGCGGTGAATCTCATCGACGAAGACGATGGTCCGGCCGCCGAAGGCCTGATTCTGCTCGGCTTCCTTCATGACCTGGCGGATTTCCCGGATCCCGCTTGTCACTGCGGAAAAGTTCAGAAACTCTGCACGGGTCTGGCGGGCAATGATCCTTGCCAGGGTTGTTTTGCCGACTCCCGGCGGACCCCAGAAGATCATGGAAGAAATCTGATCGTTCTCGATCATGCGGCGGAGAATCTTCCCCTTTCCGACCAAATGCTTCTGTCCGGCGTACTCGTCCAGGGTCTGCGGGCGGAGTCTGGCCGCCAGCGGTTCCTCTGTCCTTCTGTTTTCAAACATATTCACCTGCTTCATCGTTTCCCTCCGGAGAAAGAAAAATCTTCTGTACACGCTGCGCTGTTTCTGCTATAATAACATCAAACATACGTTCGTGTCAAGGGAGGAGGAAAAGATGCCGAAGGAATGCGCTTATATTGCGATCGATTTAAAGTCTTTCTACGCCTCGGTGGAATGCGCGGCGCGGCGTCTGGACCCCCTGCGCACCAATCTGGTCGTGGCGGATTCTTCCAGGACGGATAAGACCATCTGCCTGGCTGTGTCGCCCTCGCTGAAGGCCCTTGGGATTTCCGGACGCGCACGCCTGTTCGAGGTCGTCGCCAGGGTCAGGGAGATTAACGCCATGCGCGCCTCCCGCATTCCCGGAGGCCGCTTTACGGGGGAATCCTCAGACGCAGACGAGCTCGCGGCACATCCCGACTGGAAACTTACCTATATTACGGCTCCTCCGCGCATGGCCGCATATATTAAGGTAAGCACAGACATTTACCAGATTTACCTGCGTCACATCGCACCGGAGGACATCCACGTCTACTCCATCGACGAGGTCTTCATCGACGCGACGGGCTATCTGAAGACCTATAAAATGACCGCGCATGAACTGGCCATGCATCTGATCCGCGAAGTCCTGCATGAGACCGGAATCACCGCGACGGCCGGCATCGGCAGCAATCTCTACCTCTGCAAGATCGCCATGGACATCGTCGCCAAACATAAGGAAGCGGACGCGGACGGGGTGCGGATTGCGGAACTGGATGAATATTCCTTCCGCCGGGAGCTCTGGAATCACCGGCCCCTGCGGGATTTCTGGCGGATCGGCCGGCGGACGGAGAAAAAGCTGGCTTCCCGCGGAATTTACACCATGGGAGACATCGCCCGCTGCTCCCTGGGAAGTCCTTCCGATTTCTATAACGAGGACCTCCTCTACCGCATGTTCGGCGTGAATGCGGAGCTTCTGATCGACCACGCCTGGGGCTGGGAGCCCTGCACGATTGACCAGATTCACTCCTACCGGCCGAAATCCAGCAGTCTCGGCTCGGGGCAGGTGCTGACCCGACCTTATAAATACGATGAAGCCCGGATTGTCCTGCAGGAGATGACGGAAAGTCTGGTTCTGGACCTGGTTGACGCGCATCTGACCGCTGATCAGGTCGTGCTGACCGTCGGCTACGACATTGAAAATCTGCAGCACAGCATAAAAGGAAAGGATTACCGCGGTCCTGTGGTCGTTGACGGCTACGGGCGCCGGGTGCCCCGCCACGCCCACGGAACCACTTCCTTCCATGAGCAGACCTCCTCTGGAGAACGCATCATCCCGGAGACTCTGGCCCTGTTTGACCGGATTGTGGACCCGGACCTGACCATCCGCCGGCTGACCATCACCGCAGGCCACACCCAGCCGGAGTCCCTCACTGAAGAAGAGCGGAAACAGCAGGAAACCCAGCCGAAGCAGCTCAGCATGTTCGACCTGGCCGGCGGCAGCGGGCCCTCTCTGCTTTCTCCTTCCAGGACAAAAACCACGCGCAAGGAGAAAACGATCTCCCACACACCCCAGCAGGAAAAACAGCTCCAGAATGCCGTCTTGAACATCCAGAAAAAATACGGGAAAAACGCCGTTCTAAAGGGAATCAGCTACCAGGACGGCGCAACCCAGCGGGAACGGAACGGGCAGATCGGAGGCCACAAAGCCGGATCAGAGAAGAGTATCCCTCTTCATCCGAAAACGAGGCAGGAAAACAATGGATAAGAACACAAACGACAGCTTAACACCGGAAGAAGCAGAAACCCTCCGGAAATACGGAGACATCATCAGTCTCCCGCACCCGCGCTCCAACCGGCATCCCCACATGTCCGCGGAAGCCCGGGCGGTGCAGTTTGCGCCCTTTGCCGCGCTGAACGGCTTCGAGACTGCCATCCGGCGCACCGGGCGCAAGGTCCGGGAACAGAACGACGACGCGCCCGGCCGTAACAAGGGTAATTATTCACCGGATGAAGATTATTTTGATGACGATTTTCCTCCAGATTTCGACGAATAGAGGGTTTTTCTGCCTTGCAATTTTTCTTCTTATCGTGATAAACTAATAGGTAGTTGAGTTGCTGACAGAATTAAAGCGTAAGTCCAAACGGGCTTGCGCTTTTTCTTTTGCCGCAATTGACCGTGCCCGGTCTCTATATCTTCCTGAACTTCACGACCTGAACCGTACTCCGCCCGCTTCAGGCCGCCGGGCACACATTCTAAACGGAAAAGAAAGGTGATTATTTACATGTCAAAAGAAAATGCTCCACGCAGGTGGAAACTGACCACGGCGATTCTGTCGCTGTCTCTGCTGACCGTCATGGCCGGCGCCGCAGTCGCTCCGGCCCTCAGTCTGATTCAGGACTACTTTAAGAATGTCGATTCCATGTTCGTGCAGCTGATCATCAGCATGCCGGCACTGTTCATCGCCATCACCAACGCCTTCTTCCCGAAGCTGGCGGCCCGCTTTAAGGCCAGGACCCTGGTCATCATGGGCCTCCTGCTCTACATCATCTTCGGCTGCGGCGCGGGTCTGTTCACCAACATCATCCTGATTCTGATCTGCCGCGCCCTGGTCGGCGTCGGCGTCGGCATCATCATGCCACTGTCCACCGGCCTGATTTCCTTCTATTACACCAAGGACAAGCAGGATCGTCTGATGGGCATGTCCTCCGCCATGAACATGATGGGCGGCGTAGTTGCCACATTGATTGCCGGACTTCTGGCCCAGATCAGCTGGCAGCACGCCTTCATGGTCTACCTGATGGGTCTGATCAGCATCATCCTCTGCGCCATGTGGATGCCGAACGAGTCTATCGCTCCTGGCGATTCCGATTCTTCCGGCAGACAAAAAGAAACTGCCCATGAGAGCAGTTTCAAAAAGTACTATGCCTACATTATCGCGATTTTCCTGGTCATGCTGACCTTCTTTATTTACCCGGCTGACTTTGCGATGGAGTCCGCGAGAATGCACCTGGTCCCGGAAAAATTCGTCGCCGCTGTCATGGCATCCGGAGACATTCTCGGATTCTTCGGCGGCCTCGCCTACGCGGGTATGCGAAAGCATCTGAAAGGCGCGACCCGTTTCGCGGCGCCGGTGCTTTTCTTCATCGGCTACCTGATTCTGACCACCGTGACCAACTTTGGCGGAGCCATTGCCGGTTCCTGGTTCAGCGGTTTTGCCAACGGCGTCGGCATCCCGTTTATTATTTCCTCCGCGTCGATCAAGGCAGGAAAGAACGCGGCTTCAACGGTTATGCCGCTTCTGTCCATTTCCATGTACCTGTCTCAGTTCCTTGCGCCGTTTATTTTGTCCGGCCTGGAAAAGCTGATGGGCACATTCATTCCAGGATTCCATTCCTTCCAGGCGGCCATGATCACTGCGGCCCTGCTCTTCTTCTGGTCCTTCACGATCAAAGGAAGCGCGCAGCTCCCGCAGAAACCACAGATTCATCAGGAAAAACATCAGAAGCACTAAGTACTTCAGAAATATTCATCCAACATAAAAAAGCACCAGCTCTGTACCGACCCCCAAAAGTTAGACCAAGCATCTAACGATTGGAGGTCGATATTT
>ERZ791908.701-NODE-701-length-30019-cov-33.360599_pt1 | contig 30019 bp, 22 predicted proteins | sample MGYA00510144_ERZ791908 | MGnify/ENA primary metagenome ERZ791908 (study PRJEB30046, sample SAMN00792105) | human gut metagenome | study: EMG produced TPA metagenomics assembly of the A metagenome-wide association study of gut microbiota in type 2...
CATTACCGCAGCTCAAGGAAGCGCGAACGTCCGCACTCTGGTTGACTATTCAATTGTTGTTATATACATCTTATACATCTGAGAGTTTCATACGTGTATCAGCTTGAAAGCTGTTCATATTCATCTGTTAAACGGCATATTTCTTACCGTGTACGGTATGAATCAGAAATAATTTGTTATATACATAAGTACTGACAATACGAGCAGGGAGACAAGCATTGAACTAGGCTTGCCCAAATGCATATCGGTTCATGCCACTCGTTTTCCCTTGGCTTCGTTAAATCACACAGATAGCCCTCTCAAGATCATTGGCCGCATGATTGAGCAACAGAAATCGAGAATAAGCGCAAGGCAAGAGGCTCTCTTTATTGGCTCGGACGCTGCGATGCCTAAATCTGATTCATCCTCTGATACACGACCTCGAATTGCTTCACTCTGCGCATCTCAGGCATGCCAGCCTCGACAGAGAAAGCATCATTCGCATCGAAGCGCTGCCAGATATCGAGTCCCCTGTCGAGCAGAATATCCCATTCATGGTTGATGATGAGATGGCGGGCATGGATAGTATGCGTAGTATCCAGGTCATAGCTGAAATCAAGTCCCAGGGGTGCAAAGGACTCTGCCATCTGGTCGAAATAGCTTGTCTGTCTGGAGTCCAGATGCTCATCCGGCGCCGTAAGGAGATGCACCTTCACTTCCGGTACCGAATAGTCGAAGTGGCTCAGTATCACTTCGAGTAGCTCCATGAGATTTCGGCACTGATAGAAGTTCCTGATGTAGGGATCGATGATTTCGACAGAACGAACTCCATCCAGATAGGATCCGAACAGGCTCTCATAGGAGATGCCGCGCTGGTTCTCACGGAAGGTCTTGTGCCCTTCAAACAGTTTCGACTCTGGAGAAGGCAGAGAAATTGGCCCGACTGCTTCGTCCTTTCCTCTTCCATCGTCCTCCTCTTCTGAGACAGCAGGCACCTCTGGCGCATCAGCGGCTTGGATGTCGTTCCGTTCGGAAGCATGTGGGCTAGCATCTTCCGCTGTTGTCTTCTGCTGCGCAAGCTTTGCAGCAGGTGCTACGTCCTCCCCATCCAGAGGCACTCTGTCACGGGAGTGGTAGATACGCGGGTAGCTGTCTTCCTCGAGCGTTGTTACGCTCTGCCATGTTCCACCTTTGAGACGATAGCGGAAGTGCGTACGGGAGAATGTTTCGTCGATGCGATAGAGCTGGTCCTTGACGCGGCAACGCAGCTCCATTGCGAATTCCAGCATCTTTGCCTCTTCCTCGGCTGTAGCGTTCTTGCCCGGGAAGATGATCTTCATGAGGCCAGAGTAGGTCTTGAGGATGCCATCGCGGTCTCGGGTGGAAAGATCGTCTGACAGCTCGAAGCGCTCCCTGTAGAGGCCAGAGTAGTCAAGTGTACGCAGCGTGCGCAGGGCTTCTGCCAGATAGTCTACGATGAAGCCATAATTCGAGCTGAACATATCGCCACGGATGATATCGACTTCCCAACCCGGGATATAAGCATGGATACGGTCGATGAAGGCCGAATCATGGTAGACCGCAGGAAGGTCCTCGAAGAGATCTGTCTGCCCAATCATGTAGCCGACATCATGGCTTGTGTTGCCGACAAAGGCAAGCGATGCTTCTGCAGACACCTGCTCGATGCCGCGGCTGAAGCTCTTGTTGGCCATATAGTTCTTCAGGATGTCTACGATATCAGGCTTCGGGCGCTTGTTCTTGCCTGCAAACTCGTCGAAGGCGACGCAGTCCCAGTAGCCTACGAGACCGATCTTGCCATTGGAGTTGTTTACAAAGAGCTTGGCAGGCGTCACCTCGCCACCGGAAATAAGAATTCCATGGGGCGAGAACTCACTGAACACATGGGACTTGCCGGTGCCCTTGGGGCCCAGCTCTACAAGGTTGTAGTTGCGCTCGCAGTAGGGAACAAGACGCGTGAGCTGGAAGAGCTTGGCCCGCTCCCCCAGCTGTGCCGGATCGAGTCCGATGGACCGGATGAGGATATCGATCCACTCATCTGCCGTGAACTGGCTTCTGCCATCGATGAAGCCATCCAGATCGAAATTGGCCATCTGGATGGGCTTGAGCGACTTCAGAAGATACGGCGATTCATTCTTGGCCTCGTTTGCCGAGTAGGAAAGATCCGCTATGCACCAGACGCCCGAGACAAGAAGACGGCGGTTCCTCTTCACGATGTCTTCGGTCACAAGTACGTGGGAGACGCCCAGATTCTCGAACGTCGCCTCATAGGCATCACGCTTCTCGACAAGGTCGACAGAGACCTTGTCTATGACACGCTGAAAGCCTTTCTGCTTGATATCGCTCCTAATGGCGCCTGCTTCAGCACGCTGCACATAGTGGGCAGCAAGGATGTCGCGCACTCGCTCGACACCCTCCTGAATCTCTTCTTCGTCATCCGTTGCGCAGTTCTGTCCCAACAGGTACTCGAGGACATAGCTCGGCACAGCAGCATTGCCACGCACGAGCTTCACCAGGTCTTTGCGGACTACGTAGCCTGCAAAGTTGTCATTGAGCTTCCTGTCGAGATCGTCCATCGAGTACCTTGCCCTCTCTTGCCAGCGGAGACAAATAACGTGAACCCTAGTCTACGACCAACAAAGCATCTACTTCCAGTCGCTGAGGCCCGGAACCTTTGCCAAGGCATGCGGGAACTTGTTGTAGTTCACCTTCACTCCGTCATCGAGGTCTATATGCACATGGGCGTGCGCGAGGTGGTAGATGACATTGCGTTCCCATTCTTCAAGCTCTTGGACTTGGGCCCTGAGCCGATTTGCCTCCTTCTCCCCCTTCGCCGTCCTCTCTTTCTCCAGCAGGTCAATGCGGGCGCGGAACTTGCCCTGCAGAGGGCGGAGATATCCTGTAAGAATCTCGCCCACCGTCGACTCGTCGTAGCGGTGCATATAGACAAGGCAGGAGAAAGACTTCTTCGGGCTCTGGAAGAGCCAGTAGATGGGCCTCTTCTGATAGGTCTTGAGATGGTCCGCATAGAACTGCTTTACAAAGTACGTGCGCAGGTCGCATCCCAATGCACTCTCAATGAACTCGACGTTCTCCCCCAGCGTCTCTTCTCCATAAGCTGCGACCAAGAAACGATAGAAGCTATCGACGATATCATCGTCGAACCAGGCTGTCTCCGTGATGGGCAGGATGTTGTCCCCATCCGGCATAAGCCTGGGATTCGGGACCTGCTCGAGGTATTCAGCGACCGTAGCGCCCTGATCTGCAAGCACGAGTCCATGCATATCGAGAGAGTATCTGCCAAAGATGCAGCCCACTCCATAGGATATGAGGCTCTTCACATCACGCACCAGGTCAGCTCGCCGCACAGAGACCTTGTCGTCTGGCACCTCTATGGGCACCTCGCCCTCCATATGATAGATGCGGGCGAAGATGCGGTTGAGCTCCTCTTCGTTGGACTTCAATTCCTCAAATCGGGACTGGCACTCCATCTGCCAGTGCGCGTACTGCCCCTCGATGAGCGACTCACCATAATGAACGAGAGGATGCGAATCGAAGTCCCAGGAAGTCTCAAAAGCATCCCAGTCGTAACGAGCAATTGAAATGTTCTTGTCAACGATTCCATTAACTCTCTGGATGTCTTCCTGAGAAAGAATAAAAGGAATTTCTCTCATGTAACCACAGTTGAAATCAAGGGTTGGAGAAATGAAGCTCAGCAGATGGCTTGCAATAGATGAGTTAAGAAATCCTGCAGCATAAACCAAAGAATCATGGTTTCCAAAAGCACCTTGTCCTTTATCTGCACATATTGAACCAGCCTGGACCCACCTAATCGAAAAATCATTGCTTAAGGCAGACCAAGTCAAACATTCGCTGAAATATGTTGCTTGATTCTTAACAACAAAATCCGGTGTTTTTAGGTATGGGTATTTCTGTAATACTAATTTCTTAATCGCTTCCCCATCATTGTAATAATTAACTATTAGTTCCCTATTGCCATACCATCTTCTAAACGATCCACCTTTATTAAAGGGGAACCACTTCCTATTGCTATTAGAAGCATCCGCTAGGTCGACGCTGTCCATCTTCTCGTCATCAAGAGAGGGCTCCCACCAACAACGTACAAATAGCTTATTATCAGATGTCGTCAATCCCTGACATAGATGGATTGACTCTTCAATTTGGGGAGCCTCGGAAAAAACCTCTATCACGCGATTGCTAGCCCAATACGCTATAGGCCATCCTGGTAACTTAACGAAATTTTCGGAGCTAGCATTATATCTTCTGCTCCCACGTGAGTTGAAAGCGGATTCTTTCAATGCCTTTGACTTCTCATCTTCACCTGAACAGTCCACAAGCCGTACGTAAGTGCCATTATCATTCCAATGATTATTCCAGAACACTGTTGCAACAGTCGAGACCACCTCGCCACCAATAGCATCGAAAGCCCGGGTGCCGAGGTGAGCCATTGTCAGGATTCCATAGTTCTCAATAATGCCTTTACGCATATCCTCGTAGGAGTCCAGGAACATCCAGCTCTGCTTCGTAATCTCAGCTGTATAGCCTCCGCTCTTAGTCATACAAAGCCCTCTTTTGACAAAGCATGTGCAGAGGTCGCCCTTCTCGTCTGGGTAGTTCGACTTTACCCACGAGGATAGCCAAGAGCCCATATTGCTGTTTCCCATGTAGGGCGGGTTCGCGATGACACAGTGGTAGGTCCCGGAGAGCGCCTCGACATCTGCGAGCATTATCTGAAGCTTCCTGCGGAGAGACTGGGCAAAGATACTGTCCTCATGCGGATCTCCCAGGCGCTCAAGTTCTTTACGAATGACTGCAGCGTCATCTGAATCTGGCACATAGAGGCTGCCTGCCTCGCTCATGTGCTCTATGGCATTTAAAAGTCGGTTACGCTTCTTGAAGGCCTTCAATGTCTGAGAGAGCTCCTGCACTTCGAATTTAACAGGCACAAGCACCGTAATATCTGCATCGATATCTCGGTCAAAGAAGTGGGAATCATGCTCCCTGGCCTTCATCTCCAAAGCGAACTTTGCGATCTCTGCAGCGCGGGCATCAATCTCCAGACCTTTAAGATTGTTCCGCAGGATCATCGTAGGGATGTTCTCCGGGCTGTATCCCTCCTCCTCATACATTTCAAAGAGCAGATCGAATGCATAGACCAAGATGTGTCCGCTGCCGCAGGCGGGATCGAGGACACGGATTTCTTCCACGTCTGCAACCTCGATATGGGACTCGTCATCTTTGGGGGCGATGAAGTACTCCATATGCTTTACGAGGCCTGAGCCAGGATTGTTGAGCATCCAGAGACGGCCTAGGGAATTCTGCGTAAGAAAACGGACTATGTATTCTGGAGTGAAGAGCTGTGTCGCAGGGCCGATCTCATCGGGACCTGCCTTCTTGTTCGCTTTCCCTTTGGCCTTGAATCCGGCAAAGACCTCGTCCTTGCGCTCGGCAATGTAGAACTGGTAGAGCCAGCCCAGTACCTCGACGGACGAGCATGCCTCCTTGTCCATGTCATCCACTATACGATGCAGGATTGACCCCTCAGCCAGAAGACCTGATGGTATGAGCAGAGAGCTCGCCGACTCCTCCGAGAACAGATACCCCATGGGGCCGGCATAGTGCCTGCAGACGGCCCTGAGAAGAGCATCATAGGCATCCTCCGTCGCATTGGCACTCGAGACGGACCCCAGGAGGAGCGCGGAAACGCGGTCGCGCACCATGCGGTCGAAGCCATACTCAGGGTCATATATCCCCTGTGCTGCATCCGCAAGCACGGCAGGCTGTGTAGACCCTTCCCTCGGCGTCACGACAGGAGTCGTGGTATATCCGTTGGCATCCATGAAACGCAGGGCGCAAAGACGATTAAACCACGTATAGGCAGCGCTATCTATGACATGATCGCGGCCCTTCTCATTGATGGCAGCTTCGAGCTCGCCTACGGCATTGGGGTCGGAGAGGCGTACAGCGCTCCCCTCTGCCAGGATCGCGTCCAGCCTTCCCTCGATGTCACGGCGCAGCTCGTCGCGCGCACCCGTCGCAAGCGCCTTGATCTTGCCCGTATCCATGAAGCCAAGCCTTTCTAGATTAGAAGTCGCTGCCAAACGCGCGGTTGACGGCATATTCCTTCTGCCAGACCGTGCGATACCTGGTCGTCGACCCTACCTTTGCAGAAATGCGCACAAACGCCGTAGAGTACTCATCCACCTCGTCTGTCAGGCGAAGCGTGACACGTGTCTTGCGCTGATTGGAATCCTCTGAGGTGCTTGAGAGATCGAGTTCCTTCTCATGCGCACAGAGCATGGTCCCGTCTTCCGAGTAGACACCCACCTTCACCGTAAGCGGAGATATTCCTTCACCACACGGCTTGGTCTGGTAGACATTGACCGAGACCGTCGGGCCAGTGATGACAAGACGTCCTGTCGGGAAGCCCTCGACACCCGTCTGCTTGATTGTGTCTTCCTTCGACGAGGCAGCCTTGATGGTGATGACAGGGATGACATCTTCCTGTGCAGATGCCCCACCATGGACGAAGCGTGCTCCAGAGCCTCTGAGCCTGAGCCTCGTGATGCCGCGCGGCATGGCAACTTCGTAATCACCCGCAAGCGAAAGCTCCTCTGCCTTGAAGACCAGCAGGGAATCATCCTTTGGAAGGTTGTGTCCTACAGCGAAGCGGCGAGACTGTGCTGCATCGTCCTGGCTGGCCACTGTCTGGGTGAGTTCAGGCAGGTCGGTGTATACATAGGATTCTGGCTCCTGCTGCTGGAAGAGAAAGCCATGGTCAGACGTGACAATCACCCTTCCGCAGCCTGCCCTCAATAGAATCTTTACGAGCTTCTGGATGTCTGTACATGCATCCTCTACCGCTTCGAAGGTACGTCCCTCGCTATCCCTCGAGTCTCCTGTCTTGTCGATCACATTATGATAGACAAATGCCAAAGGCACTCCTTCAAGATCAGCCGAACCCTTTTCGAGTATCTTCGACGCGCTCAGCGCACATGCTCCACCGAACGAGGCAGCTACCAAGCAGCCTCTGTTCTGAAGTCCATCCGTCGGCTTTCCGCCCTTCAGGACATGACATGTGGCCGGATCGATCTCAAGGGTTCCTTCTGGCAGGAGCGCAGCCATGCCGAGCTGCGTGTAGCTCGGCAGCATGCATACGTCTGCATCACATGAGACTGTGATCTTGCCAGATATGCCTGCGGTGTTAGGCGCTGAAAGCCGCTCTGCCAAATCAGCTCCTGCCTCGTAACGCAGAGCATCGGAGATGATGACGGCGACGCGATGATTGCGATCAGCCGCCGGGAATGCAAGCTCTACCTGCTTCTTGAAGAACTGATCCTGGGAGGGCAGAGAAGCCGGCGGCCACGTTCCTTCATCCATCAGATATGTCTGCCAGCGGTTTGTGAGGTCCGCCAGATATGCATCATAGTCTTTCTGGATGCTCGCCACGGCAGGGTCAAGTGCATCCCTGAAGCGTCCACCAGCCATGCGTCCGCGCGCAAGGAAGAACTCACGGTAGTGACGGTCGACCTTGTACCAGCTTGAGATGTAAGCACCGAAAAGGCCTGCGAGATCTGTGGCATTTCCGCAGGTCTTGGTATATTCGCTATATGCCTGAGAGAACCGGGCAAGTGCTATGAGTGTCTCATAGTGGTACTGGTATCTCTCAGCAAACAGCAGATATTTGCGCTTTGCCCATACATCTTCCAGAAGCGGCAGGTCAAGCCCGCTTTCCAGCTCTGCCTTGAGGAAGTATGAGAGAATCCATTCATCGATATTGGGAATGGCATCCACATCGACCAGAAGCTCCGGAGTCCTTGCGGCTTCAGGGATGGCGTCAGCGACAGCATCTGAATACTCGTTTACGACATAGTCAAACACTACCCTGGTCTGGCCGCTACGTGCCAGATCCCCCAGCACACGCGCCGACTCGGCAGGATCTGCCTTGCCTGCATCGTCTGCTGCATCTCCGCACATGCCTTCCAGCATGCGGAAGGCCATATCTCCCACAGACTGCTTTCCTTCGTCTGTGACTCTATAGCCCAGATGCTCTCGCATGGCAGCCCAGAAAGCAGGAGCAAGACCCGCAGCAGCAATGGTCCTCATGGCCATCTCATCCTGCCTGGACCATTCGATGATAGCTCTTGATGCCATCGAGCGCGCAGCATCGCGGGCAACAGGTTCCATCGCTCTGAGCGTAGCTGCACACATAGCAAAGCGCAGCCTCTCCGCGGTATCTTTCGGTAGCTCGGACTTGGCAAGCGCAAGCCTGCGCTCCTTGCTCTTGAAGAAGGCAGCATGGTCGGAGACTATCGAGGTCAGCTCCATAGGAATGCCGCACTCCTCTGCCCACATGCCTTCCATCGAGCATACAAAGGGGCGTGCCATGAGCTTGAGATCGAGGATGAGGTCGCTATCAGGGACCGGGGCTCCGCCTGAGCGGTAGAGTACAAACTTGTCATGGGGCTGCTGTCTCAGCACTCGACGTTTGCCGGCAAGCTCATGATGCGTGACATCCAGAATGGTGGCGTCTTCGAGCGGAATCTCTTCAATTGCATCGGCATAGTCAGCGCTCTCGTCTTCCCAGAAGACGAGGCGGAACTTTCCCTGCAGCGCCTCCTGCAGACGGCGTGCGATGTCCTCTATATCAATTCTTTCGTCCATAGCGTCCCTACAACGTCACTGTTATCTTTTCGCCCTCGGCCAGCGCTTGCAAGATGGCAGATTTTAGAGCTGCAAGATAGGCATCTGCATCCTCTGCATTCTCGATGAGCGGCCTTCCGAACCCAGCTGTCTTGAGCTCCCGCACAGACACTGTACGCGGCTGGGGCGATACGGAAGGAGCAGGATTGACAGTTGGCGCATCAGGCTCCGGACCGACCGGTGGCTTTTCGGCCGCAGGTACCGGCTTGGGAGGATTCAATATCCCAATCAGGCGCCCTGCCTGCCTGTCATTGAATGTATTGACAAAGTTCCTGATGACATAGGGAGCGGTCTCACCCTTGAGCTGCTCTGCAGCATTCTGGAAGATGCTTTCGAACTGCTCACGCGACTCCTGCGAAAGCGATTCAAGGTCATAGCTGTTCGTATAAGAAGCTTTGAGGGTTCCAAGATCAGCAAGTGCCTGCTCACGCAGCTCATCTGCTGCCTCCTGTGCACGAGCTCTGATTGCTCGCATGGTTTTATAGGCGGCAGGAATATTGCTGCTCCGATAGCACTCAGGATCTGCGACGACTCCCTGCACCTTCTCGAGATCCTCTTCGTCGATACCGAGTTCCCGAAGGCGAGGAGCCTCGGTCTCCAGGAAAGACCTGAGCTCTTCCCAGTGCTTCTGCATCGGCGATCCTTTGCAGAACGCCGTCATCTTCGTAAGGTCATCTTTGGCTGCAGCAAGCTCATCAACGCTCAGTGGGAAATCGTTGACAACCCACTTCCTGTCCTCAGCTTTTGCAGCACATTCCTTCACCTTCTTGAGGTCATCTTCGAAACGCTCGGCAAAGGGATATTTCTGGACGCCGAACTCTACCTTTTCTGCGTCTTCAGCAACACCTTGCGCATAGCTCGCCAGCTCTGCTGCTATGGATTTGGCAACCAGCTCTTTGGGATTGGTCCCCGTATATGTGCGGAATGCCTGATTGAGGATGCTCAGCTGCTGAGGAGAGACCTCTTCAATGATGGAAACAGTCAGCTTGTCCAGATCCTGCTTGCGCTTGAGCGCCTCGGCAAGACGCGTCTTCTCCAGAGGCTGCCCCGCCTTACGGACCTCGATCTTGTTTGCTGCGTAGAGCTTCGCTATGGCAGAGCGCACCGCAATCTCAGGCCAGCCAAAGTCGTTCTTGGAAAACCATGCGATGAGGCTGCCCATGCCATCTCCAGCGATGGTCACCGTGCCAGGCGTCATGCGGATACGCGACAGAACGCTCTGACAGTAGTCCTCCAGAGCACTGCCCATGGATAGCTGTCCGTTCACACACTGCGAATAGACATCCTTGTCAGTATAGCTCCTTGTAATCTGCTGCAGCCCTGTATAGGAACGACGGACAAGTTCCAAGAGCGCAGAGTTCACCGCGTCTTTTCCGGACCCAATTATCTGGGCAGATATGTCGACGCCACCTGCATTGTATGAAGCATGTGTCAGGAGCTCCCGCAGCTGATCTCTCAGCCTATCATAGAGCTTCGAATTGGCGCGCTGCTTCGCTTCGATGATGCCACGTTTCGCATCAGAGGCTCCGCTGTTCACACGCGCATATCGATCGGTCTTCACGAAGATGCCCACGTCGTGTAGGAAGTCCCGTGCATTGCGGAGCGCGACCGTCAGCGTCTTGGGAGGCGTGGGTACCTCTGTCAGAAGTCCATCGGGCTCATAATCGGTCACCAGGTCGAGCGTAAGGTCATATCTCTGCTGTCCCTGTGATGTCTCATCAATCTTCAGGCTGTAGTTGTATGAGTGCTCAAAAGCGCCATTGGCGCTCTTGTAGGTAATCTTGCTGGCGCCACAGACATCACGGAATATATCGGCAATTTTGTCCTGGATATCCTTGTCAGGGAGCATGAGATTGTTGATCTCCTGCTCCACTTCCTTCTCATCATTTGTCAGATACTCATAGGCGTTGCCATTGCGCCGTACATACACCTGGCGCTCCAATTCATCGAGCGCCGACAGAATCTTGCTATTGAGCTCGGAAGTGTTCTGGTTGAGGGCACCGAAGAGAAGGACACGAAGGTTTGCAGGAGTTGCACGGAAATCATCAACGAACTTCACCAGCAGCAGCGCCTTCAGAAGACGAACGGCAATCTTGTCGTCCAGCTGGCTTTCCGCCGTAGAGATGTCTGCATAGACTTCTCCGCGAAGACTGTTACGCAGGCCCTCGAACATGTAATCGAAAGGGACAAGCGTGCCGTCTTCCGTGTTAGCACCCTCCTCGCAGATACGCTCTGCCACATCCTGGAATACGCCGAGCATCGAGCGCGCGCCGGTCGAGTTGTACTTGCCCGTGAAGCAGTTCTGATCCGAAAGGCCGCGTATGGCGTTCATGAAGATCTCAAACTGGTAGGGCACGAAAGGATAGATGCTGCAGAATTCATCGACATTCTGGTAATACTTATAGTTCTTTGCGCCATCAGCAAAGTCGAAGAGCATGCCGAAATCGTTGTGGTATTCCTCGTAGAGCGCCTCGAACTCGACTTTGTCCTCTTCCTTCTTGGCAAGAAGACGATCACGGATGACCTCCTTCGCATCGGAGGAGGTAAGCGGCATCTTCACGAGGAAACGTGCCTGAATCTTTGTGAAGTCATTCGCCGAGGTGCTCTTCATCTGGCCAACGATATCTTCCATGTTTTCCTGCGAAGTCACGATTATCCAGGAGTTGCCACCGCAGACGCGGTACAGCTCCTCGGCTATCGTCTGCAGGTTCACCATCATGTTCGTGTTCTGGGCTATGAACTGGCCCACCTCATCCACGAAGAAATTGACGCGGAAGCCCTTCTGGTGCTTAGACTCGATGTATTCTTCCACGCGCTCTGCGAATGAATGGATATCAGGCTTGTAGCTCTGCTTGTAATCTTCAACCACATCAGTGGTATAGCCTTCCGGATTTCCCATCGCCTCGTCGAAAGCGGCAGAAATCTGCTTGCGGTAGATCAAAGCCGACCTGCGAATGTCGTTCCACGTCTTCCCTTCCACCTTTGCCTCTACTGCTTTACGGAAGGCATCGAGCTTGCCAGCAACGTCAAGATCGTATTCCAGCTGCGCAATATGCTCAAAAGAGCCGTCATAGTAGCCGCAGTGATGGTTGAATACTTTGATGAAAGCAGAGAGAAGTGCTCCCGTCTCAGAGTTCTTGCCGTTGGGTGCGACTGCATCGATATTGAAGAGGATGCTTTCTGACGGATGGCGCTTTGGAACGACTTCCATCGCAGACTTGAGGGCTGGCATATCGGATACTTTGGGAATGAGATAATTCAGCGCAGGTTTGACTGTGCCATCCTTATCCTCGATATCGCGATTCTCCAAAGCGACAGCCAGCATCTTGAGCAAATGCGATTTGCCTGAACCAAAGAAGCCAGAGATCCATGCACCATTGCCAACAGAATCCGGATCGTTATAGGCATCCAGGAAGTCGAGCAAATGCTGTTTTACCTCATTGGTCACGACGAACTCGTCGAGCTCGTTTGCCAAGTGGGCGTCATCAGTCTGGCTTGCCTTCACGACAGGGTCGATAGGGCGGTCTATCTCTTTTTCGAAAGTATCCTTTAGAAGCATGGCATGCCTTCCTTACAGGTCAAATACGCGGGTTGCACGGTAATAGCCACCAGTAGAACCCTGATCGAGCCCGAGAATGTTCAATGAAGTGGAGCCGTCTGAATGCTGCTCATAGCGCCCAGGAAATACAAGCACAATCGGCACCTTCGGCGTCAGACAGCTCAAGAGAGCATGAGTACGCACATAGGGGAAGGTCTCCCCTACGCCAGTGATGAACACGATGTCTGCCTCTGGATGTGCTGCAATGATTTCCATGGCTTTGGGAGCTAGATAGTCTGCTGCACCGACGACATCTTCAAGCGTAGCGATGATGTCCCCGCGGTCAGCTTCTGCCTCGGACTCTGTCAGCGGCTCCCAAAGATCTTCCTCGTCGAGATGCTCCAGCACCAGATCGTAGAGATTGATCTCAAGCGGAGTGACACCCCTATCTGGAAGATCTTCACGGCAGATGGCATGAATAAGATCCGCCGCATAGGCCTGCTGCGTAGGATCGTAATCGATGATGTAGGTGCCCTCACGCATCATGTAGCCATTGCGTCCGAGCAGAGCATCATCGGACAGCTTGTCCACGATAAACTTGCGCGCATCGTTGATATGCTCGAAGGCAACACCCATCAGAAGACCTTTCCCGGAAAGACAGCGAGCTCTTCAGCATGCTCAGAACCAAGAGCCTCTCTGAAGGCGGATGTCGGGCGCAGAGGCGTGATCTTGCGGTCGGTATCCACCAGATGACAATCCACCAGCAAGCGGAGAACCGTGTTCCTCATCTTCTTACGCCCCAGGTCTGTCATACGTGCAAGCTCCGGATGAATATCGGCCTGCTCCTCGAAGAACACGTCATAAGCTTCCTGGGGGAAATCCGACATGGAATGCTCGTAGCGTGAGGCAATCACTTGCTCAGAGAGGTCTTGCACAAACTGGTATGTGCGACAAATGGCAATCCAGAGCATTGCATAGCGGTCATCGCCGATAGCAGAGGCAAAGAATTCAGCCTCACTGTCGGAGAGATGCCGGAGACGCTTCACAATCTCCTGTGATATGCGCTTTCGGGAGCTCACGGCATTGAGTTGAAACAGGTTGTCATCGATGATTTTCTTCCGAACGTCATTCCAGTCATGCATGTCAAGATAGAGCCTCGCGGCAAGAAGGCTCTCCTGAACACGGGCAGAAGATCCGCTCATAGAAAGCAAGTAGCTACTGGACAACAATGACACCTCCGAGAGGGCTCTTAGATATAGAAGCGGCAGTAACGTGCATGAAGGCATCTGCACCATATGCAGCACGCTCTCTATGCTCATGCTTCGCAGAGAAGAAATTCTTATATCCATTGAGGAGAAAGCCAATGTCCTTCATGGAGCGGACCGAAAATGCAGAATGGCTCATGCAGGCCTTCACCTCCGAATATAAAGATGAATTGAATACATCCAAAGGTTACCATACGCCTCGAACACGTTCCGGGCCGCAAAACATAGGTAGGTTGTTGAAAGTTTCTTGTCAGATGCTGTGCCCCATGAGCCAAGACAGCAAACAGCAAGGAACTAACGTTGTGAGCCAGCATCTTCTGCCGATGCATCACAAAGAACAAAAGAGGTGCCTCCCGAGCAATTCCGCGAGGCAATCGCTCTCAACGTAGAAGACAGGTCTGATGTGAAGCAGCCCCTGCACGCCTTGCAGAGAAATGGCAAGGCGCGCAGGGGCTTCGGCGAACGCATGCACCTAGTTGCTCATGAGATGCCTGTTGCTCAGGACTCCTGCTTGTCCTGTTCTGCCTCGCAGTAGGGACAGTCCCTCCCTTTGTTGATTCTTGTCGCTGTTGTCATCCTCCACTTATGCTCCGGATTCTTTGAGCACACCCATTCCGGAATGAAGTGCAGCGTGCTGAAGGGCTTGATGTTCCAGGGGCTTATGGGGTTGTCTGGGCTCCACTCTGCTGCGAGCTGCGGATACTTCCAGGCAAGAGAGTCCATGACCTTGCCGCAGGCAGGACAGCGGTTGTTCATCCTCAGCTGCCTGTCATGGACCGTCATTTCCCACTCATGCCCGCATGCCATGCACTGCCAGACAATGACTCTCCTGCTACCATCCTTCACATTCTGGGGCGTCCAAGGACCGCCATCTTTCGGACGAACCCATTCGGCGGCAAGCTCCGGGTCTGTTGCCGCAAGGCAATTCTCGTCAGTGATCTTCCTGGATTCAAGGCCTCTGCAGATGCTGCATCCATCCATGAGATAGCTGTAGGGCGTCTGGACAGGATGGTGCCCTTTCGGACACTTGAGATGTATGAGGCTATCAGCGGTCAGAGCTATCGTGGAAGGGTCTCTCACATCATCCCAGGCTTCGAGCAATGCCGGCACATCCTGAGCCGTCATATGCTTCATGCCTTCCCAGAGCGCCCTTGATTCGCTGATGTTCCGTGAGGTGCAGTACGGACAGAAAGGATGCGTATAGATGGCATAGACCGGCGCCTTGAACTGGAGTCCGCACTCAGGACATTTCCACTGGTACATCTGATGGGAGAGACAGGTAAGATCTTCCGGAATGTCTCCTCCGTTCGCTTCTGCATCCCACCACCTCACGCACTCGGCACCGGATTTGGCAAGAAGCTTTGTGGAGCCATCCTGATACTGGCCTGGCTCCAGGGCAGCTGCCTTCCTTTCAACCTTCACAGCTTCCTTGCCGAAGGAGACACCCTTTCCAGCGCCGCCACAGGTGCAGCCAAACCTGACATCTTGAGGCCTCTCGACCGTCTGCCTTCCGCAGACCTTGCACCTGACGACCAGGAGATCGTCTCCAGGATGGTCACCTGCAAGAAGGTCGATAAGGTCAAAGCCATTGTCCTCTGCAAGCTTCTTTGCATCAGCGTAGCTCATGGCATAGCGTGCGCTCACGACACCTTGATCGATCAGGTCATCGAGGTCTGCTCCCTGGTCGAGCATGTGCTTGATGGCAGCATGCTGGGTTGCTCTCGCCTCGTCGTACCAGCCAGACCAGAAGCAGGCACGGCAGACCTTCTCTCCGATTGCATTCTTGTCGAGGAGGTACTTCAGCCGGTAATGCGCCTCTGTGCCGCATCTCTTGCAGCGCGTGAAGAGGTACTCATCCTTGCGGTACTTCCTGTCTGGATTGTAGGGCTGCGTCAGCTCAAGGCCAGCTATGGAAAGAATCGAGTCAAGCTCTTCGTCTGTCAGCTTCATCGTGCACGCTCCTCCCGTCCATCCCGCCTGTCAAAACAAAGGAATAGAGGAAGCAGAGAGCCATGGCAAGGGCGAGCCGGCACACTCCAGCATCTCGAACCGCCAGCGGCAATGGCTTCAAGGATTCCCCTACCTCGCGAAGCGGTCCATGAACGCAATCTGCAGGTCCAGGCTTTCGCGCGTCGCCGCAGAATCTGTGGTGTCAAAGCTGTGCGGCTCGCCTTCGAAGATGTGGAGCTCATGCTCGACACCCAGCTCTTCCAGACGTGCTGCCAGCTCCTTGGCCTGGTCTCCGTAGGTGTATCTGGTCCCGTCATCTATGTAGCAGGGCGGCATGGCGGATGTCACATTCGCTATCACATTGCTTTCAGCAAACGCCTCATCGGCTTCATCCGGCCACGCAACACCCAGATAGGACCTTACGCATGCGTCTCCACCATAGTCCATCACAGGGTTTCGGTCTTCGGTCCTGCCCATGCGCGCATTGTCCAGAACCGCACAGTTGAATGCAACCGAGCGGATATCTTCTGGTGCCAGCACCTGCGGGATGCCGGTCCTGCCAGCGTAATCGCTGTCGACCTGTGCCAAAACGAACATGCCAGTGATATTGCCGCCGGCGCTTCCGCACGCAAAGCTCACGTTGTACATATCGATGCCCCACTTTGAGGCACCTTCTTCCACCATGTACTTCATCGCCTCGGTGAGCTGCACGACAGGCACCGGGTAGGTATACATAGGCGGATGTGCGTAGTTGATGCTCACGATGTTGTAGCCAGCCTCGAGATAGCGCTCGAGGTAGACATAGAACCCGCCGTTCGCATTTCCCATCGGATCGCCGAAGAGCTTGTCTCCGAACACGTATCCGCCACCATGGACATATACGAGCGTCGGCGCATCTGATCCGGCATTCTTCGCGAGATAGACGTCCAGATAGCCGTTGGGATACCTGCTTCCGTAGCCGACATCTGTTATCTGCGTCGTGCCATCCGCACGGACTTCAGCGGTTTCACGTGCGCCCGTGACATTGGCTGCCGCCCACCTCGACGCCAGCACATTGGGCACGATCCAGACTGCAGCGCCGAAGGCAGAAGCTCCTGCAAGGATCACCAGAAGCATGACAAGAAGAGTCCGGGAGACAAGACCGAGGCTGCCCCAGCTGCCAGCCAGTGCCAGGCATGCCAGCACGACCGAGGCAGCCACAAGGACCACGAGCGCCGAGCGCCTTAACTGGCCTGAGGACGCCACATAGACAGCAAGAGCTCCGACCCATACGAGTGATGCAGCTGCAGCAGGCATCCAGAGCGGCGGCTTCTGCATGAGCGTCTGTGCGAGCAGAGCTGCAACTGCCACCGCAGACAGGGCAAGCGGAATCGTCTGCAGGCTGATGAGGAAGAGCGGTAGCGCGCTGCCTGCAAGGACCATGAAGGCGAGGAACATGTTCAAGGCAGCCCCCATCAGAAACCGGCTACTAGCCGCAGCCAGCGTTTGCCCGAGCGAAGATGCATCCAATCTATCACGGCATATGTCTCTGCAGCCGGCAGCATCCTCCCCTATCCTGGAGAGACAGCTGCGACGGCCATGCCTGGAAAGGCATCAGGAGCCGCCCTGACCAGGACCCAGCGCAGTGAAGTGCCCTTTCATAGATACGCAGCCCGCCCTCAGACAGGACAGGCTGCGTATGGGAAAGCTGGATAGATTGCTCTGCTCTAGCGGCAGATGACCTCGACCGGCACATCCAGGATCTTGGCGACCTTGATGATCGTGTCGGTATAGCTGCCGACGCAGGCGGCCATGTGGTGCGTAGGACCAGCTTCTGCCCAGCGGTTCGCGAACTCACGGGCACCGATGGAGAAGCGCATGCGCATGTTGGTATCGCCGAACATGAAGATGGGGCCTTCGACGTTCTCTCCCTCGGCGACCACGAACTTGAAGCGCCCATCCATGTCCTGGGTGATGGCAAGATAGGTGATGGTGCCCAGAGGCGGATAGAACTGCGTGAGATAGCCGCCACCGGTCTTTCCGTGAAACACCGACACGACCTTCATCGTCGGCTTGTGCGCCTGGCTGATATCGGCATCTCCTGAGCCGGAGTGACCGATGATGCAGATGTCCTCGGGGAAGTCGATGGAATACATCTCGGAGAGCTGGCCCGTGCCCGAGATGGTCTTCAGGATGCTCATGGCAATGGCGACCTTCATGTCTCCCTCGACAGCGCAGGCAGTCCCCTGCTTGATGAGCATGGAGAAGGCGGGGATAAGCATGGAGTCGAGGACTCCTGCCTTGCCCTGGGCATAGCCGTCGTAGTGGGATGCAACAAGACCCAGATCCTCATCCTTCACCCACTGCTCGAAGGCGATGACATAGCGTGCCATCTCGCGGATCGGCCTGTCGTGGATGCTGGCACCGCCCTGGACCTCGAAGGTATCGAGGATCTCTTTCGCCTTCTCATCGATGGCTGCCTCGTCGTCCACATCGTCGGCGATGGCCCACATCTTCTCCCAGTCGAACTGCTTGGTGTAGAGCCCCAGGCGGTTGTAGAGGTTCGTCTCATCGATATAGAGGTCCATCATGCCAGGGTAGGGACGGCCGATTTGTGCGATGTTCGTGTTGCGCAGGCGGCGGCGGACCTGGGCAGCACGACACCAGTCCTCGATCTCCGCCTGGGCAGCAGGGTCTCCGCCCTCCACGACGCCGGTGATGACAGCGTGACGCTTGCCGGCACGGTTGAGGTCTGCCACCATCTCGCCCACAGCGCCGCAGGCATAGAGCTCGCCGAGCCAGGTCGGGATGTCCGTGGCTGCATAGTCGGGCTGGGCCTTCTTCTGGAGGTTCACGAGGACGACCGGCACATTGAGGTCACGGATGGCCGGAAGCATGTTGTAGGACGTCGCATAGGTGAGAAGCTGGCAGATCACGAGGTCGACGTCTGCTGCACGGAACTTGTCGCCGGCAGCTTGTGCTGCCTCCTTGGTGGTGACCATGCCGCCGTCGATGAGCTCGACAGATGTGGGGATGGTCTTCTTGAATGCTTCGTACTGTCCCTCGAACTCAGGCACGAGCTGCGGGAACTGCGGCAGATAGGCCCCAAGGGCAATAGAGAATACGGCGACGCGCGCCTTTGTTTCGACGAGCATGGGCTCTCTCCTTTCCTGTGCGGCAGCTAGTCGACGAAGTCGGAATTGATCTCGACGTTGAAGTCGCGGCAGGTATCCTTGAGGTTCTGGTCGGTAATGACATTCAGGAACTTGTCAGAGCCGCCATTGGCAGCGCGGGTCGCGATGTAGAGCTCTGCTGCCTTCTCGATCGTGTGTGCCAGGCCGAAGGCAGTATCGAAGTCAGGCCCGGAGACGAAGAGGCCATGGTGTGCCCAGACAGCGGCAGGATACTTCTTCATGATCTCGGAGGTCGCCTGAGCGATGGCAGCGCCACCCGGAACCATCCAGGGGACGACGCCGACGCCTGCCGGGAAGACGACGACGCATTCCGTCATCATCTGCCACAGGATGCGCGTGAAGGAACGGTCCTCGAGAGGCACGATGAAGCTCATCTCGATGACGCCAGGGGTGTGGGCGTGGTAGATGACGCGGTTCGTGGGATCTGCCATAACGCGGACACAGTGGTTCATGTAGTGGCTCGGGAACTCGGAGGTGGGCTTTGCACCCTCGAGGAGGCCCCAGACGATGCGGTAGGCGCTTCCTTTCTCATTGATCTCCACGATGCCGATGTTGTGGGCAGGGTCGCCTGCGACATTCCTCATGTACTTGCCGGAGCCGGTAGAGAGGAAGTAGCGGCCTGCCAGGGTGGCGTCCTCGACGCCCATCGAAACCCACTCACGCGGCTCTGCAAAGAAGGGCCTGGCCTCTGCCACTTCCTCTTCGCTCATGAGGTAGGTGAGGTTTCCGCCATTGCGCTCGTGCCAGCCCTGCTTAAAGCCGTCGTCGCACATGCGGGTGAAGCCCTGGACGAACTCGAGATCCTCTATTGCCATAATCTTTCTCTCCTTCCGGCAGGGCTCCTGTGCCCTGCCTGTCTTTCTGTGCCTGTCTGCCTATCTGGGCTGGTACTCGGTGATTTCGAAGCTGTCCTTGATGGCTCTTCGCGCGCTCTCGAGGTCTGGATACGCGCCTTCCGCGATGAACTGGACCATGAGGTTGCCAAGAGCAGTGCCTTCGGTGGGGCCGGCAAAGACAGGAAGCCCCGTGGCATCCGCCGTCGCCTGGTTGAGGTAGGCGTTGTTCGAGCCGCCGCCCACGATATCGATGGAGGTATAGTCCGTGCCGGTAAGCTCCTTGAGCTCCTGGACGCAGCGGGCATAGTCAGAGGCGAGCGAGTCATACACCACAAGTGCAACCTCGCCTGCCGTCTCAGGCACGGGCTTCCCTGCCTCCCTGCATGCCTGCCTGATCTCAGAGACCATGGACTGGGGTGCCAGGAATGCCGGCTGGTCCACATCGACGGTTGCAGCAAAGCCTTTTGCACGTGCGGCCTCTGCTGCTTCCACAAGCTCGCCCCAGCTCGGAAGCGCGCCTGTCTCCTTGCCAAGCTCGCGGCGGACGTTCTGGATCATCCAGAGGCCCATGATGTTCTTGAGGTAGCGGAAGCGGCCTTCATAGCCGCCTTCGTTCGTGAAATTGGCCTGGGCGCTTGCAGAGGTGGTGATAGCAGAGCGCAGCTCGCAGCCCAGAAGCGACCAGGTGCCAGATGAGAGATAGACAGCCTTCTCGTCCCTGGCAGGAACGGCGAGCCAGGCAGATCCCGTGTCATGGGTTGCCGGAAGCACGATCTGGGCTGAGTAGCCCACACGCTCGGCGATTTCCGGCGTGAATGTGCCCAGCAACGTGCCAGGCATGCTGATGGGCTGGAAGATCTTGCGTGGCAGGCCCAGGCGACCGATGAGCTCATTGTCCCAGTCCATGGTCTTGGCATTCACGAGCGCTGTAGTGCTGGCGTTGGTGTACTCGTTGGCCTTGACGCCGCAGAGCAGGAAGTTGAGGTAGTCAGGAACCATGAGGAAGGTACGGGCAGATGCAAGCTGCTCTGGATGCTCTGCCTTCTGCGCATAGAGCTGGTAGCAGGTATTGAACTGCTGGAACTGGATGCCGCAGCGCGCATACTGCTCGTCGAAGGAGAGGATGTGCTGCTCCTCCAGAAGATCGCGCACGCCCTGCGTGCGCGAGTCGCGGTAGCCGACCGCATCTCCTATGCGATGGTCGTCTGCATCGAGCAGGACATAGTCCACTGCCCAGGTATCGATGCCGATGGTATCGGGAACAAGGCCACGCTCCCCTGCCACACGCAGGCCCTCGACGACGTTCTCGAAGAGCTTGTCCATGTCCCAGCAGAGGTGCCCATCCTTCTCGATGAGGCCATTCTCGAAGCGATAGACCTCCTCGAGGACCATGCGGCCGTCGATGACTTCGCCCACGATGTGGCGCCCGCTCGAAGCGCCGATGTCGATAGCAAGATGCCTCTGTCCCATTGCCTGCCCAATCTCGAAATTGTGAATTGCTCTTCCCTGCTTGCCATTTGGCATATTACATGGTCATTCTGCGCATATCCATGCTGCAAAGTGACCATGTTTTTCGAAAAGCTATCCTCTTTGGAAGAGCCGTATGCATGCCAGATGAGAGGTGGGTCAGCCATGCTTACCTATACGCTTGACATGGAACGCCAGAGCCAATGGATCCGCTCGACGCCGAGCGAGCTCGAGCGCCGCCAGCCCCTCTGGTGCACGGAAGCAGGCTGCTTCTATGCCTTGGGCAATTTCTCGACCTCGCGCACGAGCAAGGACAGCTATCTGCTCTTCTATACCTTCAGCGGTGCCGGCGTCGTGCATCAGGGAGGACAGGATGTACGCCTCGAGAAGGGGCATGCCCTCCTTATGGACTGCCGGAGCCCGCAGAGCTATGGCACAGCACAGGACCGAGGGCACTGGTATCACTGGTGGGCGCATGTGGATGGTCCCGCTATCGCTGCCATGAGCGAAGTGCTCGGCCTTCCCCGCCTTGTTCCCGTGCCCCTTGCAGCATCCTTCGCAGAGCGGCATTTCACCACCATCCTCCAAGAGCTCGAAAAGGAGGGTGCCGCTCCCATGCTTCGCCAGGACAGGGCGATATACGACATCGTGGCCACGATGGCAGAGACGGCTGTGCAGTCTGAGGTGCAGGAGATGGGGACAGGGCCTGTCGAGACAGCGCGCAGGCTCGTCGAGCGCAGATATGCTGATGATCTCACGGTAGAGGACATGGCACGCGAAGCTAATGTGAGCCCTTCCTACCTCATGCGGATCTTCAAGTGCCAGCTTGGGACCTCTCCTCACAACTATCTGCTGCGCTACCGCATCACGAAGGCACGCGAGCTTCTTGTTGAGACGACAGAGCCCGTCTCACGCATCGCACGTGAGACGGGCTTTTCAAGCGACAGCAACTTCTCGTACCGCTTCAGGCAGATGACAGGACAGAGCCCCAGGGAATACCGCGAATCGAGCCCACTGCGTGCGATGGATGCAGACGCAAGCAGTCCAGAGGACTAGATCTCGTACACTTCAGGCGATCCATCGAGCGCAAGCCACGCTGCGACAAGCTCGACCCAGCGCGCCGCTTCGGCATTCACATCTTCTGGCTTTGATGCACTTGTCTCGTCTGCCAGTGCCATGCCGTGCACTCCCCTCTCGAAGAGATGGAACTCGCAGCTGACCTTTGCAAGCAGAAGCTGCTGCACAAACGCGGCCGTATCCGCCACGCGCAGCATGTCATCCTCTGCTGTCTGCCACACGAAGGTGCGCGGCATATCGCTCCTCACATGCTGCGTTAGGTCGAGGAGCTGGAAGTCTGCATTGTTGGGGTTGTCCTTGCCAAAGATGGGCTCTTCGACGTTTCTAGTGGGTAGCGCATGTCAGCTTCTTCTGGGCCGTGAAGTCCAGGCGGCCCAGCCGGAGGAAGATCATCGTCCTGAAGCAGGCGATGCTCCTGAAGCCCTTGCAGCGCTGCGGACCGACTGGACGGCGGAGCTGAGCCCTTCCAGGAACAAGTCTGCAGAGCCCCTCTTCCACCAGTTCAGGATTCCCTCCCGCTCCTTCCTGGGCGTCCTCGCCACGGCCTTCATCTCGGACACGTTGGAGTGCATCATCCATGAGCAGAGGCGGCCGAGGGCCTCCGCCGCCGGTTCCCTGCCCGCGCATGAACAGACGTCCTGGAGCGCCTCTCCCATCCGGCATGCGCGTGCCGTTCTGAGATGGGCCTTCGCCGGATCGGGCTCCTCCCTCCTGGCAGGCTGGCGCTCCGTGAGCGGCTCCTTCCTCTTCAGCCAGACGCACTTCGTGCCTGCGGGCTGGCGGCGCTTCTCTGCGGACTCTCGCCCCTCCGCGCATCTCGCATGGTCGGTTGCCCTGTTCAGGAGCTGCACCGCATGGAATCTGTCCACGGTCTGGGCGGCCTGGGGCATCTCTGCAGCGACCCCCAGCGAGCATGCCTCTGCCATGTCGCGGGCGGCCTCCTGGACCTTCGTGCGGTCCCCTCCGTGCCCCTCGGGCTCGTCGCAGAGCCTGCCCACGGCACCCTTGCCCCTTCCTCCGGTGACGGCCATGGCGCGCTGCCCGTCGAGGCCGGCCATGATGCCGATGCAGCTCTGGCCGCGCCTCCCTGCAGCGCCGCCGGTCCCGACGCGCACAGCATCGGAGCGGCCGGCGGCATCTCGATCTATCCCTTTGCCAACTGGGCAAAGCCCGATGCAGGATACGAGGATATGGTCACCAAGAGGCAGTTCGAGCAGCTCTCGATGCATGAGCAGGACTAGGAAGGGCGCGACATCCATGAAGGCAATCGTCCTCAACAGCGGCGGCGTGGATTCCACCACCTGTGTCGGCATTGCGGTAGACCGCTACGGAAAAGAGAATGTCACGACGGTCCCTGCCTACTATGGCCAGAAGAACGACAAGGAGCTCTCCTGCGCAGAGAAGATCGCCGAGCACTACGGTGTCGCGCACCGCGTGATCGACCTTGCCTCCACCCACATCATGGACGGCTCCGTGTGCACCCTGCTCCAAGGCGGCAAGGATATTGCCCATGGCACCTATGCAGAGCAGATGGCAGAAGGAGACGGCAAGGTAGCAACCTATGTCCCCTTCAGGAACGGGCTTCTGCTTGCAGCAGTGGCTGCCGTGGCGCAGTCTGTCTATCCGCAGTGCGAGCTCTATAAAGGAGCCCACGCCGATGATGCGGCAGGAGATGCCTATCCCGACTGCCCCCTGAGTTCATGAAGGCAATGGGCAAGGCCATCGAGCTTGGCACCTACGGGCTCGTACACTTGAAAGCTCCCTTCGTGAACCTCGACAAGGCAGGAGTCGTTGCCTGGGGGCTCAAGCTCCATGTGCCCTATGAGCTCACTTGGAGCTGCTATGAGGGCGGAAATGTGCAGTGCGGCGTCTGCGGCACCTGCCTCGACCGCAAGAAGGCATTTGCGGCGAACGGTATTGCGGACCCGGTGCCCTGCCGCCAATAAAGCTCATCAGGCTGTACTAGGAAGCCAGTCTCAACAAAACTAGGAGACGTGCATGAACACAAGGAAGTACCGTCTGCTGCAGATACTCACGTCCCTTTCCGTGGCGACGCTCATTGCGTCAAACATCATCACGAGCAAGCAGACAGATCTCTTCGGCTTTGCCGTGACCTGCGGCACCTTCACGATTCCTGTGGACTACATCGTCTCAGACGTGCTGGCAGAGGTCTATGGCTTCAATGAGGCGCGCCGTGTCACCATCACGGCCTTCCTCTGCGGCCTCTTATGCGTCATCCTCTTCCAGCCGACGCTTGTGTCACCGTCCTTTTCTACCTTCACGCACAGCCTGCCCTCGAAGCCGTGCTTGGCTCTACCCCGCGCATCCTGGCTGCAAGCTTCACCGCCTATGTCGTAGGCTCCCTCTCCAATGCCAAGATCATGGAGCTCATGCATGTGCATGACGGAGAGAAGAAACTGGCATGGCGATGCATTGCTTCCACCATTGTGGGTGAGACGCTCGACATGACGGTATTCACGCTCCTTGCCTTCACAGGCGTCCTTCCCTGGCCTGTCATTGGCCAGATGATCGTTGTCGCGAGCGCCATCAAGGTAGCTGTCGAGTGCATCTGCTATCCCCTTGTGACCTCCCATGCCATTGCCTGGGCCAAGACGCTGGAGTAGGTGCCCGCCAGACATCAGGCAGCCATTGCAATGCCTTCCCCCTTCTTCTTTGGGGAAGGCATTTTCACTGCATGCTTGGCGCAATGTGCCACCAAGACAGATCGAGCCGGCAAAGATCGATGGCATCCAGAAGGATGAAGGATAATGCATTCCAATCTGTCTCTGTCAGCTCGATGCCTTTTCCCGCCACAAACGGGCATACTCCGCCAGCATCCGTTATGGTTTCTGACAGATAGGACTCTGTCTCAGAAAAATTTCCCGAAACAATTCTGCAACTTGATTAGAGTCAAGGAACGGTAAAGCCTGACCCCCTAGATTTGATGCCATCACATCACGTGCACCACCAAATCTTGGGCAGGAGGGGCATATGCAGGGTCGCATTCATTCAGTCGAATCGTTCGGATCGGCAGATGGTCCAGGCGTCAGGTTCCTCATCTTCCTTCAGGGCTGCCCGATGCGCTGCCGCTATTGCCACAACCCCGATACCTGGAAGCTCGATGGCGGGACCCTGATAGAAGCAGACAAGCTTCTGGACAAGGCGGAACGCTACCGCTCCTACTGGGGACCCGAAGGCGGCATCACGGTATCCGGGGGCGAAGCCCTCATGCAGGTTCCCTTCGTGACGGAGCTCTTCGAGAAGGCCCACGAGCGCGGCATCAATACCTGCCTCGACACCTCTCTTGCTCCCTACACGACGCAGGGACCCTGGCATTCCGGCTTCGAGCGTCTCATGGCGTCGACCGATCTCGTGCTGGCCGATATCAAGCACATCGATCCTGTCGAGCACCAGAAGCTCACGGGCCACGGCAACGAGAACATCCTTGAAGCACTGAGGTGGCTCTCCGACCACAAGATCCCGGTCTGGATCCGCCATGTCCTCGTCCCTGGCATCACGGACGTAGATTCCTACCTCGAGCGTACCCGCGACTTCATCCAGACACTGGACAATGTCCAGCGCATCGAGGTTCTGCCCTACCACACGCTCGGCATCTTCAAATGGGACGAGCTTGGCATCCCCTACACCCTGAGGGACACCGAACCACCCACCCCAGAGAGGGTCGAGCACGCGCTTCATATTCTTCGCACACCAAAAGAGGCAACAGGAAAATAGGAGGTTCTTGATGGCAACAACGGAAGCATGGAAGGGATTTGTCCCTGGCCACTGGACAAAGGACGTGAACGTCCGCGACTTCATCCAGCGCAACTACACCCAGTATGAGGGAGACGAGTCCTTCCTCGAGGGTCCGACCGCAGCGACGGACGAGCTCTGGGGCGATGTCCAGGAGTTCCAGAAGCAGGAGCGCGCCAATGGCGGCGTCCTTGACTGCGAGACCGAGGTCGTCTCCGGCCTTACCGCCTATGGCCCTGGCTACATCGATCCTGAACACAAGGAGCTCGAGAAGGTCGTCGGCCTCCAGACAGACAAGCCCCTGAAGCGTGCATTCATGCCGTACGGCGGCATCAAGATGGCCCAGCAGGCTGCCGAGTCCTATGGCTACAAGATCAACGAGAAGTACGACAAGATCTTCAACGAGTACCACAAGACCCACAACCAGGCAGTCTTCGATGCCTACACGCCCGAGATGCGTGCAGCCCGCCACTCCCATGTCATCACCGGCCTGCCTGACACCTATGGCCGTGGCCGCATCGTCGGCGACTACCGCCGTGTTGCCCTCTACGGTATCGACTTCCTGATCCAGCAGAAGCAGGCTGACCTTCTGAACTGCGGCGACGGCACCATGCTCGACGATGTCATCCGCCAGCGCGAGGAGATCGCAGACCAGATCCGTGCCCTCAAGGGCATGAAGGAGATGGCCAAGATCTACGGCTACGACATCTCCAAGCCTGCAACCGATGCCCATGAGGCAGTCCAGTGGCTCTACTTCGGCTACCTTGCCGCCATCAAGACCCAGAACGGTGCCGCCATGTCCGTGGGACGCATCTCGACCTTCCTCGACATCTACATCCAGCGCGACCTTGCTGCCGGAAAGATCACCGAGTCCGAGGCACAGGAGCTCATCGACCACCTTGTGCTCAAGTTCCGCATGGTGAAGTTTGCCCGCATCCCGTCCTACAACGAGCTCTTCTCCGGCGACCCGGTCTGGGCCACGCTCGAGATGGCAGGGCTTGGCATGGACGGCCGCCACATGGTCACGAAGAACGACTTCCGCTTCCTCCACACGCTCGAGAACATGGGTCCTGCCCCCGAGCCGAACCTCACCGTCCTCTACTCCAAGCGCCTCCCGGAGAACTTCCGCCGCTATGCCGCCAAGATCTCCATCACGACCAGCTCCATCCAGTATGAGAACGACGATGTGATGCGTCCGGTCTGGGGAGACGACTACTCCATCTGCTGCTGCGTGTCTGCTACCGAAACCGGCAAGGAGATGCAGTTCTTCGGTGCCCGCGCCAACCTCGCAAAGTGCCTGAACTATGCCATCAACGGCGGCAAGGACGCGAAGTTCACGGACAAGCAGGGCAACCACATGCAGGTCGGCCCCGAGCTTGCCCCGATCACGTCGGAGTATCTCGACTACGACGAGGTCATGCACAAGTTCGACCTGATGATGGATTGGCTCGCAGGCCTCTACGTGAACATCCTGAACCTCATCCAGTACATGCATGACAAGTACTACTACGAGGCCGCAGAGATGGCACTGATCGACACCGATGTGCGCCGCACCTTCGCGACCGGCATCGCCGGCTTCAGCCATGTCGTAGACTCCCTTTCCGCCATCAAGTACGCAAAGGTGAAGACCGTCCGCGACGAGACCGGCCTCGTTGTCGACTACAAGGTCGAGGGCAACTTCCCACGCTACGGCAACGACGACGACCGTGCCGACGACATTGCTGTGTGGCTGCTCAAGACCTTCATCACGAAGGTCAAGAAGCACCACACCTACAGGAACTCCGAGCCCACGACCTCGATCCTGACCATCACCTCGAACGTGGTCTACGGCAAGGCAACGGGTGCCCTGCCCGATGGCCGTCCCGCCTTCACTCCGTTCGCGCCGGGTGCCAACCCCTCCTACGGAGCCGAGAAGAATGGCCTTCTGGCTTCCCTCAACTCCGTGGCAAAGCTCCCGTACGAGTACGCCCTCGACGGCATCTCCAACACCCAGACGATCAACCCGTCTGCCCTGGGCACCGACCTCGAGCAGCGCACCGGAAACCTCGTGAACGTGCTCGATGGCTACTTCGACCACGGCGCACATCACCTGAACGTGAACGTCTTCGGCGTCGAGAAGCTGAAGGATGCCATGGAGCACCCCGAGAAGCCGGAGTATGCGAACTTCACGATCCGCGTCTCGGGCTACGCCGTCAAGTTCATCGATCTGACCCGCGAGCAGCAGCTCGATGTCATTGCCCGCACCTGCCACGACCACATGTAATCACGCTGGTCCGACAGATATGCACAGAGGCAGCCACCGCTTCGGCAGTGGCTGCCTTTTTGTCTGCTGCGACCATTTTCCCTGGGCATGATGCGGGCAATGATCCATTGGCACCACGTGCGGCATGCTCAGCTGAAACAGGCAATCAATAAGATGCATCCCCATGTCATATCTGCTGATGGCACCGAAGTACTCAATTCCGACCTCACCCAGGAAGACAGCATCGGAAGGCTCTCGTGCATTTCGATCGGCCCGGAGAGCTTGCCTTCTTCAATGGATTTGCGCATGCACATGCTGTGCTTCTCAAAGACATGTGGTACCTGGTGGCATAGGCGGTGCCAAGCTTGTTCAATAGCGAAGGCCATCGCATCCTCTTCCGGCCGAACGAAAGAGTCGGATCCGCTCAGGTACATGTCCGCTGAAAAGCCAGGTCGTGGCAATGCCAGCATCTGGATCATGACGGGTGGAGGCTGCATCCTGGCAAACAGCCATAGCAGCATGGCGGAGCATGGCCTGTACAAGATCGTGGACATTGCCTCTGTCAGATCTTTCGTGATCTGCAGCAGCCAAAGAGGGCATTTCGGCGTCGATGATATCAGGCTCTGCTGCTGATACAGCTTTTCCCGAGCAGCATCTCCACGAGCCAGCGAAAACGTTATGCATCAAGCGACCATTGTGCCATCTGACAGCCAGATAACCGGATGTAGAACACCAGAACATGCATCTACTGCAGCTTGGGCAGGCACTTGCCTGAAGAGCCCTCTTCTCCGTCCAGCCTGCCGGTATCGCATTTCTGATACTCTCCGTTAGACCAGCGTTGACGTAATGCTGTCCCGTCCCCGCCCTAGGATGAATGTCGCCAAACATCGACATCGAAGAGACGGGAACGGGATGCTGGACATCATGCTCCATGAGATGGAGGGGCTCTCCCTCGGGGAGAAACGCGAGCTCATCTGCGCCACGAAGGCGGCGGCCGCGCGCGAGCCTGGCAGGCAGGCAGATGGCGCGATGCCCAGATCATGCCCCCGGTGCGGCTCTTCCTCCTTCATCAGGAAAGGGCACAATGCCGACGGCTCCCAGCGCTGGCTCTGCAAGGGGTGCGGGAGGACGTCCTCGTCCAGGAGCAGGGGCCTGCCCGCCGCCTCCAGGCTCGATGCCACGGCCTGGGCGCCCTTCGTGGAAGCAGCGCTTCCGGGCCCAGGCCTGAGGCAGTGCGCGAAGACGTGCCATGCGTGCCTCAGGACCTCCTGGTCCATGCGCATGAGGCTCTGCGAGGCTATGGAGCGCCCGCCTCTCGCCTTCAGGACGGGGCCTCCGGTCTCCTGGCAGGCAGACGGCGCCTGCCTCGACGAGTCCCTCACGGGAAACAGGGCAAGGAGCGCTGCCAGGATGCCGAGGGCTCCCCACAGGCACGGCGGCGCGGTCCATGCGCGCGGCATCTCCAGCCTCAAGGCCTGCGTCATCTGCGGCGCAAACGATGCCGGAGACGGGCTCTGCCGCGTGGCCGGCAGAGGAAGGCCGAAGGATGAGGCCCTGAGAGACGCCATCAAGGGTCTCGGTCCTGGCACCTGGGCGGCGACCGACGCCCATCAGGGCTGCAGGCGCGTGCTTCCCGCCCTCGGCATCGCCGAGCATGCCGCCACCGGCACGCGCCTGCAGAAGGACGGCGGGCTTGGCATGGCCAGCGCGATGCGCCAGAGGCTGCGCATCTTCCTTGCCCCATTCCACGGCGTATCCACCAGGCGGCTGGACCGCTGCCTCTCCTGGCTCCTTTGGCCCGAGCAGGCAAGGCGCTCGGACGCAGACGGGCTTCAGACGCTTTCCGGCCAGAGCGCCTGCGGCTTCTGCGAGCATACGAGGCGCCAGATGATCGATCGTCCCCAGCCCTTCTGGGACTATTGGCAACGGCAGGGAGCGGCTACGTCAATGCTGGTCTCATATGTCCCGAACCCCGTCAAGCGGCACGGCATCCCATG
>ERZ791908.714-NODE-714-length-29796-cov-3.814465_pt1 | contig 29796 bp, 28 predicted proteins | sample MGYA00510144_ERZ791908 | MGnify/ENA primary metagenome ERZ791908 (study PRJEB30046, sample SAMN00792105) | human gut metagenome | study: EMG produced TPA metagenomics assembly of the A metagenome-wide association study of gut microbiota in type 2...
CCAAAATGGCGATTTTAATCCGGCTATCTGTGGCGTTTATCGCCCGACGCTAACAACTGCAATGTACGTCGTTTTTGTAAATAGATTTAATATGTTACGTATTGCATTATTAATTGCGGTAGGATCATTATCATCATTATTTGTATTTACAGATGCATTATCGGCTTCGTCATCAATAAGCATCATAGGAAGTTCAATCTGTCCTGTTCCATTCACTAAATTATTGTATTTCAACCAGTCCGCCAGATTATTTAAAATTGTTTTGTTCTTCTTTACTACGAGAAGAATTGGACAATTTACAGTCTCTAAACTGAGATCATTGCTCTTTAATACATTCCTATTGAAATCATATGCTTCAGAAGTAAACGAAGCTACTTTTTTCTTTGTTCCAAATCTGCCCACACCTACAGCTTTATTTTTAATTGATTTTGAGGTTGTCGGGTCTAAGAAATTATCACTGCGGCGGCCGCAAAATTCTGCGTCAAGTCTCTTTTGTGTCTGCTGGCGTAACACTTCAGGGATTCCAGCTAAAACAATAATTAATTTGTAACCTGCATCAGCAGCTTTATTTGCAATTGCCGTGTAGTTTGCTGTTTTTCCAGACTGTACATCTCCTAGAATAAGTCCCCTAATATGAAATGAGTTTTCTTCTGGATCACCACATTCGTCCAAAATTTCATCAGAAACTTGTCCTAGTTTTGCTGTAACTCTTGGATTCCAATGCTTTATTTGTTCTAAGTATTTTTTATAACGTTCCCAATAAAACGGATCAATGTCAGCGCGCCGCGAAGCAACCCAAGGATTGTGTCCATTATCTGAATCCGAAAGCATTGTACCGCTGTCCAAAATGACAACTGTAGACGATTTCAAATGGTTCTTTATTGATTCAAATTCTGAGTTAGAAACTTCAATATTCATCATTTTGCTGCTAGCCCTGACTAAATCAGCAGCATTGTTAAACTCCTCTTCCGTAGGCGGAACATCAGAGTATTTATTATTAATAAAAGTGGAAATCAATCCTTCAAGTGTCTCTACAGTAGTATTAGCCATTGTTTAATATTTCCTTTCTTATTTTCGCAACTATTTTCTGATGACTGACAAAAGGCTCAATTTCAGACATTTGGTCTATAAACCCCAGCTGTTCTTTTACAGTAGCTTTTTTGGGAAGCATATTTGTTAAAGCATTCCTGATTTCAGCATCAGAAATTTCATTGTCATTTGCTAAGTATTCATCGTTATTAAGATCGACATATAATTGATTAAGAGGAAGACTAGTTTCGATTTGCTTAAAGATCGAATTTAAAGCCTTCTCTATATCCGGATTATGCTTTATCAGCTGTTCAATAGCAGGATATTTGCGATTAATTTCATAATAGTAGCCCCCATCTCTAGCTTTCATTCTATTCCAAATGTGAATCGTTTTGTCATTTATTTCTCTCTTACCCCGTACAGTATATTTCTTTTTACTTTGTAATGCTATTCTTTGAATAATATTTTGAAGATTGGAGCGAACTTCTGCTGGAGGTATTGCGGATGATTTTTTTATATCTAATGTCCATAAGTCATCAAGTGTATTAGGTATATCAACTTGTATTCTGGCAAGTTTTGAGAGCTCCCCTTTTCGCTGCATGCGAAACCAAGTACCCCAGACTAACAATCTTTTGTTTCTATATACATAAAACCCTTGCAGTTTTCGTAGACCTTCTTTTCCACCTAGCTCACTAATTTCGTCTTGTGAGAGTAATGAAATATGCGGAAGAATATATGGTCTGACAACAATTTTTGAACCTTGAATAATCAATACCTCATCGTCCATTGGCCGATTACTCTTTTTCACTAAAAAAGGATCTTTTCCTTGGATATAATCACCGTTTATGGAAATATTTATCCGATCAAGTCCAGGTTCACCTTTTAAATACCTATGAAAAACGAGTTCAAGATGCTCTCTCACATTGTCTATTTTCCGCCCCATCGAAGAAGTAAAGTCGATTTCCCCTGCTTTTAAGCGATCCAACTTTTGCCATACAACAAGAGTACCCGATTGTAATTGTAATAACTTCTCGATATTAGGGATTTTATCTTGTTCGGCTTTTTCAGTTACATCAAGCAACGACCAATTCCCTGAGGATCTTACATAATCAATATCCCATCTTCTGACGGAAAGAGTACCATCTTTAATAGATGCTACTGTTAACATTCTGCACTGTGATAAGGATGCAGTTTTGAGGCCTAGACCAAACCTTCCGAGGTCTTGTGAATCCCTGTCATCCAGTGGATTTTTGCTTCCATACTGCATCGCTGTAGTTAATTCCACAGAGGACATACCTGCTCCGTCATCTAATATAGAAAGAAACTCTTCATCTATAGGAAAAAATTCAATATTAATGTTGCATGCCCCTGCTGCAATACTGTTATCGATAATATCAGCTACTGCGGATTCTAAAGAGTACCCTATTGCTCTGGTTGATTCTATTAGCGTCGGAGCAAAAGGAGGTAAATTAATTACATTCATATTCTATTCCTTCCTAATAATTTGCTTCACCGACCCATATCATTTTTAGAGTCCAAACTTCATAAGTATTCAATGACTTCTCTCCTGTTGTCCTTTGATCAGTTTTTTGTAATGCAAGTGCATTGCTTCCGTACGCTTTCAACAGCTCTTTCGTAATCATTCCTTTTCGTTCGACATCTTTTGACACATCTGCAATGGGGTTAATCAGGCCTTCACTGACTAATCGCCCTTTCAGCCATCTGCCCAATATCAGTTCGTCGCCAACAGCAGCAAACTGCTTATTATTATCGCTAGTTGTATGGGCTAAAAATCCAAAGCCGTCATCAGTGACAACGAAAAAAGGAATACCTTTATGTGGGTAACCTTCAACCGTTCTTGTTTTTGCTGGAATAGTCACCTGAGTTTCGTACCATTTTCTTGGCTTCCCTTGATTTCTCGGTGCGGCATAACATACATTGATATTCGATTTTGTGTAATGTCGATGATCATCTAAAAATTTATCATTTTCTGATGGTACTTTCAAAGGGATCAGAAAGATGTTTCCAATTTCATGCTCTTGATAATCTATAACATCGGACATTGGTATTTCGATAATATTTTTAAAGTCATCTGGCACATTATCTCTAACCATCATCGAACAACCTCCAATATCATTAAAATCAATCTGCCCATATCGGAGCTACAGATTTATATGGAATACCCGCAAAAGTTTTTAATATAGCTTCGAAAATAATTTTCGCCCCGGCAGGAGGAACCGCCATTCCAATCTGCTTTCTTACAGATTCTTTACTTCCAACGAAAATATAATCATCTGGGAATGTTTGAAGCCGAGCTCGTTCTCTGTTTGTTAATGCTCGTGGTTCATCCCAATGATATACATGTGTACCGCCTCCGCCGGACCCTGTAATTGTATAAGCCGGTTTATTAGGATCCAGTCTGCGGTATACTTGGCTCAGTTTTGCTCCTTGTACGTTAAGCCTAAGTTCCTCGGGAATATCTGCAGTCCATGCGTTTTCACCAGGTCGTATATATTTAAGCCTTTCTATCACTTTATTTGTATGCCTTGTAAGTTCGTTATTTGCAGCATTTGAAGGAATCGGAGGGTGTTCGATTGCATCACGGCATGTTTTCATTTCGTAGTCATCATAACTTGGGATTTTAAATTCTAGGTTTTGATCCTTGCGAATTCCTACAATTATCATCCTATGTCTTGCTTGAGGAACACCATATCTTTCAAAATAATACAAATTTGGAAAAAGGTCATATCCAGCTTTTATCATATCATTTTGAATTACTTTGAGTGCTTTTCCAGAATTTGCGCTACGAATTCCCGAAACATTTTCAAACATAAACCAATAAGGGTGAAATTTTTCTAATGCTTTTACTCCATAAGAGTAAAGAGGACCGTAATTCCCATCAAATCCCTTCTGTTCGCCAACAACAGAGAAATCATTACAAGGTGCGCCAAATGAAAGCGCATTAATGGAAGAGAGTTTTCTAAAATCAAGTGTATGAACATCTTTGCAGATTACACTATTCGGATCTTGAGGACATATGTTCTTAATATAAGTTTCACATGTGCTTTTATCAAAATCATTAGCCCAAGCATGAATGATTTTCCAATCAGGATCACCGATATCTGCCATTTTAGCACCGAGGGCAATTCCTCCTGGTCCACAAAATAATTCACCCATATTAAATATCATGATTTCAACTTCTCCTCTTCTTTATATGTAAAGCCCGAACTTATAAGATTATTCTATGCTCATCGGCTGCAACAATATAAATTGCACAACATATAAATAATATCATAAGCAGAATTACATTTCATCCTTTTAAGCACATAAAGAAAATTCGGATACAAGTATACACAAAACGGTATATAAAATCACAAGCACAATTGTATTATACTAGCTGGAGCCAGTGAACAGGGAGTTTTCAAGAATCGATGTTTCCGGACGCGGCGCTTTCACCGCTGAAACCGCCCGCAGACTATTCATTTTCTTATACAGCGCAGTCAGGATTTCCCCTTTTTCCGTGATCTTACTGTCCAGAACAGCATTTTCATGCGCATAGGAAGCGATCTTATCGATAATGTTATTACAAAGGGTTATCTGGTCAAGAAGTGCATCTGCATCTTCTCCTAACCCGTGCCCTTCCCGCACAATCCGAAGTCCTTGCTCGATCACTCCGGACATGTAAATCGTGAGAATTTTTCTGGCATCATCTGCATCCAGATGATCGATGTCAACGTCGTACTGCTCGGGGTTCAGCTTCTCCAGATACCCTTTCAGCCTTGCGTTTACTATTTGTTCGTAAATTCCTTCAGGAAGTGTCTTTTCCATTGCCTTCACCGTTATTTCAAATAAATTACGATCTTGCTGCTGTGTTAACAACTCCCATCTATTTTACCAGCGTACCCCTGCCCGGGTAAACTGCCATGTGGAAATTTACTGAACATTTTTCTTTTCATTTATCTGCGGGTATAATAGTGAGTAAGAGAGACGACAGAAAGGGGCAGAATTGGCATGATGGGCAGAAACTTAAAGGAGCATCAAACAGAGAAGCGCAGCAGCCGCCGGGTGAATATGGATTTTCGGAGTTACCCGAAGGTGAAGGTCCGCCGTCATGGAAAGGCTGAAATCGGCGCAGATCCTGTGCATAAGAAAAAGCGCGTCTCTTTCCATCTGCAGGCACCGAAACTTCCGAAAATGCCGACACTCCCGGAACTTCACTCCCTGACTAGAGAGCAGCTCCGCAGAAAGGCGGAGGACTTTGTGAAGCCATATAAAAAGGAAGCGGAGGATATCGTCAATCATAAAGAATCGATGGAAGGCCTCCTCCTCAAGGCCGACCAGAAACTGAAGGAAATCCCGAAATACGGCCGCAAGATCGCCTACATTCCGGAAATGACGCTGCTTCTGAAAAGCTGGATCACGCGGGAATACACGGACATCGGTCTGCCCCAGCTGATCCTGATCATCGCCGCCCTGCTCTACTTTGTCTCGCCCCTGAACATTATCCCGGACAGCATCCCGGGCCTGGGCATCCTGGACGACGCCCTCGTTGCCGGCTTCATCATGAAATGGTGCCAGAATGACATCGATAAGTACATGAAATGGCTGAAAAAACAGCGTAAGGACGGAAACTCAGATGGACAAAATAAAACCGGCAGGGAGTCAGACGCGGAAGCCTCCGACCATGAGAAAATTCTGCCGGGCAGTGAACCATCCCCTTCCTCTCAGAAAAGCGGCTCGGAAACAACGGATGAAGCCAGTTAAATGAAAAGGAGGCAGCTGCACCGCGTTCTTCCGCAGAGCCGGGTGCGGCTGCCTTTGTATCTCCTGTAAACTCAGCCTGGAAGAATCTGCATCAGATGTATTTCGACCCCTCCCGGATGCTGAGCGGCGCCATTTCACTGCGGTATTCTCTGATGAATTCTCTCACCCAGTCCGGGTTCGTCTTGGAATAGTCACGGAGGGCCCAGCCTATGGCCTTGTTGATAAAGAATTCTTTACTCCCGAAATTGTTTACGAGAATCGATTTAAGTAAATCTGTATTTGTATTTTCTTTCCTTCCTCTCTGATGGTCGATGGCGGCCCGGCGGACCCAGAAATCGGGATCTTTCGACCATTTCAGCATGAGCTGGTCGACCTCCGGATTTGGAAATTCAATGTTTCCGATGATTTCATCCAGGGAGGCCACCGTATCCCACCACTGTTTGGAGCGAAGGTATTTTTCCAGATGCGGTATGTCCGATACCATCAGATACGGATGCAGGCGGAAGAGATAATCCGTCACAAAGTACTGCATCTCCCTGTGTTCATCGCTCCAGTAGAGGTCCAGAAGCTCCCAGTTTATTTCTTTTTTCTTCTTTTCCTCTTTTAGAATCTCTTGATAGCAGGCTCTTCTGGCTGCGGCCTTGATGCCGTAGAAAACGAACTGATTTCGCATATAGGCAGCCATATGAACAGCGTCATCAGGATTCGCGGCCGCGCGGAAGTTCTCGTCGAGCTCTTGGCATATTTGTTTTGTCCCGGTCATGGTGGTTCCCTTTCTATATGGTAAAGTTCTGACTATTTCCTGCTGCTGACCAGCATGACGATGACCATAAGGGCCATGCTGACGGCCTCGGTAATCAGCGGAATCATGGCGGCGTAGAAGGCCCGGTCCTCCTGCATGCGGTAATAGGCGACGTAGAGAACCATGCTGATGATATACGCCGCGGCGATCACGATGGTCATGGCGGCGGCCTGCGGGCTGCGGAAGACGGCGGCTCCTGTCAGGGCGCTGACGGCATTGAGTTCCAGCGCGGCCCAGCCGGTGATCAGGACCAGTTCCGTGGTCACGATGCGGTGAAAGACCTTGGTCGTCAAAAGCAGCATGACAAGGTATAACACGACTGCCGCAAACAGGATCAGCCTTCCGCTGACCTTCCGGCCGGCCTCACCGGGAAGATGATTGGATCCGCTGAGAGAGAGAATCATGCCGGTGACGCCGCAGACTGCGGTGATCAGGAGCAGAGCTCCATTCAGGCCGGAAACGCGGCTGACCGTGACGCCTGGACGGTAGGAGATGCTCCACCAGATCAGGTAGAAGACGCAGCAGACGACCAGAAGAATCTGGCCGGTTAAGAGTTTCTGAAAAGGGCTGTTCATTCTGTGTCCACCGCCCCTTCAGAGCCTTCAGCCCCGGCGTATGCAGGCTCTGATGTTTCTGAACCTTCATCCGGTCTTTCGCTGTCAGCATCTTCTGTGAGCGCGCCGTCAAAGTTATAATCGAAGATCGGATCGGCCTCACTTTCCCCCTCTTTCCAGTTGAGGAACTGGCTGATGAAGCTGACGGCACGGCTGCAGCCGGTCTGATACAGCTCCATCAGTGTTTCATTGCTCTTCTCGCAAGCCGGATTTCCGTCCGGATTGATGATCATGCCGTGCAGCTGTGGGTAGACGCCGCCGATGTGCATGAGCAGGTAGAGAAAATTTCTCTTGACTGGATTCTTGCAGAGGAGAATACGGTTTTCTTTTACCATATCAATCAGGGAACGGAGAATTTCTTCCTCTGAAACACCCGGGTAAAACGGCGCGATCACTCTGGCATTGAAGGTGGACGGATGGATGTGGCGGGTCAGAGAATGCCTTACCGGATTCAGTCCGTCCTTCAGCATCAGATAACGGTCGAACTCCCCTTCGATCTCGGTATGCTGAAGATCGGTTGTATCGGTCAGTTCATTCACATAGCCGTGGCAGCTGACGTCCAGGGCAAAATGCGCCAGCAGGCCGTAAATATAGGCAAGGGAGGCATCTTTATGGAAGCTCTCGTCCAGCTTTTCCGAGCAGCGGCTGAAGAACTTCCTTCCCGATTCCTGATGCAGGAGATTTCCGATTTTATTCACCCCGTTTGGATGGAGGGCGTCGTAATAGAATAAAATATCCGGGCCGTGAAGACCGGCCTGGTAAAGATGAAGATTTTCTTTGATGATTTCCCGCTCCTGCGGATTGAGCCGGCTGATGATCTCTTTTCCCAGCCGGCAGTGTGCATAGGTTGAAGGCATGGTGTTTACCTCTCTTTCTGTTTGGTTTGACCGTGTCTGCAGATGAAGCAGACGTTGTGGCGTGATCAATTGCGGGATGGACTCTGTGATGCCTTTCGGAATGCAGTACGGAATCCATTCCGGTCAGGCGCCCGTAAGTGCTTCTGTGGTCACACCCGGTTTACTTCTCTATTGTAATTCCCTGTAGAACAGAACGCAAATGTGATCGGGCCAGAGATGGTGTCAAGCGCTAGTGAGATGCTATGTTGACAGATCTCCAGCCTGTTTACTGTGAGCTGTACGCATCCTGATGCATGGACTTCTGAGCGTCCCGCTGCCAGACGATCGACGGCCTTACTCGGGAAGACCGGCGGAGTCGGAAGCGTGAGCATGCGCGAAGGGAGCCGGGTCCAGGCATCAGGATGCGTCATCTTCTCACATTCAATAAGCTTAGTTTGTCTCTTCTCCCCCACAGCTCTTGATCAGCATCTGGGTCCTTGAAGCTCCATTCATGACGGGTACAGAAAAACAAAGGGCGTATTTCCTTGCGGAACTGCCCTTTGTCGCAAAGATATATGGTTAAAAATAAGGGAAGGCTCTAAATTACCATGAAAGACACCCAGCCGACGGCAAAACCGTTCAGGATGCATCCTGCCGCGCCGACTGCGGTGACGGTGGAAAAGAACAGCTTCTTACGATCTTTATGGTCGGCCAGCGCGCCGATCATCGGGCCCAGAAGTGCAACGATGACCGTTACGATGGCGATCGTCAGTGAATAATACGCTGTCGCCTGGTCGGAGCTGATCTGCCCTGCCCCGCTTCCAATGGCCAGGTGCTTGAAGCAGATCGGGATCAGCGAGCATGCAAGCATCGTGTATGCCGAGTTTCCCACGTCGTAAAGCACCCAGGAAAATTCCTGCTCGTTCAGATTGTGGAAGACTTTACTGTGGTTGAGTTTCTGAAACAGCGTATGCATGATTCGATTCTGCTGCGTTTCTAACTGCTGCTTTTCCTGGAATTCCGAAACGCTCAGGAGGAGTTCAGGAAAATTTGTTTTGGAATAATAGAATAATCGTGATTCCTAAACGGGTTCAGATGTATGCATTTTAATTGCGCGCTAGCGAGTCGACAAAAAACGTAAAATCAGCTAAAAGGATTAATTTTCCCTATTATTTTTGTCCGCTGCAGGACGCAATATTCGGCAAAATATGATTTACTGCATATTATTTCTGATAGTATATAAATAAATTACAACACTAAGAGAGAAAGCGGGTCATTTCTACGGCCGGAATCAGGGAAAGCTGTCCACAGCCCTTCCGGTTCCGGAGAAAACTCTCTTTCCGCGTTGAAAAATTTCAAATTATGGACTAAATGAAAACAAAAAAATTGAAAGTGCTATTTGTCACTGGACATCTGAACTATTCTGACCAAAATATCTTGCCGCCAACACGGCCCAGCAGCATCTGGCTGGTACCCTTAAACCTCGATGTCGTCTGACGGAAAGGCAATAAAAATGCATTTGCCGATTCATCGTCATATTACGGCCTAAAATAAAGCAGATCGCTTTTGTATACAGTATCCTGCTGCTCGTTTTTCCCTCCTTAAATGCAATGATTTCATTTTTTCAGCTGTTCAGCGCACAATTCTGTGGGCAGAAAAAAGAGCCACAATGATACGCTTTACGCTGTTTTATCATTCTGGCTCTCGATGATTGTGATGTAAATCAGTGGAAGAACGGTTATTCCCGTTAAACTTAAGGAATATGCATGGGAGAATCTTCTGCCTGCAGCAGTCTCCCAGCCCTGTTATCTTCCCTGCAATCTCCTTATGCTTCCATCTCTGCGTTGATCAGATCTTCGCTTTCTTTCATGGCCTGAAGGGTTCTGTCCATGAGATCGTTCAGTTCCCAGCCGAGCATCTCTGCTCCCTGTTTAATCACATCTCTGGAACATCCTGCAGCGAAGTTCTTGCTTTTGAACTTCTTTTTCAGGGATTTCAGCTCCATGTCTTTGGTGCTCTTCGATGGGCGCATAAGAGCTGCAGCCCAGATGAGGCCGGTCAGTTCATCGACGGCGAAGAGAACTTTTTCCATCTCCCGCTCAGGCTTGGTGTCAACGGTCAGCCCGTAGCCGTGGGAAACGATGGCGTGAATCATGTCCTCGGAAACTCCGGCTTCGCTAAGGATTTCCAGTGCCTTAATGCAGTGCAGCTCCGGATATTTTTCAAAGTCGATGTCGTGAAGCAGTCCGACGATTCCCCAGTATTCTTCTTCATCTTCATAACCAAGTTCTCTCGCGAACCAGCGCATGACGGCTTCTACCGTCAGTCCATGCTGGATGTGGAACGGATCCTGGTTATATTCTTTCAGCAGTTCAAGTGCGTCGTCTCTTGATATCGCAGACGTCATTCCTGTACCCCTTTCCATGGCCCGGCCTGAGCCTGCCATGCATTAAACAATATGCAGGGATTCTTTCACCGCCGTGCCGGGCGGAAAAGAATCCCCTATCATGAAAAATTTGCATGCAAAGTTGATTTACATTGTAATGCCTGCCAGATAAAATTGCAAGCCCTGTGTCTGTTTTCAGAAGGCGTGCAGAAAGCTGCGGCCTTGCTGATTAAGCTTTGACGGCAAGCGTGCAGGATGGAATCCCGACTGCAGGAATCTGTGCTGTGACGGAATCTTCCTTCACCGTAATGGAATACTGCTTGTGAATCAGGCACTCGACCGGATCTTCTGTAGTCAGGACGACAGCCAGGCGGTGCCCGGCCGCAACGGTGTAGCGCTGGGCATTCAGGAAGATATGGTAGTCGTGGAATTCCCCTTCTTTCAGCTCGATGCTGCTCTGCGCGGTTCTCGGATCATAGCCGGAGTCCGGGTTGCAGAGGTCGATGTAGGAACGGGAAATCACCTTGTATTTTCTGTCCACTGTTCCGAACTTTACTTCGTCAAAATTATCCAGACAGCCGCCATTTACAAGGCTGCCACGGGATAGGGTGACCAGCGGAATCTCATTTCTTTCCGGATCGGTTGTCTGGATGCTGGTGAATGGCTTATCATCGATATCACAGAGCAGAACAGTCATTTTCACATCCTCCATGTGCCCGCAGTCTGTTCCGGTTTTCATGGTCAGCGTGTCCGCATCGTTGGCGTTTTCTCCGTGGAAGAAATGTTCTGCGTCCCCACTGTGAAGGGCGGCACTGAACTGAACTTCCGTCGTTCCCTGAATGGTCAGATCGGATTTCAGCGGATCAGAAATCAGGCGCTTGTTCATATTGGAATTATGGAGGCTCATTCTTTCATCGTAGTTTTCCGCGGTGACGCTGGCTTTCTTCCAGTCTGTGTCGATTACCGCGTTTTGGCCGCTGATGCTCTCCAGCGTCACACTGCTGCCTGCATTCCAGCTTTCCGCCGTATGCCAGATTTCCTGATTCCGGTTGTCCTGAACCAGAACGTTCGGAAAGTCCTCGGCATTGTTTCCAACATCATACAGATAATGGGAATACCACTCGTTGCAGATGTCATCATAGGCCCTGCCCTTGATTCGGAATCCGTAACCCTTCAGCCCCATCGTCGGCGTCATGTGATAACCCTGATGAAGGATCAGTTTAGCAGTCTTCCCGGCTTTCTGGAAGGAACGCAGCATCATTTCAAACTGCTTGGTGGAGACGTTTTCATCGTTCAGACCGTGGATGATCAGTGCGGTGCAGCGGATTTTATCCGCGTCCGTTGTGTAATTCCCGCCACCCCAGAATTCCGGATCATAGTCGAAGCCGCAGCGGATCTGGTCCAGGCTCATCTGATAGTGGTATGCGGCGATTTTCTCCAGCTCTTCCGGTGTTTTTTCCGGGTCGTTGTAATTACTGGAGCAGTAATATGCCAGGAAACTGTTCAGGACTTCCTTCGGCCAGTAGCGCTGTGCGCCCTGCTGGTTCTGCTGACTGTACCAGTCTGCGATTCCCGCAACCGGAATGATGGTTTTCAGTCCCGGCACGCCGGTTACCGCAACGGCAAAAGGCATGGTTCCGCCGTAGGATCTTCCGGTCATGGCCACCTTTCCATTGGACCAGTCGGCGAGGACCTCCACGTCCGAATGTCTGCTTAAGTATGCCTTCCGATCACCGTGGAGCCATTCCACAACCGCTTTAAACGCTTGCTGTTCATATTTTGTCCCTACACATTCCAGACCGTCTGAACCCAGCGTGCCCAGGCCGGAGCTTTCCACGACCGCGAAACCCCGGATCAGGTAATAGTCATACAGATCAATATTATCATAACAGTACTTAATGCCGCTGACGCTGCCCTTATCCTCGTAATACCAGTCGGAAGGGTCGGCCTGAAGAGAGGCTTCCAGGGTCGTGACCGCTGAAGATGCCTTACGCGGGGCTGAAGACTCAGATAGCCGGCTCGTATCAAACGGCGGCCAGACCTTATCCTGCACTTCTTTCATATGGTCGTAGGCATCTTCCTGAATGCCGGTGGTGTAAGGCCGGGCTTCGAAAATCGTCCCCGCCTTATATTTTCCTTCTGCGGCACTCCTGGGCACCTGCACAAAAGCCTTGACCAGGTCTCGCTTTCCGTCGCCGTCCAGGTCGTAATCCGTTTCTACATAAACACAGCAGCGGACGATACTGCTGGTCTCCGGATCATAATTTTTTCCCGTCTTTCCATCCGTAAACGGAAATAGCGGCTGTGCCATACCGTCCCTGAAAACAGGGACGCCAGTAAATTCTTCTTTCATTTTTTCACCTCTTCGTATCAGATTTTCGCCGGTCCGGATCTCCTTCGCCTGCCGGCATCACTTCTTCATAATATCTGATTCTATCAGAATTTGTATTTATATTCAAACGATCTGATTATGCATCTGGGTCTCAGCAGATGCTTTCCTATTACAAAACAGACCCGGAAAACTCCGGGCCTGCGCTGCATGATTCAGCTATGCAGATTTCTTCTGCTCCGATTTTTCTCTTTCTTTTTCCAGTTTCTTCTGCAGTTTGTAATCCGGATGCTGCGGAAGGTAATGGTTGAAATAGTCATCGTGTACTTTCTTGATGGTTCCCGTCAGGGCGAACAGGGCCAGGATGTTCGGGATCACCATCATGGAATTGAAGCAGTCCGCCATGTTCCAGACCAGATCCACCTGCGCCAGCGAGCCCAGGAATACACAGACTGCTACCAGACATGCGTAGGGTTTTACCGCCTTTGGTCCGAAGAGATATTTCACATTGGTCTGGCCAAAGAAGTACCAGCCAAGGACGGTAGAGAAGGCAAAGAAAAACATGCTGACGGCGATAAAGATGTTTCCTCCTTTTCCAAACAGTGTGGAATATGCGTACTGAGTCAGCTCAACGCCTGTTTTTCCGGATGGAATCGCTTTCGTCGTGATGATAACCAGTGCCGTCATCGTGAGAATGACAAACGTATCGATAAATACGCCGACAATCGCTACGAATCCCTGCTGAACCGGATGGTCCACTTTCGCGATAGCGTGTGCGTGAGGTGTAGAGCCCATACCGGCTTCATTCGAGAATAAACCTCTTGCAACTCCCTTTGTCAGAGCCAGGCGGAGTGTCGCTCCGGCTGCGCCGCCGACAACAGCAGACGGGTCGAAGGCACCGACGAAAATCGACTTGAATGCGTATGGAATATTTCTCCAGTTATAGATAATCACGATTAATGACCCGATGATGTACAGCAGCGCCATAAACGGTACAATTTTCTCGGTGACACTGGCAATTCTGGATATTCCGCCGACAAAGACAAACAGTGCGACGGCTGCTGTCAAGAGACCGACGATCCACTGCGGAACATTAAAGGCGGTATGGAAGGCAACAGCAATGGAATTGGACTGCACGGCATTTCCCATGAATCCAAGAGCCAGGGTAATCAGTACCGCGAAAATTCCAGCCAGGACTTTTCCAAACTTCCCGGTAAAGGCAGCGCGGATATAGTAAACTGGACCTCCGGTCACCGCGCCGTCCTTTCCCGTCGTTTTGAATTTCTGCGCCATGGTCGCCTCTCCGAAGATTGTGGCCATGCCAAGGAATGCCGCGAGCCACATCCAGAAAATTGCTCCCGGGCCGCCGATGGCCAGAGCGGTAGCCGCGCCGGCGATGTTTCCGGTACCCACCTGCGCGGCGATGGCAGTCGCCAGCGCCTGAAAGGATGACATTCCAGAATCGTCTGCTTTTCCCTTCTTACTGAACAGACCGCTGAACATGCTGTGCATTCCGCGGCCGAAGCCCCTGACCTGAATAAAATGCAGACGAAGAGTAAACCAGATTCCTCCGCCCAGCAGCATGACGATCAGAATGTAATCTGAAAGATAATGCTGCACCGTCAGCACGATCGAATTTAAAGTACTCATATAACCCTCCTTTGATAATGAAATAACAATGTGCAGAGTATAACATTGATAATTCTTTATCACAACGGGCAATCATGATTATTAAATTAAATAGTAAGATTTTTGCATAAATTGTTAATAATCTGTGCGGTAAAGGCAAATACAATCAAAAATATTTATCATATCAATACAATATGATTCCATATATATATTTCTTATATTTTACTCACGTATACAACTGAAAGAACAGCAGCCTTTTTCCGACTGCTGTTCCACTATGAAAATATCTGATCGTCTTGTAACACTCTCATTTTGTCTTTTTGAGGATTTCTTCACAGATCCTATCCCAGGATCTCCCCGTCCAGCTTATTCCCGACATCTGTGTGATGTGCAGAAATCCACTTTTCAGAGACTTCTTTTCTGGAAATCTGTCCTTTTTCATCTTTCAGTACCAGAACGGCGTGCGGTCCGTCCGGCGGACATTCTTCACATCCGTAGTCAGCTTCTTCGATATCAGTGACTTCATATTTCATGTTCATTTCCCCTTTTCATTCTGGCAGGCACAAACCCGTGAAAACGGCGTTATTCTTCTCTTCCGCTTTCGCAGTCTCCTGTATTTTCCACATTCCGGCTTCCATTAAAACTTCCAATGTTAATCCGGATTCCGCCGCCTCCCATGAGCAGCGCGCCTGCAAGTGCTCCGGCTAATACCAGAGAGACTCCGGTCAGGATTTTTTCTTTTTTCGTTGATCTCTGTGGTTCCTGTAAATTCTGTTCCATATCCATGAGGTCTCCTTTATTATGCATTCTGAGTTTCCGTCTTTTGCTGTGGAGCCAGCGGCATCGGCATGCTGTTTTAATATGATGAATACAGTATATCCCGAAGTCAGTATAAGCAGCTGCGTGCGGTTCGTTCGCTGAAGTCAGCTTTCCGTCCTGTCGGCAGGTCATTACCCAGTCTCAGTTTTACCTGTCACTTTAGTTCAGCCTTAATTCTGCCGACCATTTTAGTCATTGCCTCATTCTGCCCGCTGTCTTAGTCCTGGCGTCCGCCCTTGATTCTTCCGGAAGGATCAAACTGGGTCAGGTCGCGGACCACTTCGGATGCGGCCATAATTCCGGCTGCAGGAGGAACGAATGCGGTAGATCCCGGAATATCCCGGCGCTCTGTGCATTTTCTCTTGGTTCCTGGCGGGCAGATGCAGTGAAATCTGCAGGAATTATCACTGTCTCGCAGCGGACGGATCGGCGGTTCAGTGGTGAATACCACTTTCAGCTTTCTGACACGCCGTTTCTTCATCTCCTTGCGCATGATTTTTGACAGTGGATCCATGCTCGTCTTATAGATATCGGTGATCTGAAGCTTAGACGGGTCTACGCGGTTACCGCAGCCCATGCAGGAAATCACCGGGACACCGGCTTCCTTCGCTTTCATGACGATATCGATCTTGGCACTCATGGTGTCGAGAGAATCTACAACATAATCAAATTCACTGAAATCAATGTTGTCCGCGCTTTCTCCCGGAAGATAGAACACCTTATGCTTATTCACGACGATGTCCGGATCGATCTGATGTATACGCTCTTCTGCGGCATCTGCCTTATACATGCCGACGGTTGCGCGGGTCGCCAGGATCTGGCGGTTCAGATTGGTCAGGCAGATTTTATCATCGTCGATCACATCGATGGTTCCGACTCCGCTTCTGGCCAGGGTCTCCACAACAGAGCCGCCTACACCACCGATTCCAAACACCGCGACACGGCAGGAAGGAAGCTTGTCCAGCGCTTCCTGTCCCATGACTAATTCTGTTCTTGAATACTGATTCAGCATATTTTATATTCCCTTCTCTTCCGTTTCCGCCAGGCCTCTGCGCCGGTAAATCGACGGCGGTGCCGTACTCATTGTGCGTCTGCCCGGCTTCTGATCAAGCCACCCACAGATCCGGAAACTCTTTTTCTTTTATAATCATATCAATGCGATAGGCATCTGTACTATCTTATCACACGGTTTTTCCTTCTTCAATCACCGCCGGAAATTTTCCCGCGGAACAGGATCTGAAAATCTGTAAATCCTGCAGAAAAAATTCATGCAGGGTATGTTTACCCCATAAAGCCGCAGAATACGCATCTCCGCCGATTTTCTGTATCGTGAGACGGGTTGATAAATTTTGTATACAGGAAGCTTTTTGCTTTATTCCTATATTTATAGTGGTATAATGGCTATTACGTACAGTATTTTTGAAATTTACCACAAGAAACGATTGCAGACAAGGTGAATAGATGACAAACACTGAAAAACCACATTTAAGGAAAAAAGCCTTTCGCGCGGCTTTTCCATTATCAATTCCTGTGATGACCGGATACGTATTTCTGGGTATGACCATGGGCATCTACGGAGTGTCGCAGGGCTTTCCCGCCTGGCTTCCCCCGCTGATGGCACTGACTATCTATGGCGGCTCCCTGGAATTTGTAACGATTTCCATGCTGCTGGCGCCATTTGCTCCCCTGGCCTGTTTTGCCATGGCCCTGATGATCCAGGCCCGCCATCTGTTTTACGGTCTCGCGATGCTGGACCGCTTCAAGGGTACGGGATGGAAGAAATTCTTCCTGATCTTCTGGATGAGCGATGAGACCTTCGCGGTATCCTTTTCCGCTCCCCTGCCAGATGGAATCGACCGGGGATGGTTCTATTTCTTTCTGTCTCTGCTGGACTACATCTACTGGTTTATCGGCGTTACCATCGGAGCGGCGGCTGGTTCTCTGATCCCCTTCAAGGCGCCGGGCCTCGATTTTATCATGACGGCCATGTTCGTCGTGATCTTCATGGATCAGTGGCTGAAGGAAAAGAAGCATTACACCGCCATTATCGGCCTGCTTTCTGCCGCGGCCTGCCGCCTGATTTTCAGTGCCGATTCTTTCATGATTCCGTCCATGCTCCTGATTCTCGCATTCCTTACTGCATTGAAAAAGCCGCTTGAACGCGCGGGAGGTTTTATCGAATGACCCTTACTCAGCAATTTATCATCATCGGCTGCTGTGTCGCCGGCACCATGATCCCGAGATTTCTGCCATTCCTGCTTTTCTCATCCCGCCGTCCGACGCCGAAGTTCATCCTATACCTCGGCAAGGCCCTTCCGTCCGCAATCTTCGGCATGCTGGTTATTTACTGCCTGAAAGACGTGAAATTCACCGGCGGAACATATGGCCTTCCGGAACTCATTTCCATCGCCGTCACCGTTCTGGTTCACCTGCGGAAGCGGAATATGATGCTGTCCATGGCCGCCGGAACCGCCTGCTACATGATTCTGATCAATCTCGTATTTTAGCCCTGGGATTACACAGGACAAAATATTTCCTTGCAAGAAAAAACGCTGCGCACGCAGATTTTCCATACCCGACAGCATGTTCATGTTTCGGGTAAGAAGCTGCGGCGCAGCGGTTTTGTTCTTTTTGTCCCAATCTCTACTGGCGGCGTCCTTTCAGATGGACATCCAGCTGCGGGTACGGAATTTCAATGCCGGCTTCATCGAAGGCCAGCTTGATCCGCTCATTCATATCCCACTTGGTCTGCCAGTAATCCTCGGTTTTTACCCAGGCTCGGAAGGCCAGCACGATGGAGCTTTCCTTCAGAGAATCCACGTAAATCTCGCGTTCGTCTTCTGCAATGCGCTCGTCCTGGTCCAGCAGATTGGTCAGGATTTCTTTAGCCTTCTGAATGTCCGTGCGGTAGGATACGCCGATCTGGACCTCCAGCTTGCGCCGCGGAAGCGCGGTAACATTGACCACTGCGTTGTTGGTCAGACTGGAGTTTGGAATCATCACCGTCTTATTATCTACCGTATAGAGCGTTGTATAATACATCTCGATTTTCTTGACGGTCCCTTCATAGCCCTCGCTCTGCACGATGATGTAATCCCCCGCGCGGAAAGGTTTCAGGAACAGAAGCAGCACGCCGCCGGTGAAATTCGATAATCCGCCCTGGACGGCCAGAGAAATTCCGACACCGGCAGAGGCAATCAGTGCGGCGATCGAAGACGCTTCCACGATGTGAAGCTTGATGATGATGGTGATGACGGCAAAGGTCAGTGTTCCGTATCTCGTCAGGGACAGGATAAAACTCTTCAGGGACGGATCCATGCCAAATTTTGTGAATTTCTTATCCAGCCAGGAGCAGAATTTTTTCAGTATTTTGCGCAGAATGACATAGATCAGTATGGCCAGAGCAATCCGAAACAGGAACTGCGCGGCCTGCCCGCCTGTGTGCCTGACCCAGGCCTCCATCTCTTCCATTGTCGGCAGCATATATCCTCCTTGAAGGAACTGCCGGCTCCGGCAGTTACCATTGTATGCGTGTTTTGCGTAAATCGGGTTTTAATAGAAATAGCAGGTTCCGCGGTTGAATTTCTTCGCATTATAGAGGGCGGAATCGGCTTTCCGGTACAGTGTTTCTGAGAATCCGAACTCGGAAAACGCAGCGCCGGCGCTGATGCTGGCTGCCGGGATAACCGCTGTATCTGTTTTCAGCTTCTGGTTGATTTCCTGAATTCTCCTTGTCAGAATCTGGATGCCCTCACTCTTTTTCATGCCTGGAATCAGTACAGCGAACTCATCGCCTCCCATCCGGACTACAAAATCTTCCGGACGGAATGCTTTTAACAGCAGATTGGCCGCCCGCTGCAGTACGACATCACCGATTTCATGGCCGTAGGTGTCGTTCAGCAGCTTGAAGTAATCAATATCAATCATGACGAAGCAGAATGGTTTCCTGGACTTTCTGAATTCCCTGCAGAGAGACTGATAGCCAGAGCGGTTGATCAGTCCGGTCAGAGAATCATGCTCCGCCACATAACTCATCTTATGTTCCTTCAGCTTTTCCTGGTTGATATTCATCACCGTATAAAGCATGTGCTCAACATTTCCAGCTTCATCATATTTAGACGGAATCAGAATGATCTTACACCAGCCCAGCGTCTGCCCAATATATTCCATGGACACGATGCCCTCTTTTTTCAGGCGCTCAGCTACCGTTTTCGGATTCATAAACTGATAAACCTGTTTCCGATAGTCGCTGCGGACAGAAACTCTGCAGTACGGCGGGATGATTTTCCGATAGTCCAGAACCGGCGCATTCATATAAGGGAAAACCGCCTTTGGCATGACGATCGGGTAGACCCTGTAATCAACCAGGTCTATGCTGACAACCGCAAAAAACAGTTTTCCAAGGGCGTTCAGAATTTCCTGGTTCCGCAGGGGTTCATCTTCTGCTTTTTTGCCGAACCAGCCGCGGACATCCTGTTCGATATAACTGCTCATGTCCTCTGACATCACGACATCATCTGGTGTATCCTCCGGAAATCGGTCCTTTTCAGATCTCGAATTTTCCAGATCAGTGACCTCCCTATTCTGCTCTTTTCTGTTATTATTATCGTTTCTATTTCGTTCTATACCCATATTCTTTCTTAAAATATTTTAACTATAAACAACCAATATCACACCTCTAAATAATACATCGATCTGACCAGATTATCAATCATTTCTTCATCCGTATATGGAATGCAGATATACCCACAGGACAAAGGCAGAACGCGCAAGGAGTGCAGCCCTGCAATGCGGCCGTTTCTATGTTAATATAGAAAGAAAAACAGAAGATCAGAGTCTGGATAATAAATAAAGGAACAGAAATATGAAGCATAAGTTAAAGAAAGTACAGCTTGGAAACACCGGAATTGAAGTCACACCGGTCGGTATGGGAACCCTCACCATGGGCTTTTCCCAGAAAAATCTCCCGGTTGAAGACGGCGCGGCGGTCATCGTCCACGCCGCGGAAATGGGAATCAATTTTTTTGATACCGCCCAGTACTATGACACATACCGCTATCTGCGGCCCGCTCTGGATGAAATGGAACGCCGCGGCATCCCTTCTCCGGTCATCTGCAGTAAGACCCTGGCTCCGGATTATGAAGGAACGGTTTCTGCTGTTCACGAATGCCTGGAAAAACTGAATCTCTCCAGTATCGATATCTTCCTGCTTCATGAAGTCAGAGGCGTCACAGATTTTCTTTCTCGTCAGGATGCCTGGAAGGCTCTTCAGGATTTGAAAAAGGAAGGATCGATCCGTGCCGTCGGAATTTCCACCCACCACGTGGATGCCTGCCGGAAAATGGCAGATGAACAGGCCTGCGATGTCGTTTTCCCTCTAATCAACAAGGCCGGGCTGGGAATCCGGAATGAAGAAAACTCTGGAACAAGGGATGAAATGGAAGCGGCCATCAAAGTCTGCTCGGATGCCGGAAAAGGAATTTTCACCATGAAGGCCTTTGGAGGCGGAAACCTTATCAGGGACTACCGCAGCTGTCTGGATTATGTCTCACACATCCCGGGAAATAACGCGGTCATGATCGGCATGGCAGATTTCGATCAGGTGGATAAGGCAGTGGACTACTTTACTGGCGATCTGCATCCGGATTACGAGCCGGACATCACGGGAAAACATCTGATGGTGGATCAGTCCGACTGTGAAGGCTGCGGAACTTGCAAGGCCCGCTGCGTCAGCCAGGCGATTTTCTGGAATGAAAACGGCCTGGCCGAAATCGACCAGACCAAATGTGTGCACTGCGGTTACTGCGCTCCCGTCTGTCCGGTACGCGCCATTATTTTTCTTTAGCATCCTTGTGGAGTCACTATTTGCTGCTGTAATAAGAATCCTGGCTCTGCACAAGCTGAAGATTCGATGCCGCGCTGTGGGCGCTCATCATGGTAAGAAGGTTATTACTCAGGATTTTCCGGTCAATTCCGTCCTGATCCCCTGCTGCAAAGGAAAGCATCGCATTGCAGAGCAGCGGCCAGAGATTCTGTACCGTTTTTCGCTGCGAAGCAGATAAATAGGAGACCGGCAGGGCCGGAAGAGTTTTTCCTTCTTCTTCATAAATCTGCTTTTCGCCATCTTCATATCCAGTGCAGAGATTCCAGAGGCGGTTCTCGATCTGCGTTTTTTCTGCATCGCTCAAGACCTTCCATGAAGAAATCGTCTGGTCATAGAATCCCAGGGTTTTCATTCTCGAACCAAGGTCAGATACGGAGAGCAGGAAGCCGGCCAGCTTCAGGCCGCTCATGGAATTCAACATCGGCAGCAGCTCCTGCAGCGCCTGCTGCTGGGTTATCTGTTTTCCGTCTTCGCAGGAATAAAGCTTCTCTGCATAGTTTTTCCGGTAGGATCCTTCTGTATTTCCGATTGACCGTAATAATATATCGTCTATAATCTTGCTGCTGTCTTTTGCCGAAAAACCGCTGCCGTCCTGAATCGTGTGATCCGTGCCATAGCGCCGGAATCCCATGCCGGCAGGCGCCAGATACGGGACAAGATCGGAAGAATTGATGACATTATGAATGTTTTTATAGGTCCCCTTTCCTGCCAATCCCGCCTGAGCTGCCTCGAAATCATAGGCATAGACGGATGACCCGCCATATTTCTTACTGAGCCTCTGCGCGGTCAGATTGGCGGCTCCGCCGCCGCGGGAATAACCGGTTATTAAGAACTTCAGCTGCTTCTTCTTCAGATGATATTTCTTTACATAGGCGTTCACACCGGCGGTGACTTTAGATGCAGCGTCAGAGAAGCCCTGGGCCTCTCCAGAAGTCCCCAGCGTAACATTTCCGGCCCATTCCTTTCCGTAGCCTTCACCGCGGATGATGACAGGAATCAGCGTGTACGATACCGATTTCAGCTTTCCTGAGGAAGTTTTCTTTTTCAAGAGAATTTTCCTCTGCCCCAGCGCGTATCCGATGCTGCTGATATTATCTGCTTTTCCGTAAAAAGCCGGCCTTGGATAGGATATCTGAATGGTATTCCCCTTGCAGAAGCTTTTCAGCATAGCAGAAATGTTGGAGCTGCCATAGCCGTTTCCGCTGCCGGATCCAGTTGAAAAGCCCGCCAGTGAAAGACACATGGAAAATGAAGCAAGATGGGTGCTGTAACGGCTGGAAGAGCCGGAAAAATACCCGTCGGAATAGTAGAACTGGCTGTTTCCAGAAGTGTCGGATGTATATCGGAATCCAGACCGGTATACAGGATAGCGGATATTCTGTGAAAATGCGGCTGTCCGTACTTTTTTCAGCCCGGATACTGTGGATGCGGCTTCTGCTGATCCACTTGTTGACCATAACGGAATTGTGGTAACTATAAGCGCCGCGCTCAGGAAAACGTCTGCGGCTTTTTTTATTTTACTTTTTATCATATTATCTCCTTCATCTGCTGTAAGCTTATCATGAAAGCAGATGAAAAGAAAGCTGCCGAAACAGCAGCTTTCTTATTCTTTATCTGTAAAGGATCCGATTGATTTAATTTTCCGGACGATACTGCTTCTGCCCCCTAACATTCAATCCCGGCCTGTGCAGCATCCTGAATCAAATAGAGATAGAGACGTCTTTCTGATCCCTGTGCCTTCAGAATCTGGTGCACTTTTTTCACGTAATCTCCCCCGGCATTTCTTGTCATAAAAACGCTGGATAAAATACCGCTTTCTGAGCTCTTGATCCGCTCTTCCAGAGTGTCCATATCCATAAATCTTTCATAACGGCTGAGATCGGCAGCATGAATCACCTGAGCTTCAAAGCGAGTGAGCCTGTCGGAAATCCGTTCAGGCATATGGCTGGAGGAATCCTCAATGCTGGAAATCGAATACATCACCTGGCGTTCCAGATCGATAATGTAGATCTCATCGTAAAGATAATATAGATTTCTGCGGAGCAGATCCAGGTCTTCCTGGTCCTGGATGGCGGAATTGCGTTTCACCAGAACATGGGTAAGGATCAGTTTTTTATCCTCTCGGGAGAATAGCAGATGATAGTCTGCTTCGACCCGTCCGTAGGAAATCGGATATTCAAAAGCCGCGATTGGATGATCAAGATCAAGGAATCGGAGCTTCTGATAGAGATTCCGGTTGATCGGAAAGCGTACTTTATTGACCATGAAATCCGCCGCCGATTTTGCTTCCATCCAGTCCAGATTTCTGTTGATGGTACTGATTTTCTGCAGTTCATCCTGATACGCTTTACTCATATAAACAAAGTTGATATGATTCTTTTCCAGCATAAAAATGGCCATTGGAAGAGTTCCGGTATAAACTTGTGAGGAGATCGCTTCATATGCGGAAACACATTCTTCCTCTTCGAGGCGGAGTTCCCTCTTCCTGTAATAATCACAAAGTTTATCTAAAGGAAGCGGACGGCAGAAATAGTAGCCCTGAATCTTTTCACAGCCGGCATCCCGCAGGAATTGAAACTGTTCATCGGTTTCAACACCTTCAGCAATTGTACTTGCACCAATATCCTTTGCCATTTCAATCGTGCAGCGCAGGATTTTCTTTGCCCGCTCAGAAAAATCGGAAAGGAAGGCCATATCCAGTTTCATGGTATCAAAAGGATAATCCTTCAGGACGTTGAGAGAGGAATATCCACTTCCGAAATCATCCATAATAACACGGTGTCCAAGATTCTGAAACGTCAGGAGCTCTCCGAAGATAAACTCCTTTCGGTTGGAGATTATCGATTCTGTAACTTCGATATTCACAAGACGGCGTGGGAGCATATAGGCTTTCATACAGTCCTCAATAAAGGCGGGCAGATCGATCTTGAAGAAATCAATCTTGGACACATTAACAGAGACCGGGACAACTGGTTTCCCCTGATCGATGCGTCGTCTCAGTTCCCGGCATACTGTACGGATAACATACTGGTCCAGTTTTGTAATCAATCTCGTCTCTTCCAGGATGGGAATAAATTCCGCAGGTGACAGAAAGCCGAATTTCGGATCCTCCCAGCGGGAAAGTGCTTCTGCACCACAGAGCGTTTTCGTTACCGCACGAAATACCGGCTGATAGTATACCTTCAGATATCCTTTTTCTGCAGCCTCGTCAATATTATGAACGATATATTCTCTGCGTTCTTTACGTTTACGAAGTTCTGGGGTAAAAAAGGCAATATTTCTCTCCGGGTCGTTCTTGATACTGTCGCAGGCTGCTCTGGCAAGGTCGCAGGCATCCATTGCGCTCATGGGTTCCAAATCCAGATTACAGATTCCGAGTTTTGCCGCAAGAGGACGATCGGGATTCAGATCTGCAATTTCAAGGATCAGCTTCTCAAAAATGGACATACTTCCCGGGCGGCTTAATAGAATCGTAAAGTGGTCATCGGAAAATCTTGAAATCGGAGTTTCTGGAAAGGCCTTCCGGAGCATAACTCCAATATTTTTCAGCATCGCATTGCCCTTTGTGGTCCCGTAATGCAGATTGTACATTTTGAAATCGCAGATATTCAGATAAAGCATCTGAAGTTCACCGCGCCGGCTGTTTTTTTCTGCCTCTCTTAACCGCATTTCTGCATGGCGAAAGAATAATTCTCTTCCCAGCAGATCGGTAACCGAATCCATATCCGAGTTCATATACATATCGAGATTTTTCATTCTTTTCTTTCCGTTTCTTACCGCAAGACTGAGATAAGCAGCATGATTATGCCGGAAGCCGTACTCATTTTCTTTTGGTCATACTACTGTGATTAAATACAATCATAAAATATCATGCATAAATATTCACAGCTAATATTCCATACATAAGCCGGATGATGAGCAGAACGGCTCACCCCGCCCGATTGAAAAATCAGTGCTTCATTCATTTTCTACACGGCGGAAAGATCTCGGTCAGCATTCCATGATCTGCATATTCTTACAAATTACTTAGATTATATCACACATAAGCGATCGTGATTACAGTATTCTTGATAAATAAAAAAATGTCATTTCTTATATCGTTTCGTAATGTTCTCTATATTCGAATGAATACTTATACCGAAATGCAGTTGTCGAAATAAGTACCTGTCCGAATAAATAGTACGGCCGCGCAGACAAGACTGTCCCCTTGCCCGTTTTTCTTTTGTCCCTGCAGAAAATGTTGAAAATGTGTATAATACGTCAGGGAAGGAGTATTGAAATTGAGTTTACAAAATTTGATTTTGGACTTTACACATATCTATACGGAAGAAATTCACCAGAAAATTCCGGGAATCCGGCGAATTGACTTGAGTGACATTGAAGGAACGGAAATGTACTGCTCTCCGCAGGCATACAGACAGCTCAGGCAGCGGCTTGCCGGTTACGGACCGGAGGGCATCCACTTCATTGACAACGGTAATTATCATTATATGACGCGGCTGTTTACTGGAAAAATCTGCCGGCCTTACATTCTTTTTCTGTTCGACAACCACACAGACATGCAGAGGCCGATGATCGACGGTCTGCTGAGCTGCGGAAGCTGGGCGGCGGAGATGCTGAGAAAGGATCGAAAGCTCCGGCAGCTCATCCTGGTCGGGCCGCGGCTGAAGCAGGTCCGCGCCATCCCCCGCTCTTTGAAAAGAAAAATCATCTACATCAGCCGCTACGAACTGGAACGGAATTCCGCACAGGCAGAGTTTGCGAAGATCCGGCGCGATCTGCCTGCCTATATTTCCATCGACAAGGACGTTCTGTCTGAGTATTTTGCGCGGACCAACTGGAATCAGGGAACGATGTCCCTTCCGGTGCTGAAATACCTCATCCGCGATATCTTCGATAATGTAAAGGTCATCGGTGCGGATATCTGTGGCGAAAACACCCTGCAGGAGCCGGCATCTGAGCTGTCTAAAGACCTTGCGGTGAACCGCAGTACGGACGATGTTCTGTACCGCTTTCTGGACCGGCTGATGATCGAGGAGCATGCAGACCGTTTGGAGACAAAGCAGACGCGCGCAAGGTGACGCAGGCTGTCCGGATTGCCTGCAGATTTCCTGTCTGCCATCTGGCGCTGATCATCATGACAGATTCGAATCGCTGACTTTCAGCAGATTGAACATAGAAAAACCGGACGAAATATATCCGTCCGGCAGTCATAATTATTTTTCTCTTTCACGGATCAGCTGATCCCGCGCGCTTTTCACGGCACGGATATGATCTGGCCCGGTTGTGCAGCATCCGCCGACCGCAGATGCGCCCAGTTTATACCATTCCAGCGCATAATCATGGAACTTTCCCGGACTGCCGTTCCCTTTCCAGATTTTTCTCCGCAGGTCGTAAACCATTCCGCTGTTTGGATAAACTGCCACAGGAAGTCCGGATGGAAGGAATTCTGTGATCAGACTGCTGATATATTCTGGAAGGGTGCAGTTGACTCCGATCATTTTCAGACCCGGGAAACGCCCGCGGTCAGAGAACAGCTTCACGCACTCTGCAATGGTCTGGCCTTCACTGGTATGATGGCCGTCCCGGCAGGAAAAACTGATCCAGTAATCGGCATGAAGAGATTCTGCCAGATCAGCCTCGATTTCTGCCTCATGAAGGGAAGGCGCGGTTTCAAACAGCAGCAGATCAGAGCCAGAGTCCAGAAGAATTTCTGCCCGTTCACGATGGAAGGCTAGCAGCTGTTTATCTGAAATTCCGTAATTCCCCCGGTATTCACTGCCGTCTCCCAGATAGGCGCCGTAGGGACCGCAGGAGCCCAGGGCAAGAGGATACGGGCGTGAAAAAGACTTTTCTCCGGATGTGCCTGCCCCGGATTGATCAACTGGATTATCCGCTTCGGGCTGATCTCTATGTTTCATGATTCCGGACTCCTGTGATGTCTCCGCGTCAGTCTCCTTGTAAGCCTGCCAGAATTCGGTCCTGGCTTCTTTTAACAGATCCATTGACCGACGGATCAAAGCTTCTGCCTGCCTGCTGCTAAAACCGTGCTCCCGCAGTCCTTTCATGGAAGCCTGGTAGCTGCAGCTGATTCCCATATCCGCTCCTGCCCGGAAATAATCTAGATGGACCTTTTTCACCAGTTCCGGACTTCTGATCAGCGCCTCGGCTGTCCAGAGTCCGCCGTTTTTTATCGGAAAGCCCAGCTTTTCCAGAGCTGTCGACATAGAACCGTCAATGACCAGCATTTACTGTTCCTCGTTTATCTTATTAAGGCCAGGCGCATCTGGGAATTTGTTCTCTGGAATCGGCATTCCGTTATAATACGGGGTGTTCATATTAATGCATTCATAAACGATGTTGATGACATCGATTTCCCTGTATCCCTTCACTTTCAGCAGCGGAAACGGTTCGCCGAAAGTTTCTTCATATTGTCTGAGCAGCATTTCAAGCATAGTTAACTCTCCTTTTATTCCTAATCAGTAACAACCTCTTTATTATACCATCATCTGCCGCATTTCAGAAAGAAACACAGGAACCTGTCGGATAAAACCGACGGCTCCTGTGTTTGTGTGCTTTTTCTTATGCTTAGAGGGTATATGCGCATGCTGCAGAAATTTACGCAGCTATTTAGAACGAGTTCTATACCACGTTCTAAATATATTCTATGGTATTGGCAGAATATTGTCAACAGGCTTTTGAGATCCTGTACTCAATGTAAACCAAAATTTAACAAATTTCATTGCCCTTCCTTCACGAAATTATGGTAGTCTGTATCTGTCTTACAGAAAGAAGAAAGGAAAATACTTATGGAATCCATTGATGTATATGACAGCAGCCGTAACTACACCGGCAGACAGATCGACCGCCAGCTGGAAAAGCTGAAACCGGACGAGTACATGCTTTATGCCCTTGCCCTGATTGAAAACACACAGGGACAGTTCCTTCTGACCCGCCGCGCTCTGACCAAGAAATGGGCAGCGGGGGCCTGGGAAATTCCTGGAGGCGGCGTCGATGCCGGAGAATCCACAGAAACCGCGATGCTGCGCGAAGCGAGAGAAGAAACCGGTTTGGACCTCTCTGACTGCAGCCGTCAGCGTATCCTGACCTATCGAAACGACGAGCCGGAAACCGGCGACAACTATTTCTGTGACATTTATCTCTGCCACGCTGATTTTCAGCCGTCCGATGTGAAGATCCAGGAATCTGAAGTTCTGGACTTCCGTATGGCGTCACCAGAGGAAATCCAGAAACTTCATGAAACAGACAGCGTTCTCCACTATGAGCGGATTATGGATGCCGTAGAAGCGGCAAGAGAGCTGAAACTGTAATTCGGGAGCGATCATTCTCCCCGGCATAAATCGTGCCGGATTTTAGGCAGTACTGGACTACTGAAGAGTCCGCAATGCTAAGATGTCATGCGGGAATCCGAGAACCTGGCTTATCGCTGAAAAAGGTTTACGGATTTCCTTAAAGATAATTTTTCTGTGGATGAATAGCATCTCTTTTCCGGCCATGTATATATGAAACCTGCTGAGAGCGTTCTGGCTGATACCGGGCATCTTTCAGCAGGTTTTTAGTTTAATACAAAGGACCTGAAAATGGTCGGGAACAGCGATCTGAAGGCAGGATTTCCCGACTTTTTATAGCAAAACTGCGTTCTGATTTCATCATCATCGAGACCTGCATCTATGTATTGACAGAATTTACAGTTATTATTGCATCCGGAGTCAACTAAGTAAAGGGGGCGCGGACATTTTCTTGGACTGCCTAAACGGCGATCCCAAGTGATGCCCGATACCCTTCAGGACTCATATATCCTAATGACTCTTTTATTCTGTCTTCGTTATACCAGTGGAGATAGTTATCCAACTCCCGGATGAATTCCTTAAGACTTGCTTCCGTCCAATCTCTGCAATAGAAGAATTCGTTCTTAAGCCTCCCGAAGAAGCCTTCACATGCCGAGTTGTCTGGTGAGCAGCCTTTCTTTGACATTGATCTTATCCAACCGTTTGCCTGCATCCGGCCAATCCAGCCAGGCCACCTGTAATGGCATCCTCTGTCTGTATGAATAATGAGCTTTGTCCCATCTTTAAGCTTTTTGGCCAGGTTATCCAGCATCGTATTTACCAGATTGGCATTTGGTCTAAGACTTATGGTCCACGTTGGCAGATATCCATCAAAGCAATCTACCACCGGCGAGAGATAAACCTTGCCAGCAGGAAGTGAGAATTCTGTAATATCGGTAAGAAGCAGCTTTCCGGGCTTGTCACTATGGAAATCTCTATTCACCAGATTAGGTACTGCAGGTGTTATTTCCCCTTTATATGAGCTGTATTTCCGCTTCCTCTTCGATGTTACGACAAGACCCTCCTCCTTCATCAGACGGCGGACGACTTTTTCTGATATCACGGTGCCATTATTCTTCATGATACTATGGATTCTGCGATACCCGTAACAGTCCCTGTTGTCGTGAAAAGCCTGTTTTATCTTTTTTCGTATGGCCATGTACTTGTCTGGTGACGTAAGAGCATTTACCTGGTAATAGTAACTGCTCTTTGATATCTCAAATTTCTTCAGCAGGATAGGCAGTGGGTAGTTATTCTTCATGGCACCGATCATTACTGCCTTTTCCCTGTTTTTCAGAGTTCTGAGGTGACCCCCAAAAGTTAGACTTTTCAGCGTAGCAGATTTACAGCTGCTA
>ERZ791908.715-NODE-715-length-29774-cov-18.287560_pt1 | contig 29774 bp, 24 predicted proteins | sample MGYA00510144_ERZ791908 | MGnify/ENA primary metagenome ERZ791908 (study PRJEB30046, sample SAMN00792105) | human gut metagenome | study: EMG produced TPA metagenomics assembly of the A metagenome-wide association study of gut microbiota in type 2...
GAAGGACTGGGCCAAGTCCAACGGGCTTCGCGCCGGCCGCATCATCGACGACATGCTCAAGGCCATCGGCGAGCAGACCGTCACCGTGCCCGGCGTCGTCAAGCGCTTGCAGATACGGCCTCATGCCGGTGCCACGATACCAGTCCATAATCGCCTCATGCGAGGGCAGCGTGTGCATGTACGTGGTTTTCCAGATGCGGAAGGCGCTGGTATGCGCGTGCAACAACTCCCAGTATTCAGGCGGCGTGAGGTTGTAGAATTCGCGCTGTTGCGACAGCTTGTCCGCAAACTCGGGCGAGTGCACGATACCGCCGATGATGCGGTGAATCGGCTCCTCATAGTTCATCGGCGTCTGCACGGCCAGCGCTCCCCCGATCTTGAGCCGGGTGAGCAGACCGGGAATCAGATGCGGATGGTCCGGCACCCATTGGATGCAGGCGTTGGAGAACACCACGTCGAAGTCAGTCGGCAGATCATTCAGTTGCGTAGACACATCGCACAGTTGGAAATCAACGTCAGGATAGGTTTTACGTGCCGCCTCGATCATGTCTGGCGAACTGTCGACGCCGCGATTTCGCGCATATCGTCATTATGAATGTAGTGGACGGCGCTTCGAACGAATGGCTAGAGCCGGTCGAAGCCGAATACGACGTGCTGCGCTGCATTGATGAGGCCGCAAAGAGTATGTGATGAAAGCTGTTATGTGCCTATGCGCGGCGCACTAGAACACGACCGCCGACACGATCGTCAGCGAGGCCAGCGAGAACAGCGTGCTTACGAGCACGAAGCCGACCGCATAGTCGGGCATGTTGTTCTTGCGGCCGGTGAACATGGCGATGGTGGTCATGGTCGGCAGGCCGGCGATCACGGTAATCATCAGAATCATGTCGTGAGTGATGGGCAGCTGCGGCAGCGCGCTGGCCAACGCGGTCAGCAGCGCATAGAAAGCGAGCGGGAATGCGATCATCTTGGCGACTAGGCCAACATAGAGTTCGTAGCGTTTGAGGACGCCCCACCACTTGGTCAGTGCGAACAGGCCGCCCAAGTAGATTAGCGACATCGGCGTGGCCATATTGCCGATGGTGTGCAGCGGCTTCAGGATGATATCCGGCACCTTGACGCCGAGCAGAATCAGAATCAGGGCGAGCATCACGCCGATGAAGGCGGGATTGACGAATCGTTTAAGCAGGCCGAGGACGCGGGTGCCTAGCGAGGGGCGGACGACGGCCGGAGAACCACCGTTTGCGGCATTGCCCACCGAACCGGCGCCGTTCACTGAACCGTTCGCGACCGCACCTCGCGCGCCAATCGCGTTGCCGCCAGTCGTTTCGGCGACCGGCTCGCACAGCCATACGCCGTACGTCCAGAGCAGCGTCTGGTCGATGATCGACATCAGCGCCACGTAAATCGCGCCATTCTGAGGCCAAAGTGCCATGATCAACGGAATGCCGATGAATCCGGCGTTGCCGAAAATCAGCGATGCCTGAAACACATGGCTGTGTGAGCCCCTAAGCCGCAACAGCTTGGCGACCAGCCAGAACACCAGGATGAGCAGCGCATACATCACGGCGGTCAGCAGCATCACGCCCCAATTGGCGGCGAGCTGCGCGCGATCCGCGCCGTCGACGGCATTCGAGAACACGAGCACAGGGATGAGTACATTGAGCAGCAACGAGCACATGCCGTCCAGCGCCGTCTGGCCATAGAACCGGAGTCTCACACATCCATACCCGACCATCAGCATGATCAGGAATCCGACCAACTGGCCAATCATGACGCCAAATTGCCCCATGCACGCTCCTCTCGCTCGCTCTCTCCCCGTGATTTCCTGTCACTGGTTCATATAGGCAACCATCTGGACAGGCTCGGCGGCACACGCATCAGTATGTTCGATACCACCACATGTCAATCCACTTCTCGTTCAACCGTTCCCCGTGCTAATGAGCCGCCGGCCACCCCGTGTTGCCTGTGCTGCGCGAGCACCATTACACGTATTGCATTCCGGTGACACTCGGGCGCAACGTGTGGGTCGGCGCCAATGTGTCGATTCTGCCGGGAGTCACCATCGGCGACAATTGCGTGATCGGCGCCGGTTCAGTCGCGACGCATTCCACCCCCGCCAACTCGGTCGCTTACGGCGCACCTTGCGAAGTCGCACGCGAAATCGGCGACAAGGACCTCGAGTGTTTCTACAAAGACCGCAAGCTAGACGTGTGGGAGTGAGCTTTCGCGCTACTGCTCTTTGACCTTAAAACGCTCACTGAATTGACGGTCGCGCCAGTAGTAGACGTCGTCGCGTTCGTTGATTTCGCGAATTACCTTGCACGGGCTGCCGTAGGCGACCGTGTTGGCGGGGATGTCCTTGGTGACCAGCGAGTTGGCGCCAATGACCGCGTTGTCTCCAATAGTGGCTCCGGGCAGTACGGTCACGTTCGCGCCAATCCAGACGTTTTCACCGATGTGGACTGGCAGCGAATACTGGGCACCCTGATAGCGCAGGTCCGGACGCACGGGATGGCCGGTGGCCACAAGCGTGACGTTGGGGCCGATCATGGTGTGGGATCCGATGAAGATCTCACCATCGTCCACCAGCGTCAGGTTGAAGTTGGCGTAGCAACGCTCACCCCAATAGGTATTGCAGCCCCAGTTCGCATACACCGGGCATTCGAGGTACAGGCCCTCCCCCGCGGCGCCGAAGAACACCTGCATAAGTTCGGTGCGGCGTTTCGGATTGGTCAGCGGTGTGGCGTTGAGTTCAAGCTGGAGATCGCGTTGGGCAGCCTGCAGATCAAAAAAGCCGTCCACATCATCCGGCAGGTAGACCTCGCCGGAGAACATAAGCGCCATTTTCTCGCGCGTCGCATCATCGATAATCGGCTTGGCGATCGGCTTGTCTTCGGTCATCATTGGCTCCTGTTCGGCGTTTTGGCGATTGTGTCGGTCGAACTATTCTGTCACAGACTCGTTTTCAACACTCAGCATTGAGCGCAGCCAGTCGAGCTCGGCGGCAATTTCGGCATCGTGCACGGCGATGATGCCGCGGCGATAGGGGTCGTCGATCTGCTCGATGGAGAGCGGATTGCCGGCGTCACAGGCATCACCGTCAAGGCTGGCGCCACCGGGCAGGTCATCGACCGTAACCCGGACAAGGCCGCAGCAGCAGCGGCTGAAGGCGTCACCAATCCGACCCCATGGACCGGCGGTTTTAAGATTGTCAAGTAAGCGGCATATCGCAGCGAATCATTCTCAATAAGAAAAGTGTGAGGCAAACGCACAATATCAATCAATCGCACATTCGCGGGAATAGCATCAAACAGCCATTTCTTGGATTCAGATGTGCGATTGGCACCGTGCGGGCCTCACACTTTTCTTATTGAGAACGATTCGCCGTGCAGTCAAGCCCTCCATCCACCCAAAAAGGACTCGCTTTTGGCCGCGTCGTCGCGGTAGGCCTTGCCGAACTCGTCAATGAGCCCATGGAATTCCTGCAAATCCTTGACACTGAGGCTCGTATCCAGCACCACGGGCGAATAGGCCCTGTGGAATGCCGGATAGCCGGCCGGCACGTCGAATCCAAGGAAGGCGAATAGTCGGCGAGCATAAGTATCGGCCACGAATGTGCGGCGCGAAAACACATATAGCATCAGGTCGTCGGCCGTTTCGCCCCCGATACCGAATAATCCGAGCAATTCGGTCCGCAATTCGGCGTCGGGAATATCTGCCGCGCCCTCAGGTGAGGCTCCGCAACGCTCCACATACCATCGGCTCAGTGACTGTACCGTCTTGGATTTGTTGACATAAAAGCCGGACGGGCGAATAAGTTCCTGCAGATGCGCTGGCCCCATAATCGCCAGCTTATGGGGTTCGAGCACACCCTCCGTGTTCAACGCCGCAAGCGAACGATTCACATTGCCCCACGCCGTATTCTGCGTCAGCACCGCACCCACCATAATCTCGAATGTGGTTTCAGCCGGCCACCATCCGGTCGGGCCAAGGGCGGCAGCCATGGCGCGGTACAGCGATTCGATATACGCGGGAGAAGGAACGCTCGGCACCCGCTTTGCACTTCGATTATTCATAGTTGCCATCTACCATTCACCGCAATTCATGCAGGATTCTCCGCATGAACGGGATAGTGACTAGGAATGTCAGCACGTCGGACACCGATTGTGCCATTTCCACGCCGAGCACGCCGAACATCATCGGCAGAATCAGTACGATCGGTGCCAAAAACAGACCTTGTCGGCACAGGGCCAGGAATGAGGCGATGCCAGTGCGGCCCATGGTCTGGGTCATCATATTGCCCATCATGTTGAAGCCGTTGAGAATCACCGTGCAGCATTGGATGTGCAGCGCGGCCACGCCCACCGCCACCACGGCCGGGTCGGAGCGGAAGATCTCGACCAGTTGCAGCGCGAAAATCCACAGCAACACCGCCAACACCACGAGCACGCAGGTGGCGAGCCGCACGCAGAACCAATATCCCTCTTTGACTCGCGCGAACAGGCCGGCACCGTAGTTGTAGCCGCACACCGGCTGAAAGCCTTGGCCGAGACCCACGATCACCGAATTGGCGCCCAACATGATGCGCATCACGATGGCCATGCCGGCGATGGCCGCGTCGCCGAACGGGTTGGCGGCGATGTTCACACAGGTCACGGAGATCGAGCCGGCACCTTGGCGAATCAGCGAAGGCAGGCCGCCGCCGGCCACTTCGCGCATGAGCAGCACATCCGGCCTGCAATTGCGCAAGGACAGCTTCATTACGCCGAATTTGCGGCTCATCGTGGTCAGAATCGTGAAGCTCACCGTCTGGCAGATGGCGGTGGCCAGGCCGGCACCAAAAATTCCGAGGTGCAGCACGAAGATAAACAACGGCGCGAGCAGGAAATTCAGCAATGCGCCCGAAACCAGCCCGATCATGCCGAACGCCGATTGCCCTTGGTATCGCAGCAGTCCGTTGAGCGCGAACGACCCGCATACACAGGGTGCGGCGACCAACAACGGCGTCAGGTATTGCACGGCGTATGGGGCGATCGTCGAGGTCGATCCCAGCATGACGACCAGCGGCCGCAGGGTCAGCAATCCGATTGCGGCAATCACCAAACCAGAGAGCACCGCGCCCGCGAAGCCCACGGCCAGTAGTCGGGAGGCGCGCTCATTGTTCTGTTTGCCGAGTTCGCGGCTCATCGAGTTGCCCGCGCCGTTGCCGAAGAAGAAGCCGAGCGCCTGCATCACGGTCATGATGGAGAACGCGATGCCGATGGCGCCGGACTGCGCGGTGCCAAGCTGGCCAATAAAAAACGTGTCCGTGAGATTGTAGGCAGTGGTCACCAGATTGGAGATGACGGCCGGCAGGCATAGTTTGAGGATCAGCGGTTTGACCGGCTGCCCGGTCATCTGCTGATATTTCGCGTCCGCGCTTGCGCGTCTCATGCCATGAACCTGAACCACGGACGGTTATCCTACTCGCGCCTTGCCCTATGCGAATGCGCGTGACCGCCATACGGGTTAACATGTCATTCTCGGGAGTGAGCCAAAGAAAAGATAAAGCCACAGCCCGTGCCACGCCCACACCGGCTCATGCCATATTCCTAAAAAGCGCCGTGGCAAAGATGTCCGTTGAGCCTTACCCTAAATACCGCCCAGTAATGCTGCTTGGGTTGGCCGCGACCTGTTCCGGCGTTCCGGTGGCGACGATGCGTCCGCCGCTTTCGCCGCCGCCCGGACCCATGTCGATGATCCAGTCCGCATTGGCGATCACGTCAAGGTCATGTTCGATGACCACGACGGTTGCGCCGCTCGCCACGAGCCTGTCGAACACGCCCAGCAGCACGCGCACATCAAGCGGATGAAGACCGATGGTCGGCTCGTCGAACACGAATACCGCGTTCAACTGGGCCTTGCCCATTTCGCTGGCGAGTTTCAGCCGCTGGGCTTCGCCGCCCGAAAGCGCCGGGGTCGGTTCGCCGAGCGTCAGGTAGCCGAGACCCAGATCGTGCAGGGTGGTCAGACGTGCGTGAACCTTCTTGAGGTCGCTGGTCACGGCCAGAGCCTGGTCCACACTCATTGCCATGAGTTGGGGCAAACTCAACGAAAGGCGAGATTCTCCCTTAACCGCACGCCGAATCGCATCAGCTTCGGGCGCGTACCGGGAGCCGCCGCAATCCGGGCATTCGATGGTCACATCCGGCAGGAACTGCACGTCGAGCGAGATCGAACCGGTGCCGTCGCACGTAGGGCAACGCAGTCGGCCGGTATTGTATGAGAAATCGCCGGCCTTCCAGCCGCCCGTCTTAGCCGCCTCACATCGGGCAAAGGCGCGCCGCAATTCGTCGTGAATATCGGCATAAGTGGCCACGGTAGAACGCACGTTCGCGCCGATCGGTGTGGCGTCGATGAGATTCGCGCGATTGATGCCCTCGGCTTTAAGCTCGAGCACGTGTTCCGGCAACCGCTCCCCCGCTGCCTGCACTTTGAGCGCGGGAATCAGCGATTCGAGCACCATCGTGGTTTTGCCGGAGCCGGAGACGCCGGTCACCGCCACGAGCCGGCCGCGCGGGATATCAACGTCCAACGGCTTGACTGTATGCAGCTGACTGGTTGTCATGCGGATGTGGCCGAGGTCGAACACCTGTGATTCAGTCACACGCTCACGTATACGCGCGCTCACCTTGCCGGACAAGAACGGCGCAATACGACTGCTTGGATTCGCCGCCACTTCGCCGACCGTGCCTTGCGCAATCACACGCCCACCTCCGGCACCGGCGACCGGTCCCATTTCGATGAGATGGTCACACGCTTTGAGTACACGCACATCATGGTCCACGACCACCACGGAATTGCCGTCCGCCACCAAGTCGTGCATCACGCCGAGCAGCCCGTCCACATTCGAGGGATGCAGACCGATGGATGGTTCGTCGAGCACATACAGCACGCCGGTGGTGCGGTTGCGCACGGCTCGGGCGAGCTGCACACGCTGGCGTTCGCCGGTGGAAAGTGTGGCGCCGGCGCGGTCAAGCGCCAGATAGCCGAGGCCCAGATCGAGCAGCCGTCGGGCCACATCCAAGAACGATTCGCAGATGTTGGCGGCCATCGGCCGCATGTCGGCGGGCAGGGATTCCGGCACTCCGCGCACCCAATCCGCCGCCGCGTCCAAGGTCATCGCGCCGGCTTCGGCCAAGTTCAGCCCGCGCACATGCGGGGCCCGGGCGGCGACGCTCAGTCGTGTGCCGCCGCAGTCGGCGCATGGGCCTTCCTTGAGGAACCGGGCCACACGCTTCAGGCCCTTCTCGTCCTTGGCTTTGGCGAGCGCGTTCTCCACCGTGTACACGGCGTTGAAGTAGGTGAAGTCGAGTTCGGCGAAATCGTCGCCTTTCTTCGGCTTGTAAAGAATATGCTTTTTGACGGCCGGCCCGTTGAATACGATGTCACGCTCTTCGGGCGTGAGCTCGCTGAACGGCACGTTGGTGCGCACGCCCATCGCGCCGCACACCTGCTTCATAAGGTCCCACATGAGCGAGCCCCATGGCAGCACCGCACCGTCGTCGATACTTTTCGACTCATCCGGTACCAGGGCCGCACGGTTCACTTCGCGCACAATGCCGGTTCCGGAGCAGGTCGGGCAGGCGCCGGCCGAGTTGAAAGCGAGCGATTCGGCTCCGGGCGCGTGGAATTCCTTGCCACAGCCAGCACAGGTGATGGGCAGTCCGGCCGCCACGTTCAGCGTCGACTCGTTGCGCGCCCCGCAATGCGGGCACACGTGCGAGGCGACGCGGGAGAACAGGAGCCGCAGACTGTTGAGCAGTTCGGTCATCGTGCCGAACGTCGAACGGATGCCAGGCACCGTGGGCCGCTGGTGCAGGGCCAGCGCGGCCGGCACGTGCAGTACTTCGTCCACTTGGGCGCGACTGGCCTGGGTCAGGCGGCGTCGCGTGTACGTGGACAGCGCCTCCAAGTAGCGCCGCGAACCTTCCGCATACAGCACGCCGAGCGCCAGCGAGCTCTTGCCCGAACCGGAGACGCCGGCCACGCCCACCAGTTCGTCCAGCGGAATGTCGATGTCGATGTTCTTCAGGTTATGCACGCGCGCCCCGCGCACTTCGATCGCCTGCGGCCGCTGATCGTTGCTCATGCTCGGCACTGCTCCGCCGCCACCCTACTGTCTGACCTATTATCAAGCGTCACGCCGTTACCTCTTTCTCAACCTCGCCCTAGACCGCCGCCGCACGAGCTTCATGGTCTCCAGTATCATCACGACCAACGACGGCAGCCGAGAGGCTTTCGCTATTGAGCACCGCCTCTCGCATGCTGTTCGCCGCGTCATTACCGAGACTATCCGCGTTTAGCATAATGAGTTCACGGACGGCGGGCATAATGGCAATAGAAGTCCGTCCACACCGAAGGAGCCCCGAGGATGGAACTGCGCGTCCTGCGATATTTTCTGGCGGTTGCCGAGGAAGGCAATATCACGTGGGCCGCGCAGTTGCTGCGTATTTCCCAGCCGACGCTCTCCCGTCAGCTCAAACAGTTGGAAGAGGAATTGGGCGTCACGCTGTTTGAACGCGGCAGTCACACCATCACGCTCACCGAGGAAGGCCGGCTGCTGCACGAACGTGCGCAGACCATCGTTTCGCTGGCGGACAAAACCGAATTCGAATTGAAGCAATCCGGCAACAACCTCAGCGGTGAAATCGCCGTGGGATGCGGCGAAGTGCGCGGCATGACATTGCTGTCCCAGCGCATGGCTGCTTTTCGCGAGCAGCATCCCAACGTGCGATTCCGGGTCACCAGCACCACATCGGACATTATTCAGGAACGGATTGAGCAAGGTCTCATAGACTTCGGCCTGCTTACCGATCCGGTGGATGTCAGCCAATACGAGTTCCTGTGCACCGGCATTACAGAGCACTGGTCAGCGATGGTTCCCGGAAACCACCCGCTGGCGGAACGCGAATCGTTGACCCCGCAGAATCTCAAGGATGCGCCGCTGCTGTTCCCGGTGCGCACGCCCGTACACAATCTGCTACTGAACTGGTTCGGGCAATACGCCGATCAAGGCGGAGCCCAACGCCGGGTATCACACGCCGGAACGCACCCATGAGCTTTTCGAGGAACTGGTGAGCCATCCTGTTGACCCCACGTTCCGGTTGAACGCGCCATTCCGCACCGACTTCGGCCGCAACGAACACGACACACAGGGAGCCGTCAAGCGAGGGCGTGAAGGTGGCGACCACACCGAATACGGCCACGCCGATCGCGCCGCCGCGCAGACCGGCAGCTTCGCTAAGGCCGGCCATCGTCTGCATATTTCCACACCGGCGGTGGCCAAACAAATCAATACGTTCGAAAAGGAATACGGTCTGACGCTGTTCGACTGATCACGCAGCGGCGTGCAACTTACCAAAGCCGGCAAGGAGTTCGTCGAGGACGCGCAGATAATCGTGCGCCAATGCGAGGAGAGTCTACGTCGTGCGCAACGGCGCAGCACCGACGGCATCGCCACCGTCCGCCTTGGCGTTTCCATCCTGCGCCCCGGCCGCCGCATCCTCGACCTATGGCAGCGCGACGCCGGCAAGCACACCGACATCCGCCTGGAACTGGTGTCGATGCCCGATGACTCCGAAGCCATCAACGACATCATCACCCACCTCGGCGAGGACGTTGATCTGATATCCACGGCCTTCGACACCGGCTATTGGAACGACACCTGCAACACCCTCGCCCTCGATTCCGAGCCACTATGCGTGGCCGTGCCACGCAATCACGCACTGGCGAGACATGCACTACTCACATTGAAAGACCTCGAAGGCACACGCATCCGCATTCTCAAACGTCATCGAGGCGCCAACGACACGGCCCGGGACCTGTTAGAACAATGCCCCGCCATCGATTTGATCGACATCGACCACTACGACCTCGACACGTTCAACGACTGCGCCGAATCCGGCGACCTGCTCATCCCCAAACCCATGTGGGCCAGCGCACACCCACAGCTCGTCAACGTGGCCGTGGACTGGCCCGAACCGGTCGTCATGCACTACGGACTGCTCTACCCGCTCGACGCAAGCCCGGTGATTCGCGCGTTCATCTCCCGCATCGCCGAATTATCCTGCCTCGTCAACGGCCCGCCACGTCAAGCCGACATGATGTGAGACTGTAGCCCAAGCTCATACGAGCCGGCCCGCACGGAGGCGAAATGTTCAGACCGGCTCATTGCCTGTGCACCCATACGTCGATTACGTTATTCCCACTGTTGCAGCTGATCCAGCGTAACGATGTTGTCGGCTATCGATTGGCCGTGATCGTAATGGACATCGTCGTCCGGCGTTATCTCCCGAACGATCTTCGCCGGGCTTCCCATGGCGATGACGTTCGCCGGAACGTCCTTCGTGACGATGGAGCCCGCGCCGATGATCGCATTGTCCCCGATATGCGCCCCCGGCAGAACAGTGACGTTGGACGCGATCCACACGTTGCGGCCCAAATGGACGTGATGCCCGCCCCACATCGCGTGATACGGTGCCTGGATATACGCACCATCGCCGACTTCCGCAAACAGGCTGCGCAATATTATCTGCTTTGCCGTCTCCGCTTCCGGGGAATAGCCGAGCCGGTTGTACTCCTCTATCTGCTGGAGATACTCCCGGTAATGCGGGTCCCGCTCGGTGAATTCCATCACCTTATACAGCTTCCCCGAATTCATGGCCTCCTTGTACGCCGTCATCGCCATAGTGCCTGCCTCGCTGCTTATCGCTCTTTCCACACAGCTCACTCAGGCCAAGAAGTAACCCTCTCCATAGCAACCAGTGAGGCCACCATTCAACGCGAACGGTGGCCCCATTTATTATAGGCGTCTTATAGAGACTGAAAAAAGGAAGTATGCCGATAAGACAAGTCGAAACTGGAACGCCCGGTCAGTAGCCGGACTGCTTGGCAGCTGGTGCGATGGACCGCGACGAGTCGTTGAGTGGAATCATCATCGACTGGGTGGCGTGGTACAGGTCGGACTTGCCCGGCCAGACCGTGTTCAGCAGCCGGTTGTTGCGGTCGAGCTGGTGGAACCAGGAACCGTTGACGTGGTCGATGACGTATTCGTCGGCGTACTGCAGGAACTCGGCGTAATGCTCGACGTATTCGGGCTTGCCGGTCACGCGGGCCAGCGTCGAGGAGGTGTTGATGGCCTCTGCGAGCGTCCAGTGCATACGGTCGTGGACCACCGGCTTGCCTTCCCAATCGGTGGTGTAGACGATGCCGGGCGCGCCGTCGGCGTCCCAGCCGTCCGCGACCGCGCGATGGAACAGGCGCTCGGCCACATCAATCAGCTTTGCCTTCTTGGAATCGGCGATGGCGGCGCTCAATGCATACTGCGTAATCAGTCGGGCCCATTCGATGCCGTGACCCGGGGTGGCGCCGTACGGCTTGAACTGGTCGTCCGGCTTGTCCCGGTTGCATTCGAGATCGAGGCTCCAGTCCTCGTGGAAATGCTCGGGGATACGCCAGTTGTTGTTCTCCGCCCAGCCGATCACATGGTCGATGATGCGGCCCGCGCGCTCGCGCCAGGATTCGTCGCCAGTGACGTCCGACACGGCCAGGAACGCCTCGACCGAGTGCATGTTGGCGTTGAGGCCTCGATACGGGTCAAGCTCGGTGAAATCCTCATTCCAGGTGTCCACGGACAAGTCAACCTCGTCATCCCAGAAACGCTTGAGGAACACGTCCTGCGCGTCGGCCAACAGTTCAGCCGCGCCGGGGCGGCCCAGCAGCGTGGCCGAAGAGGAGGCGAGCAATACAAAGGCGTGCGCATAGCACTGCTTGGTGCCAATGCGGCCACCTTCGGGGGTAACGGCCGCATACCAGCCGCCGTTCGCGTCGTCATGCAGTTCGCCACGCAGGCCGCGCAGGCCGGCATCGACCAACGCCTCGGCGCCCGGATGACCCACGAATGCTGCCAGAGAGTACACATGCGTCATGCGGCAGGTAATCCACGTCTCGCGGTTGCGATCCCTCCATGGAGTGCCGTCATCGCCCAGCCAATACGAACCACCGCCCGGAGACGGGAAAGCGTGGCCGAAGTTCATAAGATTATCGCGCTGCTCGTTGAGCCACGCCTTGTTTTCCGGGACACCAAGCGTGTATTTGGCTTCAATCTGCATTTACTTCACCCTTTCATGTGCATGAGCAAGGAGCTTGAAAGAATATCTATCGGTTCATTTCCACGAATACTAAAGAGGCGTAAGTGGTGACAGCCACCGCCGCGAGAAGGACAATGGAGGTCATCCCGATCATCCCCTCCGCAATAGCCGGAATCGCCGTCGCAAGAGTTGTGCCCATGACGACAAGAAGAATTCCGACGGCGAACAGTGCGACTGCCTTCGCGACGGTCTTTCCCGAAGAATAGGCAGTAGAAGCGGTAGCTACGTAGGTGCTCATAAGAGTCTCCTTCGATTATTGCAGTGCCTAGCGTCGTTGCTTAACTGAAGCGCTTAAGTACAGTGCAAGGCATTGAACTCGGCACGACACGCCAAAAGAAGACGGAGATATGCCTAAGACGTCATGTATCGCCATACAACAGTACGTCAAAGTAGCTTAATCGCTTGATTCCGCAATCGCTTGAAAAATCAAGGACATCGATGCCGGTCTCAGCCATGCCGCGGCCAGAGAGACCAACCAGACGCACTGGTGCATCACTGGCGGCATCGAACACCATCGACGCCACGCCATTGCCCCATGCAGAATCGTCAGTTCTCACCCAATGCCACGATGCTCATCTGCCCTGTTCACTCACCGTCCACGGGGGGGCGCCACGGAATCACGCACCATCAATTCACACGCTGATTCGGTGGCATTAGACACCTTTTCGCCATCAATCTGCTTGAACAACATAGGCACCGCACGGCTGCCCAAGCGGGGAATATCCCGCCACAGCGCGGTGATGGACGGTGTCGTAGCGGTGCACATGAACGAATCGTCCCATGACACGATGGAGATGTCATCCGGCACGCTCAACCCCTGTTCCGAGGCCACGCGCATGCCTTCGATGGCCATCACGTCATTGTCGTACACAATCGCCGTGGGCGAATCGGGGAATGAAAGCAGGCGGGAGGTGCATTCTCCGCCCTGCTCCGGCGTGTAGTCCGAGTGCAGGCAATCGTAGCGCATGCCCAGCGCCACGGTCTCCTCGTTGAAAATACGGTCACGCACGAACGTGTGCGCAAAGCGTTCCGGTCCGGCAATACGTGCAATGTGCCGGTGCCCCAGCTCATGCAGACAGTCGACAATCTGCCGCGCACCGTGGGCCTCATCACTCGACAGTGTCGGCAACCCTTTGGTCACGGATGGGTCGGTGATCACCAACACCGGCGATTCAGGATGTTCCTTATACAGCTCGATTCGAGGATCGCCGATTTCCACATTGGTGACCAAGGCGGCGTCCACGACGCCGGAAGCAATCCAATTGCGATGGAGGAGCAAAGCGCTGCTTGTGTCCGGCACGACGCGCAGCAGCAGCGAATAGTCGCGCTTTTCCAGTTCGGCGCCCAGACCGGCGATGAATGCCATCGTATACGACTCCACGGCGAACACCTCGGGATTCATGATCAGCACCAGACCGATAGACCGTGTGCTCGCATCGGATAATGCCTTGGCAGCGCTGTTCGGCTTCCACCCCATCGTTTCAGCGACTCGCAACACCTTTTCACGGGTCTCGCTGGAGACGCCGGGCTTGTCGTTCAGCGCATACGAGACGGCACTGCTGGAGACGCCGGCCGCCCGCGCGACGTCTGAAATGGTGACCTTGGCCTTACCCATACTGCCTCCTACGACGTAAATCAAACGGTTAAGTTCATTTAATCATGCCATACCATTTCCGGCTCCGGCGTTTCCAAGACCGTGAGCGCCGCATCGGCTGCGGTCCGGACCGATATCCGATGAACTCGGTCCGGACCAGCAGATCCGCGATGCCAATGGCGCTCAGTGCTTCAGGTCGTTGGCACAGCGCAACACGTTTGCCGCAACGAACGCTTGCGGGTCTACCGTGGCATTGCTGGCGATATGCCAGGTCACCGATTCGCCCGGCAGCAAAATTGCCAAACCACCGTCGATGGAGGCCGCGGAATCGACTTTGTCGACCATGCAGAACAGGTCACGCACGTAACCCGTGGCCGTGACAGTCAGCGCATAGCCGTCATCCGCCGGCTCAGCACTCGCCTTGAACGGCGTGGGCTCGAGCTTCTGGTCGATGACGTCGGTGCCGTTGTAGATCACGCGGACAAAGGCGTCATCGGACGGGGTGGCCACGATGAGCTCGTTCGCCGAATCGCCGAACGTGGCGACGTCCGCCGGCAGCGGCAATCCGATGTGCGCCACCGGGTCGAGGGTCACGTCGAACGTGGTCGAGGCGAGCGTCTCGCCGACCAGCGTCACGCGGCGCACCGTCCAGGTGCCGGCCCACGGCGCGAGCGTGTCGTTGAGCACGATCAGTTCGAGGTGGTCAGGGGCGACGGGGTTGCCTTCCCAGCTCAGGTCCTCGCGGGCCTTGTCGGAGACGCGAGGCTGAATCGTGGCCAGACGCGGCGCGAAGAAGTCGCGGGAGGCGTACCACAGGGGCTTGCGGTGGCCGTCGTAGTCGACTGCGGCCCAGGAGACGACCGGCCAATCGTCGTTGAGCTGCCAGATCAGTGAGCCTGCGTTCACCGGTTCCAGCGAGCGCATATGCTCCACGCCGAAGCGGATGGCCTGCGCCTGCTGCAGCTGGCATGCCCAGTGCCAGTCCTCGATATCGGCCCAGTTGTCGGTGTCGATCAGCCAGTTGCGGGTGCCGTCGGCGTTGTAGCTCACCTCGTCGATGGTGCCCGGTGTCAGATGCGAGCGCATGCCACGGGCGAGCTTATAGTTGCCGCCAGAGGCTTTCTGGTGCACGAGCATCTGCTTGCCGAACGGTTCGAGCTTGTCATCATGCACCACGCGGGTGAGCATGCTAAACGCGGGCGGCGCCTGGTAGCCGAATTCGTCGGCGAAGCGCGGCGTGTAGTCGAGGTACTTGCGGTAGTCCACACGGTTCCACACATCCCAGATGTGCATGGTTCCGTCGATGTCCTTGTTGGCGTCGGTGAACTTGGTGAAGCTCATCGGGGAGCTCGGCAGGTAGACGTGCACCGGGTCGAGTTCGGCCAGCAGGGATGGAAAGAGATCGGCGTAATAGTAGTCGCCCCAGCCCTTTTCTCCATAGCCGTAGGCGTTGGGTGCCTTGTCGTCGTCGCGCAGGGCCTGCTTGTAGCCCCACCATTCGCAGTAGGCCACATAGTTCTCGTTGGAGCCGTTCCACACGGTCAGGCTGGCGTGGGAGCTCAGGCGCGCGATCTGCTCGCGGGCCTCGGCCTCCACTTCGGCGCGGGTGTCGGCGTCTTCCGGGTAGGCAGCGCAGGCGAGCATGAAGTCCTGCCAGACCATGATGCCGGCGCGGTCGCACATCGCGTAGAATTCGTCGGCCTCATAGATGCCTCCGCCCCACACACGCACCATGTTCGAGTTGGATTCCACCAAATCGTCGATGCCACGGCTGTACCGCGCGTCGTCCACTTGGGAGATGAAGGCGGAGTCGGGAATCCAGTTGTAGCCGCGCGCATGCACCGGCACGTCGTTGACGTAGATCTGGAACGGGCGTCCGGTCTCGTCGGCGGCGGTGTCCACACGCACGGTGCGGAAACCGACTTCACCGGCCCACTGTGCCTCGCCATGCTCACCGAGACTCACCTGCACGTCGTACAGCGGCTGGTCACCGTAGCCGCGCGGCCACCACGGTTCCACGTCTGGAATCTCGCCGGTAATCGAGCCGCTGTTGCGCCCCTGGGCGATGACGCCGGCCAGTTCCAGATTCACGTCATGGCCGCCGACATGCACGGTGAGCGGCACAGCCGGCTTGGAGGCGTGCACATCGCCGGGAGACATCAGGTGACCGTTGCCAGCGCGCTCGATGTCCACGTTCACGGTCAGCACGCCGGTGCCGTCCGGCCGCACGTCCACCAGCGGACGCACGGCCTCGATACGGACCTCGGTCCACGAGTCAAGCCCGACTGGACGCCAGATGCCGGCGTTAGCCACGTCGATGCCCCAATCCCAGCCGAAGGAGTAGCTGGGCTTACGAATCTGGTTGAAGGCGTGATGCTCGGTGTGTGGGTAGTAGCCGCGGCGCTGTTCCTCGGCGTCGGAGAAGCGCACGGGAGACATGAACGCCACGGAAAGCGTGTTCTTGCCGTCGCGCAGGTAGGGGCGCGCATCCCAGCGATAGGTGCGGTGGAAGTTGCGGGTATTGCCGACGACCAGTCCGTTGAGCGACACGTAGGCCACGGTGTCGAGGCCGTAGGCCACCAGATCGTGGCGGTCGTTGCCGTCGCTATGCCAGTCGAATTCGCAGGTGAAGCGCCAGTCGATGTCGCCGATCCACTGCTGCTTGGTCTCGTTGTCGCCGTCGAAGGGATCGTCGATGAGTCCGGCATTGAGCAGGTCGATGGTGGCTTCACCGGGGACCGTGGCGGGGATGCCGGCGGCGAGCAGGCCACGCAGGGCCTCGGGCGCAAGTTCCGGGTTCAGCGCGGTGAGCGTCCAACCGGAATCCAATGGAGAGAAGGTGTGAGGGGTGTAGGTGGTGTGGGCGGTCATAAGAAGTCCTTACATTCTGAACCGCACCCCGATTGTTGGACTGAGGAAATTCAGATTCGATGATCGGAGGTGCGGTTCATTCACGTGTAGGCTCCTCGGCGATCGGGGAGCCTACAAATGGCTAATACGGCGGAGGCTACTGTCTGGCGACCTCAAGTTCCTTGAGTCGACGTTCCGGGTCGGGGGCGGCACCGATTAACGTCTTGGTGTATTCCTCCTTCGGGTGGAGGATCACTTCATCCGCCGGCCCGTGCTCCACGATCTCGCCCTTGCGCATCACCATGATCTCGTCGGAGAAGTGGCGGGCGGTGGCCATATCGTGCGTAATGTACAGCACGCCGAGGTTCTCCTCGCGCTGCAGGCGGGCCAGCAGATTGAGCACGCCGAGACGAATCGAGACGTCCAATGCGGAGACCGGCTCATCGGCGATAAGGATGCTCGGCTCAGGAGCCAGAGCACGGGCGATGGCCACACGCTGGCGCTGACCGCCGGACAGCTCGCCGGGCAGTCGGGATGCGAAGTCCTCGCCCGGGGTCAGGCGCACACGATCAAGCAGCTCGACGACGCGCTTGTGCACTTCCGCGTTGCTCATGCCGGGATGATGGATCTTCATCGGGCGGGCGATGTGATGCTCAACCGTATGGAACGGGTTCAGCGAGGCATACGGGTCCTGGAACACCATCTGCACGGTCTTACGGAAGATGTGGTCCGCCTTGCGCCCGTGATGGTCCACCGGCTCGCCATCGATGAGAATCTGTCCTTCGGTCGGCACCTCAAGGCCCAGGATCATCTTGGCGATGGTGGACTTGCCGGAGCCGGACTGGCCGACCAAGGCCACCGTCTTGCCGGATTCCAACATAAAACTCGCATGGCTGACGGCCATGAACTTCGTGGTTTTCAGGCCTTCGCGCAGATCGAACTGCTTGGTGACATCCTTCAATTCAAGCGTGGTCATGATCTCACTCCTTGGTGGCGAACGGCGAGGTGCCCATGGCCAGGTCCTCGGAACCGGTGCGAATAAACGAACCACGGTCGCCAGTGAGCGACGGGAAGCTGTCCAGCAGCTTGGCGGTGTATTCGTTCTGGGGATGGGTGTAGAGCTCCATCGCGTTGTTCATCTCGACGATTTCACCCTTGCGCATCACAGCGATACGGTCGGAGATTTCCAACAGCAACGGCAGATCATGGGTGATGAATATGACAGCGAAGCCGAATTCGTCCTTCAGGCGGGTGATTTCGCGCAGAATCTCGCGCTGCACCACCACGTCCAGAGCAGTGGTCGGCTCGTCCATGATCATCACCTGCGGGTCGAGGGCCATGGCCATGGCGATCATCACGCGCTGACGCATGCCTCCGGACAACTCGTGCGGGTAGGCGTTGAGACGGTTGCGGTCCACACCCACGCGTTCCAGCAGCTCACCGCACTTGTCGAGCCGTTCCTTCTTGCTCATGTCCGGGCGATGGGTGGTGAACACGTCGCCCAGCTGATCCTTGATCTTCTTGACCGGGTTCAGCGAATTCATGGCACCCTGGAAGACCATCGAAATCTTCTCCCAACGGAACATGCGCAGGTCTTCGCCTTCCAGTGCACGCACGTCAATCGGATAGCCTTCACGCGAGTTGAACACCACGCGACCGGAGGTCACCACGGCCGGGGGCTTGAGCAAACGGTTCACGCCGTAAGCCAGCGTGGACTTGCCGCAGCCGGATTCGCCGGCCAGGCCGAGCACTTCGCCGCGACCAAGCTTGAGATTGACGTGCTTGACGGCTTGCACGGTTTTCTCGGCTCGGTATTCGACGCAGAAGTCGTCAATCTCCAGCACCGGATCCTGCTCGTATACCGGCGGCAATACGTTGTTCTGGATGGTTTCAATCATGATGCCACGGACTCCTTTGCTGCGACATGGACAACATTGCCTGCGAGGAATGCGGCGTCGGACTTCGCCTTGCCGGCCTTCTCCTCGAGCTTCCACTTCTTGATCTGGCTGCGGGTGGCGGCCTTGAGCTTCGGGTTGACGATCTCGTCCACGGAGAAGTTGATGAGGGCCAACGCCGCACCGAACAGTGCGATGCACAGGCCGGAGGGCACGAACCACCACCATGCGCCGAGGATCAGGGCCATGCCGTTCTGAGCGTAGTAAAGCATGGTGCCCCAGGTGTATGAATCGGCGGCACCCAAGCCCAGATAGGACAGTCCAGCTTCGCCTAGAATTGCGGCAATCACGGCCTGCATGGCCTGGGATGCGAGCAGCGGAATCAGGTTCGGGAAAATCTCGACGAACAGGATGCGCCACGGCTTCTCACCGGCCACCCGGGCGGCCAGCACATAATCACGCGAGCGCACGGACATTGTGTAGCCGCGCAGCACTCGCGCGGGCCCGGCCCAAGAGGTCAGGGCCAGCACGCCGGCCACGAGGAACGCGGACTTGTTGGGCATGTAGCTGGCGATGACGATCATCAGCGGCAGACCGGGGATGACGAGCATCACGTTGGAGAGCAGCGAGAATGCCTCATCGGTAGCACCGCCGACGTATGCACCGAGGATGCCGAAGAAGCTCGAGAGGGCCACGGCCAGGATGCCGACCGTCACGCCGATGAACAGTGAGCCTCGGCAGGCGTAGGCCAGCTGCGCGAACACGTCCTGCCCGGTCTGGGTGGTGCCAAGCCAGTGTTCAGCACTGGGGGCGGTCAGGCCCACATCGCTAACTTTGTTCGGGTCCTGGACGAAGAACGGCACGACGATGGCAAAGAATGCGATGATACCGACAATCGTCAGGCCGATGGCCAGCTTCGGGGTCATGGGCGGGAGTATCGAGTCGGCTCTGCTCTTGCGCTTGTTGCCGCTTGGCGCCTGCAGTTCCTTCTTTTCGGCCTCGGTCAGGTTCGAGGCCGTCTTGGATGATGTTGCGGTTGACATGATGTCTTTCCTTTCAGCCCTGAGCCCGGGTGCGCGGATCGATCAGGCCGTAGATCAAATCCATGAACAGGTTGGCGCCGAGCACCGAGATGGTGATGATCATAAAGATGCCCTGCATGAGTGCGTAGTCGTTGTTCTGCACGGCGGTAAGCAACGCGAAGCCGATGCCGGGATAGGAGAACACCGATTCGGCCACGATCGAGCCGGCGACCACAAATCCCAGGGAGATCGCGAAGCCGGAAATCGAGGGCAGGATGGCGTTGCGGGCCGCGTAGGAGGTCATGATCTTGAAGCGGGACAGGCCCTTGGCCTCGGCCGTCAGGATGTAGTCCTCGGAGAGGGTGGAGACCATCATGTTGCGCATGCCGAGCATCCAGCCGCCAACCGACGACAGCACGATGGTGATGGCCGGCAGCATGCCATACTTGATCACCGAGGCGATGAACGCCCAGCTCCAGCCCGGGGTCACACTCCAGACGTCATAGCCGCCGAACAGAGGGAAGATCGGGTTCTTCAGGCCGAAGAAGTACAGCAGAATCAGCGCGAGCCAGAAGTAAGGGATGGACTGGAACAGCGTGGTGACGGGAATCAGGTTGTCAATCCAGGAACCGCGCTTCCATCCGGCAAGCGTGCCGAGAATCGTGCCGAACACGAAGGCGAGAATCGTGGAGATGCCCACCAGACCGACCGTCCACGGCAGGGTGTTGCCAATCACGGAGGACACGGAATTCGGGAAGTAGGTCGCGGAGACACCGAGATCACCGCGGAAGATGTTGCCGAAGTAGCTGAGGTACTGCTGCCACATCGGCACCGAGGAATCAGAACCAAGCATCAGCTCGACGGCGTGGCGGGTGGCCGGGGTCACCTGGCCCTTCTGAGAGAGCTTGGAAATCAGCTGATCGACGGGATTGCCGGGCATGATGCGCGGCAGGAAAAAGTTGAGCGTGAGCGCGGCCCACAGAGCAATCAGGTAAAATCCCAGTTTTCTCAAGACGTATTTCATGATCTGTCCTTACTGCTTCGGTTCGAGATGCTGCAGGATGATGCCCATGTCCCAGGCCTTCCAAGCGGCGGGCAGTGCATACATGTTGTCTTCGGTAGGCCAGCCGGTTACCTTGGAGTCGTTGAATTCGGTGAGCATCGAGTTGACGTAGACGGGAATGTACGGCACGTCGTTGGCGATTTCCTGCTGGACTATGGCGTACTGCGCCTTGCGCTCGCCCTCATCCTCGGTGGCCGCCGCGTTGGCGACCGCCTTGTCGACGACCGGGTTCGAGTAGCGGGCGTAGTTCTGACCGCCGGAGGTGTCGCCGACCTTGACCATGTTGTCGGTAGTGTAACGCGGATTGTACGTGTAGTACGGATCTGAGGTGACGCCGAGTCCAAGCGAGTCAAGCGAAAGCTGGTAGTTGCCCTTCTGCTCGTTTTCATTCCACTGGTTCCACGCCATCTGGGAGGAGACGATCTCAATGCCGAGCGGCTTGAGCTGCTGCTTCAGGGTGTCGTTGATCAGGATGTAGTCAGACCATCCGGCCACTGTCTGGATGGTCATGCTCAGTTTTTCGCCGTTCTTGTAACGGTAGCCGTCCTTGCCTATTTTCCAGCCGGCGTCCTCGAGGATTTGCTTGGCTTTGTCCGCGTCGCCGGTTTCCGGCGTGTACTGCAGGCTGTCGTCGGTGATCCATTTGGCATCGCGGTCGGGTATGAGCATGGTGGGCGAGCCCATAGCTCCCGCGCCTGCGCCGGCAAGGACGTTGAGCTGGGTGCGATTCATGCCGTAATAGATGGCTTGGCGCACGGCCGTGTCGGTCTGCGGCCCCTTGCACCCGGCTTCGGCATTCGAGCAGGTCATGACCACGGTGGTCAAGCGGGGCGTGTTCACGGCGGAGATGCGCGGGTAGTTCTTGAGCAGCATCTTGTAGCTGGGGATGTAGGCGTTCATCCAGTCGACCTGTCCGGCCATCAGCGTGCTGATGGTCGCGGAAGCGTCGTTCAGGGCCACATACCGCACGCCGTCGATCTTCGGTTTACCGTTCCAATAGTCCTTGAAGGCCTTGAAGCTATAGGATTGGTTGGTGAACTTATCCAGTTTGAACGAGCCGGTGCCGATCGGGTCGGCATTGGTGTAGTTCATCGGGTCCTTGACGTTCTTCCAGATGTGCTCGGGCACGATGGCCTGGCCGCCGAGGATGCTACCCTCCTGCATGTATGCGCCGGTGAACGGCTCATCGAATTCGGTACCGTCTGCGTTCTTGGTCGGGAAGATCAGTTTGACGTGAGTATCGTCGATGACCTCGGCGGTGCAGGCCGTGCCGTTGGTGTTGAGGGCCGGGGTGTTGTGGATCAGGTTGAAGGTGAAGGCCACATCCTTGGCGGAGAACGGCTCGCCATCCTGCCACTTGACACCTTTTCGGGTGGTGATGGTCAGCTCGGAGCCGTCTTCGTTCCACTCGTAGCCTGTGGCAAGCATCGGAGTCGGATCCTCATCCGAGGCGAGGTTGTACCAGTACAGGGTCTCGTAGATCACGCCCAGCGTGGGACCGAGCGCTGTGGGAGAGAACGGGTTGAAGTTCTCATTGAACGTGCCGGTCGTTCCGGTGAAGACACTGACCACGGTTCCGCCAGCTGCCGTGTTCGACCCGCCGGAGCAGGCTGAGACAGACATCAGAGAAGCGATGGCGGCCAGCACTGCAATCGTGCGCCGTATGCCCTTTCTCACTTTCGACGTCATCGTCAATCCTTTCGATTGTTCTTGATTCTCCTTTGCCGGCTTCTTCACCGGCAATCTCCAGCGGTACTGCAACTCAACCGCTTAAGTAATTATGACGATAGCTTAAGCGGTTGCGTAAATCAACCATGGCTGCGTCGCGCGTGTCTTATTGTTGTCGCAACTCACACTACGCGCCCTATAGCTTGAAAAATATTGCAATTACTTACTTTTACAAAAAATGTTGCATCAGATTTGTTATCGGATGCAACATTTTTCGTATACGTTATTTCACAGTATTGTACTGAACCACCTAATTATTCAGTCAAGCAGTTGTCACCGCTGCTCCTGAGGGATGGCGTGCTGTGCGATCAGCTGCTTGTACCATTTGAAGCTGTCTTTCGGGATGCGTTCCTCGGTCTCGTAGTCCGTGTACACGATGCCGAAGCGCTTGGTGTAGCCGAAGGCCCACTCGAAGTTGTCGAGCATGGACCACACGAAGTAGCCGCGCAAATCCACGCCGTCCTCGATGGCCTTGAGTGCAGCCTCGAAGTGCCGCTTCAGGTAGTCGATGCGCTTGGGGTCGTGCACGGCCTTGGTGCCGTCCGCCTCGGTGACGACCCGGTCGCCGCCCTCGACCGCGATGCCGTTTTCGGTGACCATCAGCGGAATCTCTGGATAATCGTTATGCACGCGCATCAGCAGGTCATATAGGCCCTTCGGATCGATGTTCCAGCCCATGTCGGTGTGCTCGCCGGGCGTCGGCAGCCAGTCGACGTCGCTGGCACCAGGCGCGGTGCTCGGGCCCGTGGACTGCGGGAACTGCGGGCGTCCGCTCATCGTGACCAAGCCGGAGGAATAGTAGTTGATGCCGAGCACGTCCAGCGGCTGATGGATCTGTTCGAGGTCGCCGTCCTTGACGAACTCCCAATCGCAGATGCCCTTGGTGATGGCGAACAGCTCGTTCGGGTAGTAGCCGCGCAGCATCGGGTCGAGCCACACGCGGTTGCCGATCAGGTCGAGACGGTGCACGGCGTCGGCGTCGCCACGGTTGAACTGCAGGTTCAGCGTGACCGACAGCTGCGACCTGTCGCCGACCTCGCTACGCACCGCCTGGGCCATCAGACCATGAGCCAGATTCAGATGATGCACGGCCGGGAAGGCACCGGGACCAAGGCCCAGACCGGGTGCGTGCTCGGTGGCGCCGTAGCTCAGGTAGGAGGAGCACCACGGCTCGTTCAACGTGGTGTAGGTTTCGACGCGGTCGCCCAGACGGTGAGCCACGATGCGCGCATAGTCGGCCAGTTTGTAGGCGGTGTCGCGGTTGAGCCAACCGTTCCCATCGCCGAGGTACTGCGGCAGATCCCAGTGGTAGAGCGTGACCGTGGGCTTGATGCCCTTGTCGAGCAACGCGTCGACCACGCGCTCGTAGTAGTCAAGGCCCTCCTCGTTGACCGGGCCGTCCTCGGTCGGCATCACACGCGGCATGGCCACAGACAGACGGTAGGAGTCCACGCCCAGATCGGCGAGCAAATCGATGTCCTTCTGCCACAAATGGTAGGAATCACAGGCCACATCACCGGTATCGCCGTTCACGGTTTTGCCGGGCGTGTGGGAGAACGTGTCCCAAATCGATGGCGCGCGGCCGCCCTCGGTGGCGCCGCCTTCGATCTGATACGAGGCCGTGGCCGTACCAAACTGGAATCCTTCGGGAAATGTCATGGTCATATTGCTCCTTTGTCTGGCCATCATCGGTGTGGAGGATTACCCTCCACAGCGAGGGAATATGGGTTATACGTCGGGCTCTCACCGTGTCCGCGATACGCGGGTCTTGCATATCTCGGATCGTTGGGCAATAGTGTACCATGAAATCTGAAGCGGTTAAGTCGCTGTGTTGTGTACGGTTCTGGAACCATGTCGAGGAGAACGGACTCGTTCTCTTCCCACGCCAACGCCTGCCAGACGGCACCTTTCCGCTAAGACCCGCACCAAGCAAGGAAGTAGCATGCAGCAGATCACTCCCAACAACCCCGTGATTAGGACCATGGGCCGCATCGATATCGACGTCCCGGACCGCCCGGTATGGGTGTTCCCCTACACGCAGGCCACGTTCCGCTGCACCGGCACTTCGGTGGGTGTCCGACTGATCAATCGCCATAACTATGGCGACAGCACGCTCGGCGCGGTGATCGATGGCGTGCCTTATCGGGCGCGCATCACCGAGAATGACGCAGAAACCACCGTGATGCTCGCCGAGCATCTGCCGGACATCGAACATGAGGTGGTGGTCTATAAGCGTCAGGATGGCGAGCACTATCTGGAGATTACCGGCTTTCTCATTGACGATCAGGCCCGGGTGTTGCCGCCGGCCATACCTGCTCCCATCCGGCGCATCGAGGTATACGGCGATTCCGTATCGTGCGGCGAACGCAACGAAGCCGCGCTGTACACCGGCAAGGCCGATCCGGATACGGATCTGAGCCCCTACAGCAATTCGTGGTATTCCTATGCGGCCATCACCGCGCGCAATCTCGGAGCGTCAGCGAACATCGTGGCCCAAGGCGGCGCTTCGCTGCTGGACGGCATCGGCTGGTTCTGCGGACCGGATTACGTGGGTATGGAAAGCATCTGGGACCGCATCGAATACAACCCGTTCCTCGGCGAGACCAAGCCATGGGATTTCTTACGCTACACCCCGCAGGTCGTTGTTGTGGCGCTCGGACAGAACGACGCGCATCCAGTCGATTTCATGGCAGCGGACTATCAGGGCGAGCAGTCGGTCCAATGGCGGGCGCGATACGTCGATTTCCTGCGAACGTTACGAGGCAAGTATCTCCAAGCCACCATCATCTGCGCCACCACCGTACTGCAGCATGACGCCAGTTGGGATCAGGCAATTGATGACGCCGTGCGTGTTGTCTCAACCGGTGACCGCAACAACGGCATCGCCCCGGATCCGAAGGTGCACCACTTCCTGTATTCGCGCAACGGTTCAGCCACGCCCGGCCACCCGCGCATCACCGAACATCAGGAGATGGCGGACGAGCTCACCACCTTCATCGAATCCCTCGGCCCTGCGATTTGGGACTGACCACCGTAGGCAACCCATCGGGACCCGCCGCTTACCATCAAAAGAGAGGAACTCACATGAGCGCATCACCACAGACGGCCACCGGCCCAGCACCCGGCGCCAACGCCAGCGGCGTGGACGAAAGCGCAGCCGAAGCCGCACGGAACAAGCCAATCGGCACCGCCGAGTTTCGGCCTTCCGCCATCTTCTCCCATGACATGGTGCTACAACGCGGCAAGCCAATCGTATTGTTCGGCACCGGCACGCCTGGACGGCCCGTCGTGACCGTGCTGAGCACGGCAGATGGCAGCGCACTGATTCGCCGTCAATCATCGCGCTCCATCACGGACAGTGTCAGCACCATCGGATCGATCGCCCCGGACGGCACCTGGATGGTTACGCTACCGCCACTGGAAGCCGGTGGACCGTACACGCTGACCATCTCCGACCGCACCAGCGTAACGCTTAAGTACTTTAACGTCATGGTCGGCGAAGTATGGATTGCCAGCGGGCAAAGCAACATCGAATTCGAACTGCACAACGACCGTGATGCGGATTCGGCCATCGCCGCATCCGATGATCCGCTGCTGCGCTTCTTCAATGTGCCCAAGTTCGGCGTGGTGGACAGCGAACTTATCGCGGCCGAGAACCAGTCGGCCTGGCGACCCTGCTCCCCCGATTCCTGCAGCACGATGTCCGCAATCGCCTATTATTTCGCACGCAAACTACGGCGGGACCTGGGACCCGACGTACCGGTCGGTATCGTCGATTGCTATATCGGCGGTACGTCGATCACCTCGTGGATGAGCGAGCACATGCTCACCGCCACCGAGGCCGGGCGCGGCTATCTTGACCGCTACCATCAGCAAATCGACGGCAAAACCGATCAGCAGTTCCACGACGAAACCGACTCCTGGCAACGCACCTTTAATGCGTGGAATGAGCAGATCGCCGCCGCACAGGCTGCAGAACCGGACATCACGTGGGATGTGCTCGACGCCCGGTACGGCGAGTGCCCGTGGCCGCCGCCCGTCACCCCGTTCTCCCAATATCACGTCACCGGCGCATTCAACGCGATGGTGCGCCGGTTGGCCCCGTTCTCTACGCGCGGCGTGCTGTGGTATCAAGGCGAAGAGGACGAGCAGCGGTACGCCTCGTATCGCGAACTGCTGGGTTGCATGATCGGTGAATGGCGGGCGTTGTGGAGCCGGCGCGCAGGCGGCGATTTCAGTGATAGCTACAATGTGGGGCGGATCGTCGCCGATGATGCCGCGCGCGGCCACGGTGCCGAACCAATCGCCGACACGCCTACCGCAACGGTCGAAAACGAGGCGGAACTGCCGTTCATCATCGTGCAATTGCCACGTTGGATCGATCAGAAGGAATACAACAGTGGCATTGATCGCATGTTCTGGCCTCATATTCGCGAAGCACAAGCCGATGCAGCACGTATCATTCCCGACGTGTATCTGGCGGTCACGTTCGACACCGGCGAGTTCAACAACATCCATCCGACCGACAAACGTCCGGTTGGCGAGCGCATCGCGTTGCAAGCCGAAGCCCATGTCTACGGGCTTCCCGTCCGCGCCGATGGTCCCGTATTCGTTTCGTTGGCATCCGCCGGCGAAACGGCCGATGAGCTGCAGGTGCGCTTTGGCAACGCCGACGGCCTGCATTTCGGACCGTGGTCTGGGAGCGACGACGCCGGGCACCTATCGGCAGTTCACTCGTCTGGATCCGGGGAAACAGAACCCTTGTGGACCGTGAATCGATGCGACGCGGCGGCTTCCGGCTTCGAAATCGCTGGATCGGACGGCATCTATCACCGTGCGGACGCACGGATCGAGGCCGATACCGTGGTGCTTCATGCCAACGCGGTATCGCATCCGATCTGCGCACGTTACGGCTGGTTCAGTTGGGGCCCGGCACCGCTGTTCAACGCCTTCGGCCTGCCTGCGGCCCCATTCCGGATTCGCAAGTAACTTCGCTGATGGCGCCTTACTGCGCTGCTGGCAAGCGCACGATGATGGTGGCGCCTTGGCCTTTGGTGCTGGTCACGTCGATGAATCCTCGGCTCAGGTCCACGGCGCGCTTGACCATCGCCATGCCGAGGCCGTTGCCTTGTGCGGCGTGCGAGGTATCGCCCTGATAGAACTTGTCGAACATGTGGGCGGCTTCGTCCGGGGTCATGTCGCAGCCGTCATCGCTGATCTCCACCGACACCATATTGCCGTGCGAGCGCTGTGTGAAGCTCACATGGCCGCCTGATTCGGTGTATTTGAGCGCGTTGCCGAGGATATTGCTCCAGATGAGCGTGGTGATGCCAAGGTCGGCGTGCACCATCGCACGGTCTTCCAGGTCGCAGCCCAAATCGATGTTCTTTTCGGTGAACAGGTCGTCGAGCGTGAGGATCTCGTCGGTCAGCTGACGGGTCAGGTCGTAGTCGACGGCCTGGGAGACGATGGTCTGGCTTTCGAGTTTGTTGAGTTTGAGGATGTTGGTCACGAGCGCGTTGAGTCGTTCGGACGCGGAGATGATGGTCCGTACGCATTCCTCGCGCTGGGCCTTGTCCATATCCATGTCACGCATCATGGTCGCGTAATTCTTGATGGCGGCCAGAGGATTGCGGATTTCGTGGCTCACATTGGAGACGAAGTCGTTTTTCATGGTTTCGATGCCGCCCAGTTCCTCGACCATGGTATTGAAATCGGCGAACATCTGATCAGTCGAATTCCGAACGCCCGAATTTTTGCGCACTTTAGTCCGGCCTTGAAATAGAAGCATGGTTCGTGTCCCGCCAACACCAAGCCGACGGAACTCATCAACATGGGTTTCAACCGCGCACTCGGCACAATCCATCTTCTCGCGTCACAGACAGTGGGCCATATACAACGGCAGCTTGATGCGTTCTCCATCCACTTCGAGTTGGCGGGGATGCAGAACGTATTCCTTGCCCAATCGTTGGGCATACCTTTTGCGGAATTTGTCGAGCGAAGACAAACCGTATCGTTTCGTGGATTTCACTTCGATCGGGCTGATGCGAGGTTTCATCGCGGCATTATCGTATTCCCGAACGATGAGGAAGTCTATCTCCATGGTTTTCGAGGCATCCGTTCTATCCGAGCGCGAGAAGAAATACAGTTTGCGCCCATTAGCCCGGAATTGCTGAGCCACCGCATTCTCCACCAGCATTCCTTCGTTGAGCGAAAGCTTATCGAACAGAATATCCCGGTACACATCATCCGGCGTTGTCTCTCGATCGGCAAACGCCTGCGACACCAGCAAACCGGTATCCGCCATATAGCATTTGAATGAATCGTTATCTTCGTACAATCCCAGCCCCACCAAAGGGTCAGTCGAATTACGGCACAGGTTCACCAAGCGGGCGTCTTCCAACCAGAAGAACGCCGAATCGTATTCACGAGATCGAGCCCCCTTATCGACCGACGCCAGAGTGAATCGTTTCTCATGCTTGGACAGCTGCCCTGGAATCTGAGCGAAAATGCCCCGCACGTGGCCGGCATCGCCATTGGCGAACTTGCCGATATCATCACTGTACAGTTGCAGGATGCCACGTTTAATCGAATCCACCTCGCCAAAATCGCGACGCTCGACATAATCGGCAACCGCCTGCGGCATACCGCCCACCAGCAGATATTCGCGCCACAGCCTCATCCCCCGTTTATGCAGAGCATCAGGCAACGGGACCAGACGCTCGAACGATTTGCGAATCGTTTCAGCAAGCAGCTCCTCCCCCATGGCCCAGCAGAACTCCTCAAAATCGAGCGGCCCCATGTCCATTTTCCGTTCCTCGGAGGGGATGACGATATTCGCCACATTCCTCTTGATGGAGATCAGCGAACCAGTTTCCACATAGTCATACCGACCATCCGCAACCAGATATTTGACGAGCTCCCTCGCCGCCGGATACCGCTGCACCTCGTCGAAAATTATCAACGATTCACGCTCGTACAGTCTTGTGCGGTAATACGCAGACAACAGCATGAAAAATGTGTCAAAGTCATCACGCTGGTTTTCGAAGATGTCGCGAACGTCGCGCGGCAAACGCGCGAAATCGATGAGAATATATGACTTGTACTGAATGCGGCCGAATTCCTCGACAATGGTGCTTTTGCCCACACGGCGAGCGCCTTCGATGAGAAGAGCCTCACGCCCACCCGCTTTTTGTTTCCATGCGATCAGCTTATCCAGCATCTTGCGCTTCAACATGAGCAATCACCTCATTACACGAAAACAACAGTATGGACATATGCTATTTTACACGAAAACAGAAGTATAGAGGTAGCCGATTCTACACGAAAACAACGATATAAGGACGCAAGCCGAACCGGCTCACCCCCCCCCAACCCCCCCCCCATCACACCGTCGGCCTGTTTGATTGTGCGATTTTGTGCGAATGG
>ERZ791908.719-NODE-719-length-29655-cov-73.274291_pt1 | contig 29655 bp, 25 predicted proteins | sample MGYA00510144_ERZ791908 | MGnify/ENA primary metagenome ERZ791908 (study PRJEB30046, sample SAMN00792105) | human gut metagenome | study: EMG produced TPA metagenomics assembly of the A metagenome-wide association study of gut microbiota in type 2...
GTGCATGCAGAAGGACCCCAAGGACCGCTTCCAGACGGCCGACGAGCTCTATCACGTCCTTCGCGACTACCTTGCCGGCAGGCTCGCCGCCGTCGACACGGCCACGTCCGTGCTGCCCGCCAACCCCGTGGTTCCCGCAATCGGGACCATCGGCTCGACCGGCAACACCCAGAGCCTGCCCCGCGTCGAGACCGCAGAGCACATCAGGCCCCAGTCCGCGACGCAGCGCGCGCAGGCAGAGGCCGACGCCGCCGCAAAGAAGCACAAGCACCGCGTCGTGCTCTTCTCCATCCTGGGCATTGCCGCGCTCATCGCGGTGATCGTGGGTCTTGTCACCCTCTATAACGCGAACAACGCGACGCGCGAGGTGCCAAACTACCTCAGCATGACCGAGTCTGACGCCCTCAAGGCGATCTCCAGCTCGGACTTCTTCAAGCGCGGCTCCGTCAAGCGCCAGTACTCCAGCACGGTCGCAAAGGGCCTGGTCATCGACCAGACGCCCGACTCCGGCCGCAAGGTCACCAAGGGCACGCAGATCAGCCTCGTCATCTCGAAGGGACCCGCCCCGGCAGAGACGGTGAAGGTGCCTGACCTCACGGGCATGAGTCCGTCTGAGGCCGAGAAGGCCCTCTCCGCGGTCGGACTCGTCGGCCAGGCCGGCGACTCCGTCTACAGCGAGTCGGTCGACGTGGGCAGGGTCGCCGCGCAGAGCCCAGAGGGCGGCACCAGCGCCAAGACCGGCGACACCGTCACCTACCAGCTCAGCAAGGGCAAGGAGTCCGTCGACGTGCCCAGCGTCACCGGCCAGGACGAGAGCACCGCAACCGCGACGCTCAAGGCTGCGGGCTTCGCAGTGGACGTGAAGTACGGCAACAGCGACTCCGCCGACAAGGGCACGGTCTACAACCAGTCCCCCACCGGCACTGCCAACAAGGGCGCCACGATCACAATCTACGTCTCGAACGGCCCCAGCACGGTGAGCGTGCCCAACGTCGTCGGCTCCACCGCGGAGGACGCGGAGGCAGCACTGGAGGCCGAGGGCTTCAAGTACTCCCTCACCTACCAGAACAGCTCCAGCGTCGCGCAGGGAACCGTCATCTCGCAGTCCTCTACGTCGGCCAAGAGCGGTGCCACGATCACGCTGGTCATCTCCAACGGACCGAGCACCACGACCGACAGCACGAACTCGAACAGCAACACCAACGGGAACACGAGCAGCAACAATAGCTCTGCCACAACCAAAACTAACACCACGACCACTGGGCAGTAGTGGAGAAGTGCAGCAACCATAGCTGCAGCCATGACGTAGCAGAGGGGCGCATCTAGTCGGGTGCGCCCCTTCTCTTATGCTGGTTGGTGACAATCACCAACTGCAACAGTTATCTATACCTGGGCATGTGAGACTAATTCGTCACTAGACGCGGCCCGAGCCATGGCCCCTCACTTACCAATTTGGCACACATTTGGCACACGCTCTGGTACACATCGCCTATAAAAGAGAAGCAGGCCGCGCGGAATTTGCCGCGTGACCTGCTTAAACTCAATGGTGACCCCGGTCGGATTCGAACCAACGACACCAGGTTTAGGAAACCTGTGCTCTATCCCCTGAGCTACGGGGCCGTGCCTAGCCATTCTATCATCTCTTGGCTGGCAGGTGAACCAGTTTCTTACTTATGCTGCTCGTGCCTCTGGTTCCGCTTGGCGCGGCGCGCGGCCTTGGCCTCGTCGCGCTCTGCCTGCTCGCGGGCAATCTCGTTGGCCTCGCCGCGCAGCACCTGCGTGACCTTCTTGTTGGTCATGCGGTTCGTCGTGGCCTCGGCCTTCTTGCGCATCGGCCTGACGATACGCCAGTCGTACACGAAGGCCGCGATGATCAGACCGTACGCAAGGATCAGCAGGATGAGGAGCACGACGTTGAGTGCCGCGCTGCTCGCAACCGCCTTGGGGTACACGTTGGGGATGAGCCACGATACGATGGTGCACGCAAAGCCGGCACCCAGCAGGCCCCACCACACCTTCTGGCTCTTCTTGTAGCCCGGCGTGTCGTGCAGAATGATCTGGGACGCGGAGGTCCTGCGGTCCTGCTCGGTCCTGCGCTCCTGGCGGGCGCGCTTCTTCTCGTCCTTCGTCATCTCCACGGGGGTCTTGCCCGCGGTGGAGGAGGCGGAGGACTTGCCAGCGGAGCTGCCGGCAGAGACAACCCTCACACCAGCGGCGGCCTCGCGAGCGGGCTTCGCCCTAGAGACGGACCTCTTGGAGAAACCCGTCCTCTCGGAGTCGCCGGCCGCGTTCTTCTCGTCCTTATCGTCCTTCTTCGCGAGCGAGGCGTTGGCCGCGGCGGCTTCCTGCTTGGCGCCGTTGATGGTATCACGCAGAGACATGGGACTCCTTCATGGGTGCAAACTTCTTGCCGGTGATGAGCTCGAAGGCCTCCTGGTAGCGCTCGGACGTGCCCTTGATCACCTCGGCCGGCAGGTGGGGCGGCTGGCCGTTCATGTCCCAGTTCGCCTTGAGCCAGTCGCGCACGTACTGCTTGTCGTAGCTGGGCTGGACCTTGCCGGGCTCGTAGCCCTCGGCGGGCCAGAAGCGGCTGGAGTCGGGCGTGAGCGCCTCGTCGATCAGCGTCAGCTTGCCGTCGATGAAGCCAAACTCGAACTTCGTGTCCGCGATGATGATGCCGCGCGTGCTCGCATACTCGGCAGCGGTGGTGTAGAGCTTGAGGGAGGCGTCGCGCAGCTGGGTGGCAACGTCCTCGCCCACGATCTCGGCGCAGCGCTCGAAGCTGATGTTCTCGTCGTGGTCGCCCAGGGCAGCCTTGGTAGACGGCGTGAAGATCGGCTCGGGGATCTTGGAGGCCTCGACCAGACCGGCGGGCAGCTTGATGCCGCACACGGTGCCGTTCTGGTCGTAGGTCTTCTTGCCGGAGCCCGTCAGGTAGCCGCGCACGATGCACTCGATGGGGATGGTCTTGGCCTTCTTGACCAGCATGGAGCGACCGGTCAGGTAGTCGGCGTACTTCTGGTACTCCTCCGGGTAGTCCTTCACGTCCATCGAAATCAGGTGGTTGGGCATGATATCCGCGAACTTGTTGAACCAGAACGCGGAGATGCGCGAAAGGATCTCGCCCTTGTAGGGAATCTCGTCGGGCAGGATGTAATCAAAAGCGCTGATGCGGTCGCTGGCGACCATCAGGAGGCTGTCGCCGCAGTCATAAATGTCGCGTACCTTGCCGTGAGAATCCGGTCGAAGCTCCATGGCTCCCATGAGATTTCTCCCCTCATTGCTTGGATTTCCGTCTATGCAAGCGCATAGCCACTCCATTGTAATGGATTGGCCCTCACTGGCACATACGCCACCCTGCGCAGCCGTCAAATCCCATGGCACATACAGGCGAGAAGGACGCGCGGCGCCCGTCGCTACTTTGCGGTGGCCTCGGGCTTGGTCTTGTGCTCCAGGGGAACGTGCAGCGTGAAGGTCGTCCCCTTGCCCAGCTCGGACTCGACGGAGATGCTTCCGTTGTGCTTGTCGATGATCTCCTTGGTGAGGGCGAGGCCCACGCCCAGGCCACCGGACACGCGCTCGCGGCTCGCGTCGGAGCGCCAGAAGCGCGAGAACACCCTCGGGATGTCCTCCTTGGCGATTCCGATGCCCGTGTCGCGTACGGATATCTTCATGCCGTTGCGACCCTCCTGGGCGATGCTCACCACGACCCAGCCGCCCTCGGGCGTGTAGCGCATGGCGTTCGACATCAGGTTCGTCACGGCCTCGCGCATGAGGTCCTGGTTCACGTCCGCGTACAGCTCGTGGTTGGGCGTCTTGTCGTCAAAGCGCAGGCGCAGGCCGCACTCGTTGAAGAGCTGCTCCTGCATGGACACCAGGCTCTTGAGCGCAAAGACCATGTCGGTCTTCTCGGTCTGGAACTTCGTGTTGTTCTCCACGCGGGAAAGGTGCAGCATCGCGTCGACCAGGCGAGAAAGGCGCCTGACCTCGCTCGCTACGGTCTCCAGGTGCTCGTCGTCCGCCGGCAGCACGCCGTCCTGCATGGCCTCGACCGTGGCCTGCATCGCCATGAGCGGCGTCCTCAGCTCGTGGGCAACGTCGCTCGTCAGCCTGTGCTCGAACTTGATGTCGCGCTCCAGCTCGGACGCCATGCTGTCAAACGTCTCGCCCAGCTGGCCAAACTCGTCGTTTCCCTTGAGGCCGGTGCGGGCCGTCAGGTCGCCGTTCCTGATCTGCCTCGCGGTGGAGGAGATCTTCTGGATGGGGCGCGTGAGCGCGCGCGAGGAGTAGTACCCGATCAGGCACGCGAGCACGATGGAGACGGACGCCGCAATCAGGATGGCCGTGTAGGAGTTCTGCCTAAAGGCCGCGTCGGTCTTGGTGATGAGCGCCTCGGAGCCAAACGCCCACAGGCGCACGGTGCCCACGGTCTTGCCGTTCTTGTCCGTCACCTTTGCGGAGATGATGTCGCTCGCGTTCGACGGAACGGGGTTCTGCGTCGCGTCCTTGGTCATCTTGCCGGAGGCCGCCCTGTTGGCGGCGGTCTCGTCGTAGATCAGGACGCTGTCCGCGTTCAGGATCTGGATGCTGATGTCGGGATAGGCGGACACGGTGGTCTTGGCGTACTCGATCACGCTCTTGGACCACTTGCCGCCGCCCTTGTCGTACTGCGTGCCCAGGGTCTCGGCAGTCTGCTGCGCAAGGCGCTGCATGTTCTGTTTCGTGTACCCCTGGAACTGCTGCTCCCACACGATGGCGAGCACGAGGGAAAGGATCATGGCGGTCATGACGGCAGTCAGCGCAAAGAAGAACGCCATCCTGCCCCTGAACGAGGCGGTGGGACGGTGCTCCCCGTCATCGTGCTTGAGCGTGCTGTACTCGGCCTTGTTGTCCTTGGGCTTCTCGCCCTTGGCCCTTTGGTCGTCGTACTCACGCGTTGTGTCTATGTCGGCCACGCCTTACGCCTCGCCCCTCGCCTCGAGCAGCGCCGGGCGCTACTCGGAGTCCGCCTTCTTGTCCTTCTTGTCGGGACGCTGCGGTGCCTCGAAGCGGTAGCCAACGCCGTGGACGGTGTACAGCCAGCGCGGGTTGCGCGGGTCGTCGCCGAGCTTGGCGCGCAGGTTCTTGACGTGGGAGTCGATGGTGCGCTCGTAGCCCTCGAAGTCGTAGCCCAGGACCTTCTCCACCAGCTCCATGCGGGTATAGACGCGGCCGGGATAGCGCGCGAGGGTGGTCAGCAGCTTGAACTCGGAGGCCGTGAGGTCGACCTCCTTGCCCTCGACCATGACCTTGTGGCCGGAAATGTCGATCACGAGGTCGCCAAAGTCGAGCACCTCGAGCTGGGGCTCGCTCTCCGCATGGGCGCGGCGCAGCAGCGCGCGGACGCGGGCCACGAGCTCCCTGGGCGAGAAGGGCTTGATCAGGTAGTCGTCGGCGCCAAGCTCAAGGCCGATGATGCGGTCCTCGACCTCGCCCTTTGCCGTCAGCATGATGATGGGCACGTTCGAGGTCTCGCGGATGGCGCGGCAGACGCGCTCACCAGAGAGCTTGGGGAGCATGAGGTCCAGGATGATGAGGTCGAAGGAGTGCTTCTCGAACTCCTCGAGGGCACTCTGACCGTCACCAACGCCACGGACGATGTAGTTCTCGCGCTCGAGGTATGCCGCGACCGCGTCGCGAATGGTCTTCTCGTCTTCAACTAGCAGGATTCGCTTCTCTTCCGAAGCCATGGTCGGTCTCCTCTGCACGGTGATTCTGTATTGCGCTCTTTAAGCGCTTTTTTTGTGATACCCTCTCTATTTTACCGCGGAAGGCGCCTTCTCATTCCTAGAACTAAAGGGAAAATACGCGGACGGAGACCGAGGTCGGGAGTCCGGTGTCCTGGTCCTTGATGGTCGAGAAAGTCACGAAGTCGTCCACGCTGCCCATGCTGGCCGGATACTCGCCGTAGTCCACGCAGCGGTTCTTGGCAGAGAGGACCGAGTACCTGCGCTTATCCGTGTCGATCACAAAGTAGGAGGCGCGGCTCTTCACCACGTACGTGCCGTCCTTGCCCGCGATGGGCGCGTACGGCTCGCGCGAGAGCGCCACAAAGGGGCCGTCCCCGTGGCCGATGTAGGAGCCCATCGTCCCCAGGAGCCCACCGGAGTCGTAACTCGCCTCGATGGAGAATGCAAAGTCGTCGCCAATGCGGACGGCGTTCATGGGCTTGACGGTCGAGGGCAGCACGAGCTGGTCCACCTGCTTGGACAGGCTGTCACTCACCTTGTAGGCGGTAATGCCGTAGTACGTGCCCTTGTCCGCACGGACGCGTGGCGTGAGCGTCACGGTGCCGTCGGAGACCGCCGGCTCTGTGGCAAACCTGCCCGGGGACTCGATGGCCGCGCGGGCCTTGGAGTCGCCAAGCGACCACACGTAGCAGACGGAGCTCTTGGCGGTCTTGGTTCCCGTGGTCGAGGGCATCACGAGCCAAATCACGCGCTCCCCCGTTACCGCAAACAGGGGTGGGTCGTAGTTCTTGTTGGCCCGCCACAGCGTCGTGGCGTCGCCGGAAATGGCCCCGTCGGAAAACGCGGCGGCGTACAGGCACCACCTGTGCGTGAGCAGGTCGAGCTCGCTCCAGGCGTACACGCTGTCCGAGCACCGGACGTCGTATATGACCATGTTGGAGTCGTTCTTCGTGTACGCCTTGCTCACGACCTCCGCGAGCTCGCCCGTCTTGATGGAGAGCGCAGAGCCCTTCACCATGGGGGTCGCGGAGGAGCCCGCCGTCGTCACGGGAAGCCACGTGCCCTCGCCGGCGTGGAGCACGTTGCCGGTGGCGATGGTGTACTCCTTGCTCGCCTTGAGGCTCGAGTCGACGGACTTGTACTTGCTCTTGTTCGTCTTGGGGTCGATCACGTAGTCGGCGGACTTGTCGTTCACCACGGTCGGGCTCTTGCTGTCGCTCTGCGTGTTGCGACCGCAGCCCGCGACCACGCCTATGACGGCCGCCGCCGTTCCCGCGGCAGCGCCCGCCCTGAAGAGACCCCTGCGGGTCATGCTATGTCTGGCCCCGTCGCGACGCATCGGCCGCTAGCGCCTGCTCTTCTCGAGCGCCGCCTGCGCCTCTTCCAGGCCGATGGTCATCTGGTCCGCGCAGGAGGTCTTCCTGATGCCGCAGGTGTTGCCGGCGAGCAGCTCCACCACGTCGCGCACGGGCATGCCGGCGGTCAGCTTGCCGATGGCCTTGAGGTTGCCGTTGCAGCCGCCCTCAAAGCTCACGTGCTCGATGGTCTTGCCGTCGTCGCTCAGGTCGATGTGTATGGCGCGCGAGCAGACGCCGCGCGGGATGAAGTCATAGTGGAACATGCACGTCCTTTCTGTCGGGAACAGTATACCCAGCCGCCCTGGTCGGACGCCCCAGCACACAAGAAGACCCTCAGCCAAGGCCAAGGGTCTTCTCACCTGCCTTTACCTTGTCTGCCGGCGCGGACTGCGCACGGCGTCTACCAGCCGCTAGTCAAAGCTGAGCTGCTCCAGTCTGTCGAACACCACGCCGATGCGGCCGAGGAAGCTCCACGGGTCAAAGATCTTGTCCAGCTCCTCCTTGGTCAGGTGGCTGCAGCGCGGGTCCGCCTCGAGCTTTGCGCGGAACGTGGTGCCGTTGGGGTCGCACTGCTGGATCTCGTGCCAGGTCGCCATGGCGTTCTCCTGCACGATCTTGTAGGCCTCCTCGCGGGTGATGCCCGTGTCGACCAGGTGCAGAAGGACCTTGGACGAGAAGATCAGCCCACGGGTCTTGTTGAGGTTTGCCAGCATCTGCGCGGGATACAGCTGCAGGCCGTCCACGATGCGGATGAGGCACTGGAACATGTGGTCCAGCGCGATGAAGCTGTCGGCCTGCGCCACGCGCTCCGCGGAGGAGTGGCTGATGTCGCGCTCGTGCCACAGCGCCACGTTGTCAAAGGCGACCTGCGCGTTGGCCTTGACCACGCGGGAAAGGCCGCAGACCTTCTCCACCGTGATGGGGTTGCGCTTGTGGGGCATGGCGCTGGAGCCCTTCTGGCCCTTGCGGAACGGCTCCTCGGCCTCGAGGGTGTCCGTGCGCTGCAGGTTCCTGATCTCCGTAGCGATGCGCTCGCAGGTGGCCGCGGTGGTCGCGAGCACGCCGGCCAGGTAGGCGTGGTGGTCGCGACTGATGACCTGCGTGGACAGCGGGTCGTGCACCAGGCCCAGGTGTGCGCACACGTACTCCTCCACGCGCGGGTCGATGGAGCTGTACGTTCCCACGGCGCCGCTGATCGCGCCAAACGAGACGTTCTTGCGGGCGTCCTTCAGGCGGTCGAGGTCGCGCTTGAGCTCCCATGCCCAGCTGCCGAACTTCATGCCAAACGTCATGGGCTCGGCGTGGATGCCGTGCGTGCGGCCCACGCACAGGGTGTCGCGCTCCTCAAAGGCGCGGCGCTTGCAGATCTCGCCCAGCTTGCGGCAGTCGTCAATCAGGATGTCCGTGGCCTCGCACAGCTGGTAGCAGAGCGCGGTGTCTCCCAGGTCGGAGCTGGTCATGCCGTAGTGCACCCAGCGGCTGGGCTTGGGCTGGCCCTCGGGCACGTCGGCGTCGATGTAGGAGCCCATGTTGGTCAGGAACGCGATGACGTCGTGGTTGGTCACGGCCTCGATCTGGTCAACCTCTTCCTTGTTGAAGTTGGCGTGGTCGCGGATCCACTTGGCCTCCTCCTTGGTGATGCCGCTCTCGCCCAGCTCGGCATGCGCCTCGCACGCGAGCACCTCGATCTCCTGCCATACCTTGTACTTGTGCTCGAGAGAGAAGATGTTTCCCATCTCGGGGCGGGTGTAGCGGTCAATCATGCGGACTTCCTCTCGTGTGGCGCAGGCGCGGCCTGCATTGCTGGGCTGGTGCACGGGTTGATTCTACCGCGCAAAGGGGCCCCGCACGTGCAGGGCCCCCATGCTCAAAAGACTGTCACGCTCACATGGGCGTGGGCAGCGGGCGAGAAGGACCGCGCCCTCCCCCGCTACAGGCTCGCGGCTGCGGCCTCGTCCTCGCGCAGGCCGTCGCGAGCCTCCTCGAGCTGCTGCCTCACGGCGTCGTGACCGGTCCCGCCGTACGTGTTTCTCGCCCGCGCGATGCCCGCCGGGTCAAGATCCTTGGCCACGTCCTCGTCAAACAGGCCGCTCGCTGCCTTGAACTCCTCGATTGTGAGGTCCTCCAGGCCCTTGTGGTGCTTCTCGCAGTACAGCACCAGCTCGCCCACCACCTCGTGCGCCTGCCTAAACGGCATGCCGCGCTTGGCCAGGTAGTCTGCCACGTCGGTTGCGGCCGTGAAGCCCAGCTTGGCCTCCGCGAGCATCCTGTCGGCGTGGACCTCCCAGGTGTCTATCATGCCCTCCATGCACACCATGCAGTCGCGCAGCGTCTTGGCGGAGTCTATCGCGCCACGCTTGCACTCCTGCAGGTCCTTGTTGTAGGCGAGAGGCAGGCCCTTCATGGTCACGAGCAGCGCCACCAGGTTGCCCACCACGCGACCGGACTTACCGCGCGTGAGCTCGGCAAAGTCGGGGTTCTTCTTCTGCGGCATGATGGAGGAGCCGGTGGAGTACGAGTCGCTCAGCGTGATGAAGCCAAACTCCGTGGTGGACCACGTGATGATCTCCTCGCACAGGCGCGAGAGGTGCATCATGCTCACGCTGCTGGCGTACAGCAGGTCAAGCAGGTAGTCGCGGTCGGATACCGCGTCCATCGAGTTCTGGATGGGGTGGTCAAAGCCCAGCAGCTCCGTGGTATAGAAACGGTCGAGCGGGTACGTCGTGCCCGCGAGCGCGGCGGAGCCCAGCGGGTTGGCGTCCGCGTCGTCGTAGGCGTCCACGATCCTCTTGAAGTCGCGCGAGAACATCCAGTAGTACGCCAGGAGGTGGTGCGAGAAGAGCACGGGCTGGGCATGCTGCATGTGCGTGTAGCCGGGCATCACCACGTCGAAGTTCTTCTCGGCCGCCTTGATCAGCGTGGCGCGCAGCTTGCAGTTCTCTTGCGCGAGCTCGGCCGACATGTCCTTGGCGAGCAGGCGGATGTCGGTCGCCACCTGGTCGTTGCGCGAGCGGCCCGTGTGCAGGCGCGCGCCCGCCGAGCCGATGTCCTTGATGAGGCGCCCCTCCACGGCCATGTGGATGTCCTCGTCGTTCACGTCCCACTCAAAGGTGCCGGCGTCCATCTCGGCCTTGATCTTCTGCAGGCCGTCCACGATCTTGGACTCGTCCTCCTGGGATATGATGCCCTGCTTGGCGAGCATCCGCGCGTGCGCGATGGAGGCCGTGATGTCTTGCGCGTACATGCTCTTGTCGTCTTCCAGCGAGGCGCCAAACTCCTGCGTGAACTCGCTCACGCCCTGCTCAAAGCGGCCGGACCACAGTGCCATAGATCTCTGCCTTTCTGTATCGCCCGACATGGAAGGGGCCCGCACGAGGCGGGCCCGCCCAGCTTGGATGGTAGTTCTTCTCACCGCGCCTCCCGCCTGGACCGAGTCATGTTTTCCAGGCTAGAAACGCGGCTCCCACACCGGTGGCGCTATGCCACGTGGATGTTGGCGTTCTGCTTCTGGAGCTCGTACTCCGCGGCGGGGCCCTGCGTCTTGGACCACGTGGTGGCCGCGAGCGTGTGCAGCTCGATGAAGCCCTTGGAGGCGCTGCGGTCAAAGGTGTCGCCCTCGCCGTAGGTCGCCAGGCTGTAGTCGTACAGGGAGTAGGCGCTCTTGCGGCCGGTAACGGTCATGCTGCCCTTGTAGAACTTGGCCTTGACCTCGCCGGTCACGAACTTCTGCGTGTCCGCGCAGAACGCGTCCAGCGCCTGCTTGAGCTGCGAGAACCACAGGCCGTTGTACACGGTGGTCGCCCACTGCTGGTCGATCATGTGCTTGTACTGCAGCGTCGCGCCGTCCAGGCACATGGTCTCGAGGGCCTTGTGCATGTTGATGATCGCGAGGGAGCCGGGGCACTCGTACACCTCGTGGCTCTTGATGCCCACCACACGGTCCTCGATCATGTCGAGCCTGCCGTAGCCGTGCTTGCCGGCGATCTTGTTCATCTTGATGATGAGGCTCAGCAGGTCCATCTTCTTGCCGTTGAGGGACACGGGCTTGCCCTGCTCAAAGCCGAGGATGACCTCCTCGGGCTCGTCCGGCGCGCTCATCGGGTCGGCGGTCAGCGTGTAGATGTCCGCCGGGGCCTCCTTCCAGGGGTCCTCAAGGGCGCCGCACTCGATGGCGCGACCCCAGAGGTTCTCGTCCAGGGAGTAGGGCTTGGCCGCCGTGGTGGGAACGGGCACGCCGTGCTGCTTGGCCCACTCCATCTCGTCCTCGCGGGTGTGGAGGTCCCACTCGCGCACGGGCGCCAGGATCTTGAGCTCGGGGTCGAGCGCGTGGATGCTCGACTCAAAGCGGACCTGGTCGTTGCCCTTGCCGGTACAGCCATGACAGATGTAGGAGGCGCCAGTCTCGTGCGCGATGTCCACCAGGTGCTTCACGATCAGGGGACGGGAAAGGGCGGACAGCAGCGGATACGTGTCCTCGTACATGCCGTTTGCCGCGATGGCCTTGGTCAGGACCTCGTTCGCGTACTCCTCGCGCATGTCCAGCGCCTTGGAGTACACGGCGCCCATGCCGTAGGCCTTCTTCTCGATCCAGGTGAGGTCCTGGGCGTCCTGGCCAACGTTTCCGCAGATGGCGACCACGTCGAGGTTCTTCTCGATCTGGAGCCACTTGACCATGACGGAGGTATCCAGACCACCCGAGTACGCCAGTACGACCTTTTCCTTTGCTGCTGCCATGATAGACACCCCTGTTTCCTGTTTTTGATTGCCTGTTTGGAAAAATGCAGATAGATATAGCTACGGGGCTGTGCCCCGGTTGTTTGCACCTGTGTTTTAGGTACAAAAAAAGCCTGGCAATGCCAGGCGTCTCAATTGTCCAATTTTTAGGCTATATGGCTATGCCTCATCGGACCGAAGTGAGCACGCGCTGGCGTCGCAGCGTGGTACGTCGATCCTGGCGTCGGAGGGAGTTGTTCATGTTGGATGCAAATGCCATTTTAAAACTCGCCTCCTGATTCTTGCCACTGGATGAGCCTCAGTGGCCGCCTTTGTTGTGTGAACACTTTAGCGGCTCAAACGTCCCGCACAACCCAGAATCTTGCAACGAGACACGTTCGTAACAATTTGCACACACGGAGCTTACGTTTGAGTCATCGCAAAATTCAAGCCTTTTACGTGCGTAAACCCGTACGAGCCGCTGACCCCGGCATGCAAGGTCACCACCTCTTATAACTATTCATACCAATGCATAGGATTTGGGAGAAGTACGCGCGCGCCTTCGCCGGAACGCCCACAACACCGCACGCGGCGGCCACCAGCACCAAAAAGGGCAGGTCACGGTATCTGCCATGACCTGCCCCTCACTTGCGGTGGTGGGTCGTGAGGGCCTCGAACCCTCGACCTTGGGATTAAAAGTCCCCTGCTCTGCCAACTGAGCTAACGACCCGTTACGCGTTACGGCGTATGCGAAATCATACCACGTAGGGAGCCTACTCGGCCTCCCAAGCCCAGCTGCCGTTGCAAAACACGGGAACCTCTTCCCCAGCGGGCGTCACGCCCGTGACGTTGAGGTCGTCCGTGCCAATCATAAAGTCCACGTGCGTGGTGGACTGGTTCACGCCCTGGACGAGAAGGGCGTCCTTGTCCAGGTCGAGCCCGCCCTCCAGGCACTCGGGGAAGCCGGTGCCCAGGGCAAGGTGGCAACTCGCGTTCTCGTCGTACAGCGTGTCGTAAAAGAGCAGGCCGGACTGGCGGATTGGCGTCGCCTTGGAGATGAGCGCGCACTCCCCCAGGCGACACGAGTTCTCGTCGGTCTCGATAATGTGGCGCAGCACTTCTCGCCCGACGGCGGCGTCGTACTCCACCACCTTGCCGCCCTCAAAGCGCAGCCAGAAGTCGTCCACGCGCTGCCCCGCGTGGATGAGCGGCAGCGCGGAGTGCACCACGCCGTCGGCGCGCATGCGGTCCGGGGAGGTGAAGACCTCCTCCGTCGGGATGTTGGGGAAGAACACAGTACCGTCCACGGTGCGGCCGGCGCCACCCTCCCAGATTCCCTTGGGGTTCAGGCCCAGCGTAAAGTCCGTGCCGTTCTTGGCCACGTAGTGCAGCCGGTCGAAGGCATAGCCGTTGAGCAGGCGCTTGTTCTTCTCGAACTCCGCGTTGTGCGTCTCCCAGTCCTGCTGCGGGTCCTCACCATCGGCGCGGGCCGTCTTCAGGATCGCGAGCCACAGTCGGTAGTACGCCTCGTGCTCGGAGCAGTCGGAAAAGACCTTCCTTGCCCATGCCTTTACCGGCGCTCCGGCGATGCACCAGACGTTCTTGCCAAAGTCCATGCCGTTGCGGAAGGAAAGGCACTGCGTGTTCCTCGCGTACGCGGCCGCCGCGGGCTTGGCGGGGTCGATGCCGGCAAGCGCCTCCGGGTCGCTGCCCTCAATAAAGAGGAAGCACGCGCCCGCCTCCGCGAGGGAGTTGAGCTGCTCGGCCTTCCAGCCGGGAACGTGCCTGAAGTACTCCGTCGGGACGTTCTGGAACTCCAGGCGGCTCATCACGTCATCGCCCCAGATCACGGTCACGTGGCCCGCACCCGCGCGGTACGCGTTCCTCACCACGCGGCGCGCAAAGTCGGCGCACTCCACGGGCGACTGGACCACGACCTCCTGTCCCTCGCGCACGGCCAGCCCCTTGCGGACCAGCAGCTCGGCGTACCTGTCCATCTGCGCGTCCAGGCCCTCTATGGCCAGCGTGCACTCCTCGAGCGTCATCCCCATGCGCTTCTCCTCCCGTAAACTTCGCACTGGTCCGCCCGGCACCGCCACAGGCGGCGCCTCCCAAGCAAACTCATATGCGACAAATGAATACGGGCCCTCAGAGGGGCCCGTTGCATGCTCTGGAGCGGGCAACGGGATTCGAACCCGCGGATGATGGCTTGGGAAGCCATTGCCTTACCACTTGGCGATGCCCGCATGTGCAAGAGGATTCTATCACAGCTTCCAAATCCGTCCCACCCAAATGTGCCGCGGGCGAGAAGAGCGCATATCCGCAGGTCAGGCGTTACCGTTGGCCAAAGTTTGGCGCAAGGCATGGGCAAGCTACCCGCAAGGCGCCCCTGCTACCATGTGCCTCCCATCGTCGCGAAGGAGCGCCCATGCCCGAATTTCCCACTTCGGCAACCCAGGTCCGCCACCAGCCCGCAAGGAGGTCCCTGACAACGCCTGGCAGCCCCGGCGCCACGTCCAGGTGCCCGCTCAGGGGTGGCGACCCCATTCTCGGTGGCACGCCGGTCGCGGCGGGCCATGCGGGCCTCGCATCCCGCTTCAGGGTTATCTGGTGGTGATGGCACGCCACGCTAAAGGCATCGCCACGCGCCAACGTATCCGCATACGAAAAAGGCCACGCCCAAAGGCGTAGCCTGAACATTCCATGGTGGAGACGATGGGGATCGAACCCACGACCTCAGGCTTGCAAAGCCCGCGCTCTCCCAGCTGAGCTACGTCCCCGATAATAATCGCCCCATCGGCGACTCGGCTAGCGCTGGGGCGACTATTCGCGAAAAAAGTGGTGGGCCCGACAAGGTTCGAACTTGTGACCTCCCGGTTATCAGCCGGACGCTCTGACCAACTGAGCTACGGGCCCAACGCGAGAAGTAATATTACTCAGGTTCCCCCCTTCGGTCAACCGCTTTTTTATTTTCTTTCGCGTCCTTGATTCCTCCACATTTCCCGCGGGCCGTTCCCTCAGCAAAGCCACCCGTCACGTCCCACATGCCTTGTCCATTCTTTGGTAAAGAATGCTTGCGTCCCACCAGATAGTGGGTAACATATCCACGCAACAGAGAGGTGGGTCACTTGGTAAGAATGGACATTCAGACGGTGGTGGTCGGCGGCGGACCCGTCGCATCGCTCATCGTCCTCACTACAAGGAAGCCTTCGGACGCGGGCATGCACGCGCAGCTCCCCATCCGCATCGGCACCGTCGAGGCGACGGCCATATCCATGGGAATCGACGGCACAAAGGACGGCCGTCCCATGACGCACGACCTCTTCGTGTCGACGCTCGACGCACTGGGCGCCACAATCGACTCCGTCAACATCTCGGACGTCCACGGCACCACGTTCTACGCGACCGTCAACCTCATCACGGACTCCGGCAGGCACATCTCCGTCGACGCCCGCCCGTCCGACGCGATCGCGCTCGCGGTCCGCTGCAAGGCGCCCATCTTCGCGAGCGAGTCGGTCCTCCAGGCCGCAACCCTGCCTGACTTCGCCTCCGTCGAGAAGGACGAGAAGGAGCAGGAGCTCCAGGAGTTCCACGACTTCGTGGAGGGCCTCTCCCCCGAGGACTTCAACACCCCGCGCTAGCGCACGGCCATCCCCAGGCTCGCCAGCAGCCTCGTTTTGCAAGCCTGCCTAGCACATATCTGCATCCATGCGAGAAGGACCGCCACCCCAGGTGACGGTCCTTCTCCCTTAGTAACCCTTGCGTTGTCGCGAGGCCGTTACTCGTCGTCCTCGATCAGCGAGTCGTCGAGCTCCTCCTCACCGCCGATGTCAACGGGGTCCTCGTCGTCGGCTTCCTTGGCGCCTGCTGCCGCGAGGTCGAGCGCACCCTGCATCGGGTTCGCCTTGGCGGCCTTCTTCTTGTGGGCCACCATCCTCGCCACGGCGCTGATCTTGTCGCTGTCGGCAAGGTTCATGATCTTCACGCCCTGCGTCGCGCGGCCGAGCCTCGAGATGTCGTTTGCCTTGACGCGGATGACGACGCCCTCCTCGGACACGATCATCAGCTCGTGCTGCGGGCCCACGACGCGGCAGGCAACCAGATTGCCCTTCTTGGCCGTCATGGCGATGGTCGTCACGCCCTGGCCGCCGCGCTTGTGCTCGGGGTACTCGGACACGGGCGTTCGCTTGCCGTAGCCGCGGTCCGTAATCACGAGCAGGTCACCGTTGCCGTTGGTGATCTCCATGCCGAGCATCGTAGCGCCGTCCTTGAGGGTGATGCCCCTCACGCCGGAGGTGTCCCTGCCGGTGGGCCTGATCTCACTCTCGTCGAACATGATGGCCTTGCCCATGTCCGAGCACATGATGACCTTCTCGCCCTTCTTTACCCTGCGGACATTGACTAGCTCGTCGTCGCCCTTGAGGTTGATGGCGATGATGCCGTCGCGGCGGCTCTTGTCGTAGTCGCTCATGGCGGTCTTCTTGATCATGCCGCCCTTGGTCGCGAACAGCAGGTACTCGTCGGCCGGGAACTCGCGCGTCGTGATGACGGCGGTCGGGTGCTCCCCCTCCTCGAGCGGCAGCACGTTCACGAGCGCCGAGCCACGCGCGTGGCGGCTGCCGATGGGCAGCTCGTGCACCTTCAGGCGGTACACCTTGCCCTTGTTCGTGAAGAACAGCACGTAGTCGTGCGTGGACGCCACAAAGAGGTCCTCGACGAAGTCGTTGTCCTTGAGCGAGAGACCCTGGACTCCCTTGCCGCCGCGCTTCTGGGAGCGGTAGGTCGCCACGGGCAGGCGCTTGACATAGCCCGCGTGCGTGAACGTTACGACCATGTCCTCCTCGGCGATGAGGTCCTCTACGTCCAGGACGACCGGGGCGTCGGAGATCTTCGTGCGACGTTTGTCGCCAAAGCGCTGTGCGATCTCCTGCATCTCGTTCTTGATGACCCCCAGGATCTTCTTCGGGTCCGCGAGGAGTCCCTCGTAGTACTCGATGGCCTTGCGAAGCCCGTCCAACTCCTCCTGGATCTTGTCGCGCTCGAGTCCGGTCAGGCGGCGCAGGCGCATCTCGAGGATTGCCGTCGTCTGGATCTTCGTGAACCCGAAGCGGGCGATGAGCCGCTCGGACGCCTCGGTGTCGGTGCGGCTGGAGCGGATGATGGTGATGACCTCGTCGATGTGGTCGAGCGCGAGCAGCAGGCCCTCGAGGATGTGGGCGCGCGCCTGCGCCTTGGCGAGGTCGAACTTCGTGCGCCTCGTGACCACGTCGACCTGGTGGTCGATGTAGTACTGGAGCATCTCGCGCAGGGTGAGCAGCTTGGGCACGCCGTTGACCAGCGCGAGGTCGATGATGCCAAACGAGCTCTGCAGCGCGGAGTACTTGTACAGGTTGTTGAGCACGACCTCGGGAATCGCGCCCTGCTTCAGGACGATGACGAGGCGGAGCCCCTTGCGGTTCGACTCGTCGCGCATGTCGGAAATGCCCTCGATGCGCTTCTCGTTGACGAGCGCCGCGATCTTCTCCTGCAGCGTGCCCTTGTTGACGCCGTACGGGAACTCCGTGAAGACGAGCTTGCTGCGGCCGCCCTTGGACGTCTCGACGTGCGCCTTGGCCCTGACCGTGATGATGCCGCGGCCGGTCTCGTAGGCCTGCTTGATGCCCTCGGAGCCCATGATGATGCCGCCCGTCGGGAAGTCGGGGCCGGGCATGACGGTCATGAGCTCGTCAACCGTGGCGTCGGGGTTGTCGATCAGCATGCAGGCCGCGTTGATGGCCTCGGTCAGGTTGTGGGGCGGGATGTTGGTGGCCATGCCGACGGCGATGCCCTGCGAGCCGTTGACCAGCAGGTTCGGGAACCTCGCGGGTAGCACGGACGGCTCCTGCAGGGACTCGTCGTAGTTGGGCTGCCAGTCAACGGTGTCCTTGTTGAGGTCGCGCAGCAGCTCCATGGCGGGACGTGCGAGGCGCGCCTCGGTGTAACGCATTGCGGCCGCGCCGTCGCCGTCGATGTTGCCAAAGTTGCCGTGGCCGTCGACCAGGGGCACACGCATGCTGAACCACTGGGCCAGGCGGACCATGGCGTCGTACACGGCAGCGTCGCCGTGCGGGTGGTACTTGCCGATGACTTCGCCGACGGTCCAGGCGGACTTCTTGTGCGGCTTGTTCGGGAAGATGCCGGCCTCGTTCATGGCGTACAGGATGCGCCTGTGGACGGGCTTCAGGCCGTCTCGCACGTCGGGGAGCGCGCGGGCCGTGATGACCGACATGGAGTACTCGATGAACGACTGCTCCATCTCGTGGCCGAACTCGTGGAACTGCAGGCGGCCGCCGTGGACGTCCACACCGTCGCCGTCGCCGCGGTTGTCCCCGCCCATCTCGAGCTGGGTGTCGTCTCCGTCCTCGGAATCGTCCTCGTCGGAGTCATCGTCGTCGGTGTCGTCCATTCCGGCCTCGTCCGCGGCGTTGGGATCGTAGACGGGGGCGTCGGAATCGTCCGCCTCCGCGCGGTCGAGCAGGCGCTGCAGGTCCTCCGGCAGGGTGACGCCGTCTCCCGACTGGTCTTGGTTCTGCCCGTTTACGGGCGTGTTGTTATCATCTGCCACTTAGCGTGCCTTTCTTCGTGGTTCCGCTCGCAAGCGATGCCTTACGCATCAAGGAATCGGGCGTCCTTGGCGTGGTGCTCGATGTAGTCGCGCCTGTACTCGACGGACGTGCCCATGAGGTGCGTGACGGCGAGCTCCGCCTTCGCGGCGTCCTCGATCCCGATGCGCTGGAGGATCCTCGTCTTCGGGTCCATGGTCGTGTCCGCGAGCTGCTGCGGGTCCATCTCGCCCAGGCCCTTGTAGCGCTGGACGGTGTACTTGCGCTGCTTGCCCTCGGCGTCGCGCGGCACGTACTGCTCGATGGCCTGTGCCAGCAGCGTCTCCTCGGGCGTCTTGCCGTCCGGGTAGACATAGTGGATCTTCTTGCCCACCTTCACGCCAAAGATTGGCGGGCAGGCGCTGTAGATGTAGCCAGCGTCGATCAGCGGACGCATGTACTTGTAGAAGAACGTCATCAGCAGGATGCGGATGTGGGCGCCGTCGACATCTGCATCGGTCATGATGATGATCTTGTGGTAGCGGGCCTTGTTGATGTCAAAGTCGCCGCCGTCGGTCGTCACGCCCGTGCCGATGGCCGTGATCAGGCTCTGGATCGTATCGGAGTTGAACGCGCGGTGGTCGCCGACGCGCTCGACGTTCAGGATCTTGCCCCTCAGCGGCAGGATGGCCTGGATGTCTCGGCGGCGGCCGTCCTTGGCGGAGCCGCCTGCCGAGTCACCCTCGACGATGAAGAGCTCGGTCATCGACGCGTCCCTCACGGAGCAGTCGGCAAGCTTGCCGGGGAGCGACGCGGACTCGAGGATGCTCTTGCGGCGCGTTGCCTGGCGGGCCTTCTGCGCGGCAAGGCGGCCCCTCGCGGCGCTCGAGGCCTTCTTGAAGATCTCCTTGCCCTGCTTGGGATGTTCCTCAAGGTAGTCGGCAAGGCCACGGGACACGATCTTGTTCGTGAGCGTCCTCATGTACGAGCTGCCGAGCTTCGCCTTGGTCTGGCCCTCGAACTGCGGGTCTGGGAGCTTGACGGAGATGACGGCAGTCAGTCCCTCGCGAATGTCGTCGCCGGTGAGGTTGGCGTCCTTCTCCTTTAGGAGCTTGTGGCTGCGCGCGTAGTCGTTCACCGTCTTCGTGAGCGCGGTCCTGAAGCCCTCGAGGTGCATGCCGCCCTCTTCGGTATAGATGTCGTTCGCGAACGACATCACGTGCTCCGAGTAGCCGGTGTTCCACTGCAGGGACACCTCGACCTCGCCCTTCCTGGCAAGGGGCGTGTCCTCGTCGGTCTTGCCCTCGATGTAGATCGGGCGAGAAAGGCCGGGAAGGACCGGCTTGTCGTATTGCTTTCCGTCCCAGCCGTTGAGGAACTTCACGAAGTCGTTGATTCCGCCGGCATAGCAGAACTCTTCCGTGCGCGGCACGAGCTCGCGCTCGTCCGTCAGCACGATCTTGAGGTTCTTGTTCAAAAACGCCGTCTCGCGCAGGTGGTCGCGCAGGGTGTCGTAGTTGTAGACGGTGGTCTCGAAGATCTCGTCGTCCGGCCAGAACGAGATGGTCGTGCCCGTCGTCTTCGACTTGCCGACGACCTTCATCTTCTCGGTCGTCTTGCCACGGGCAAACTGCATCTCGTAGATCTTGCCGTCACGCCTGACCTGTGCGATGAGCTTCTTGGAGAGCGCATTGACCACCGAGACGCCGACGCCGTGCAGGCCGCCGGACACCTTGTAGGCGTTGTTGTCGAACTTGCCTCCCGCGTGCAGGATCGTCAGGACGACCTCGAGGGTCGGCTTCTTCTCCGTGGGGTGCATGTCGACGGGGATGCCACGGCCGTTGTCCACGACGGTGATGGAGTTGTCCGCGTGAACCGTCACGAGGATCTTGGTGCAGTAGCCCGCCATGGCCTCGTCGACCGAGTTGTCGACGATCTCCCAGACCAGGTGGTGCAGGCCCGTCTCGCTCGTGGTGCCGATGTACATGCCGGGACGCATGCGCACGGCCTCAAGCCCCTTGAGGACCTTGATCTCCTGGCCGTTATAGTTGTTCTTCTTTTCTGCCACTCACTTTTCCTCTCTACAGAGCAATAAAGCGCACTGTACATTTTAGTGAGCGCATCAGATTTCATTGGGCCAAAAGTAAAATGGGCACCCGCACTACTGAAAAATCACGTCAGAGGCCCTTGTAAGGCCGATATTCGCGAGAAAATCAATTCCCCGCCCTTTTTAGCAATTCTCTTCTGAGGGACAGTTCCATCGCTCTTCTCGCCTTTTCCCTCAGACCGTCCGGCAGGTCGTGCGTCATGTCCTCCACGCGCCGCCTCTGTTCTGCGGAAAGCTCGGGCAGCTCGACCTTCTCCTCGCGATGGCCGAGCGTCTGGTAGCTTCCTGGGTCGGTCTTGCGCATGTGGCGCGAGTCCGAGAGCCTGAAGCGTATTCCGGATACCTGCAGGCCATAGCCGTGCAGGCGCGCGAGGTAGATCTCCTTGTTCGCGCTGAAGTCAGAAAGTCGCGCGTGCGAGTCTACATAGACGCACAGCACGGGGTCGCGGCCCTTCTTGACGGGCGACGTGTCCAGGAACACGCCCGTCGTGTGCTTGCGCTCCACGTCGCCGTTCGCCCCGTACCACGCGGCGCGAGCACGCTGGGCGTCGCTCATGTGGGCGCGCATGTCGGTTCTCACGACGCCGTCGAGAAGGGACGAGAGGGACGAGTCGTTTCTGAAGCGCTCCGTGTCGTACACGTAGTCGCTCGCATATGGCTTGCGCTTACCCAACGACGTTCACGACCTTCGCCTCTTCGAGCAGCTCGTCGGGAAAGTATCCCAGGTTCGTCGTCGTGACCACGGTCTGGATGCCGGACTGGACGAACCTCGTCATGGCATTTCTGCGCTTCTCGTCCAACTCGCTCATCACGTCGTCCAGAAGGAGCAGCGGCTGCTCCCCCACGATCTCGCGGGAAAGCGCGACCTCTGCCATCTTCCACGCGAGCACGATGGAGCGCTGCTGACCCTGCGACCCAAACGCCCTGGCATCGCGGCCGTCTATCGTGAAGCTGACGTCATCGCGCTGCGGTCCGAGCGTGGTCTGCTGGCGGCGCAGGTCGGTGTCCCTCTCCTCCTGCAGCCTCCTTGCAAAGAGGTCGCAGATCTCGTCGCGAGAAGAGCCAGACAGGTCCTCCCCGAGGGACGACACGTAGGTGCAGTCGAGCTGCTCGCCGCCGGCAATCTGGCCGTAAACCTCGCGAAGGTGCGTACGGAGCCGCTCGAAGAGCCTGAGCCTCGCTGCAAGCAGCGTCGCCCCGCCCAGCGCCACGGACGCGTCCCACGCGTCCAGCAGCGCAAGGTCGGGGTAGTCCTCCTTCAGGAGGCGGTTCCTCTGCTCGACGGAGCGCAGGTAGGCGGAAAGCACCTTGGCGTAGCCGGCGTTTGCCTGCCGGCCAAATCCGTCAAGCTCGTCGCGGCGGTACGACGCGCCACGCTTCACAAACGAGAGGTCGTCCGGGTTAAAGAGAACCGACATGAGCGTGGCAGGCAGGTCGAGCGCGGCACACTTCTTCCCGTTGCGAAAGAACCTGCGCCGCGTCGGCTCCACCTCGCAGGCAACGTCGATCACGCGCCCGTCGCCCTCGAGCCTTGCGCGAATCTTTGCGGACTCGCAGTCCTCGCGAATCTGCTGCGAGGGCTTCGGCTTCCTGAACGAGGAGCCCGCGGTCAGCATCTGCAGCGCCTCCACGGTGTTCGTCTTCCCCACGGCGTTGGGACCCACCAGGATCGTCATACCGTCGCAGAAGTCGATGCTCTTCTCCTCGAAGTTCCTCCAGTCCCTGAGCCCGAGCGTCTTGACGCGAAGTCCCACGGCCTACATCCTGACCGGCATGAGCAGGTAGAGATAGTTGATCCTGGAGTACGACTTGAAGATGCCCGGCTGCATTGTGCTCTGCAGCTCGAGCGTGATCTCCTTCTGGTCGCTCGCGGCGTTCACGCAGTCGAAGACGTAGTGGTAGTTGAGGGCGATGCTCATGGCGCTGCCCTCAACTTCAACGGGCAGGAGCTCGGTCGACTCGCCCTGGTCCGGCGAGCTTGCGGATAGCTTCATGACCTTGCCGTCCGGGTCGATGTCAAAGCGGACCGACGGGTTGGTGAGCGCGATCACGGACACGCGCTTGAGCGCCGCAGAGAACTGCGCGACGTCGATCTTGACGGACGTGTTGCAGCTGGGCGGCAGAAGCTGCTTGTAGTTGGGGAACGTGCCGTCGATCTTGCGCGACACGTATGTGGTGTCGCCAAACGCGAACACGACCTGGCTGTTCGTGGTGCCGATGGTGAGCCTGTCGGTCATGGACGGCAGCGTGAGCACGTCGTGGAACGTGTTGCCGGGGACGATGGTCTCGAAGGCCTCCTGCAGCGAGCTCGTCTCGACGTTGGAGTCGCACACCGCCAGGCGGTACGAGTCCGTGGCGACCAGCCTGATAGTGTTGTCCTCAACGGTGAGAAGAGCGCCGGACAGAATGGGCCGCGACGTGTCCTTTGAGGTTACCTTGTACACCTTGCCGACCATCTCGGACAGAAGGTCGCTCGGCAGCTCGACCGTACGCTCCAGGTCGTACTCGGGGAACTCCGGGAAGTCGTTGGCGTCAAGAGTGTTGAGCCTGAACGAGGACTTGTCGCACTGGATCGTCAGCACACGCTCGCCACCGTCGAAGAGCACCGCGGAGTCGGGCAGGGTCTTCACGATGTTGGTGAGGATCTTGCCGGACACGACGGTCGCGCCCTCCTCCTCCACGTCCGCGGCGATCCTGTGGCGGATGGAGATGTCCAGGTTCGTGGTCTGGAACTCGAGCGTGCCCTCCTGCGCCTTTATGTATATGCCAGAGAGCACGGGGAGGGTCGAGTTAGACGCCATGCCCTTCGCCACCACCGAGAGGGCTTGTGCAAGGGCTGTCTGGCTTACCGTAAACTTCATTTGGGACCCTCCGTCTTTATTAGTACTTATATATAAAAGAAAAGGTAAGAGTAATAATAGGCAGTGTAGAAAAGTCGAAAAGTAAAGAGAAGTGCAGGTAGACACAATAGTTTCGAAAACTCAGGCGGCTTCAATTTCCCTTCGGTCTCTCAACACCGCTCAGTGTCGAAAACTTCTTTCTTCGTCGTCCCGTCACTTTTCTTCCCTTCTCGACAGGATTTCTTCCAAGTTTTAAAGCGGTCTCCCGCTCCCTATCGGTTGTCTGTGATGCTGTCCTGCAGGGTCTGCACCCTGTCCTGGAACATCCGGTCTTCCTTTCGGGTCTTGTCGACCCAATATATGCTGTGCTTGACGGTCGCGTGGCTGCGCCCGCCAAACTTCTTGCCGATGTCCGCCAGCGTGTTGTCCGTCAGCTCGCGCGTCAGCCACACCGCCACGTGCCGCGGCTCCATCAGCTCCTTGTTGCGCTTGGAGCCCACGAGGTCCATGTGCGAAACGTCGTAGTACGACTCGACGGCCTTCTGTATCTGCTCGACGGTTATCGTCTTCTGCCCGGTCGGCCACTTGGCGTTGGCAATCTTTACGATGTCCTCGCGGCCGATCTTCTCGCCCTGACGCTCCTTGCGCGACGCGGTGATCAGGCACGTGTGCACGAACCCCTCGATGATGCGGATGTTCGTGCCGGAGCGCTCCGCCATGAGCTTGCGGTCGTCCTCGGAGATCGTGCCGGTCATGCCGGGGATGTGCTCGCGCACGGCGTCCTGCTTCATCATGTCGTAGAAGTTGTTGATCAGCTTCAGCTTGAGCTCGTAGTCCGGCACCTGGATGCTCACGGTCACGCCGGAGTCCATGCGCGAGGTCTCGCGCTCGTCAAACTTGCTGTCGCCCATGCCAAGCTGCGACGGCGAGCGATCGGCTGCCAGCACGATCTGCTTGCCGTGCGACATGAGGGCGTTGTACGTCTCGAAGAAGAAGCTGATGGTGCCCGCCGCGCGCCGCATGTTCTGGATGTCGTCGATTATCAGCACGTCGACGTTCTGGTAGTTGCGCACCAGCGTCGCCTTCGCGGGCGTATCTCCCACGTTCATGGCCTTCACGTAGTCGTCCACAAACTCCGTGCCGGTCCTATAGACGCACAGCCGCGACGGGTCGTTCTGCGCGATGTAGTTCTGGATCGCGCGCAGCAGGTGCGTCTTGCCAAGCCCGCTCTTTCCATATATGAACAGCGGGTTGTAGCTCTTGTTCTCCCCGTTCGCGACCTGCTTGGCCGCGTCGAACGCAAACTCGTTCTCCTCGCCGGAGACAAAGCGGTCAAACGTGAGCTTGGAGTCCGCGGGATCGATTTCCTCGTTGGCAAAGTCGCTTTGCTCCTGAGGCATGCTTGCGGCTGGCTTTGCCACCGCTGGGCGAGAAGGACTTGGCGCCATGGGTGCAGGTACCTGCTGGGGCGCGGCCTCCACCACTGGTGCCGCCACCGCGCTCTCACGCGCGTTGATGCGGCCGACTTCCTCCCGCGTCATTTCCGCGCCGGTCTCCACGGGTCGCGGATTCGTGTCGTGCGAGAGCTCCACCTCAAACGCGACGTGCTGGAAGGCGGCCTGCTCCAGACACTCCTCGATCACGGGGGTCTGCTCGGCTATCTTGCGCTGCGCAAACCCCATGTTCGTGGAGACGACCAGCCGCTCGCCATCAAACGAGACTGCCTTGCAGCTCCTGAGCATCGCGAGCGTCGGGGCGGGCAGCCCGCGCTCCGCCAGGAGCGTCAGGACATCCGTCCAGAGTGCGATCGCATCTGATTCTTGGGTAGAAGTCATCCTCACCATGTACCTCTGCAATGTTGAAAAGTGCCAACATTATATGATGAAAACTACCCCACTTGTCTACCGTAATTGGGCGCCTATTGAGGCCCACCAGCCTGCTGGGCATACGTCCGGCCCAGATCCGTCAGCACGTACTTCTGGGCACCCTTGTTCTTGCGCACGAACCCGGCCTTCTCCAGGCGCTGCAGCTCCCTCGTCCACGTGGGCTGCGAGCTGCCAAACTGCCTCGTCAGGTCGGTAGGCCCAACGTACTGGTTCATCAGCAGGTATGCCAGCACGGTCCGACCGCGCTCGGAAAGCGCAGGTGCAGGAGCGGGTGCTGGCTGCGCTTGCTGCGGTGAGGCACCCTGCATGCCGGGCGCACCGGCCGGCGCGTAGCCCTGGTAGGGGTTGGCCTGCGGATACTGTCCGTACTGAGGCGCGTACTGGGGCGGATACGACTGGTAGGGTGCCTGCCCATACCCCTGCGTCGCCGCACCATAGGGTTGTGGCGCATACGGCATCTGGCCGTACGCTGGCGCGCCATACCCCTGCGCGGGCGCCGCCTGCGGATACCCCGCCGCGCCGGCCTGCTGCGGCGGCATCCCATAGGGCTGTCCCTGTGCGGGAGCCTGCGGCACAAGCGGCTCGTCCTCTTCCTCCTGCACGTTGGAGATCGTCACGACCGTCCCGCCGGAAATGTTGTCGTCAATCGTGAGCGTGCCGCCGCGGTCCTCCATGTACTGCTGTACGTACGGCAGGCCGGATCCCACGCCGCGGATGTACTGCTTCATCTCCTCGGACGCGGAGGTCGTGCCGTACTCGAGCGCGAGCTCCTTGGACTTGATGCCCGGTCCCTGGTCCGAGAACCTGATCGTCTCGCCCCCGTCGAGGATGCTGATGGTCGGCTCTATAAAGTACGCGTGGATGAAGTTCTCCACGATCTCCCTTATGACCATAAACGGGATGGTGCTGCCCTGCTCCTTCGCGAGCTTCACGACGGTCGTCGTGATCTCCTCAAGGTAGGAGCGAACGTCCTTTGGCTCGACGATCACCACGCGCGGGGCCGCGGACGCGTCGTCATACACGGCTATTCGCGCGGGATATTTCACCTCGAGGCTCGGTCCGTCTGTGGAGGTTTTGGGAGCCTCATCATGCCCCTCACCTGCGGATGAGCCCTCCACAAACGGATAGAAGTCGCGCGCCACGTCCAGCCCTTTCTCCAACGTTTTCAACATTTCATGAACTCATGTCGAAAACCATTCATCGGGAATATTCTTCGAATGAAAGTTTTCAACACCTTGTGAAACGTTGTCGATAACTACGGAAAAACTCTTCCCACTTGGGTGAAAAATCATAGCATCATTCGAAAACATAACCGCAGATGAAGCAGAAGGTTCAGCAAATTCATTCGCGATTTCTTTCATGAATGTCGTCATTCAACGCCCAGTTTGGTGTGGTTTTGGTAGTCAAAACCTCCCGCCGCTTGCCCGGGCGAGAAAAAATTGACATTTTGGCCGATAGACCACTACAATCTTGGGGCTTGACCCGATTAGTCCTATATGTCGATCCTCGGGAGGATTTAACAATGAAGCGTACGTATCAGCCTAACAAGCGTAAGCGCGCCGTCACCCACGGCTTCCGTGCCCGCATGGCAACCAAGGGCGGCCGCGCCGTTCTGTCCCGCCGTCGCGCCAAGGGCCGCAAGAGGCTTACCGTCTAGGAACGAGCATGGAGACCATCAAATCCAGAAGAGAATTTGAAGAGGTCTTCTCTGGCGGAAAAAGAGTCAACAGTAGACTCGTACGAGCTACGGTTCTGAAGTGCGACGGAGGCGACTTGGGAAAGGTCGCCTTCGTCGCGCCTAAGAGACTGGGAAACGCGGTCTATCGCAACCGTTGCAAGAGGGTTCTGCGAGAGGCCGCCCGCGCTTGCGGACTTCCAATGCAAGGGTCCAAGGTCATTCTCTTCGCGACCAGGGCGACCCATGACAGCACGCCTCAGGACGTTTCTGTCGACATGAGGTCCATCCTCAGGCGGTCGGGCCTGCAATGAGCAGTCACGATGCGCGGGCGAGAAGGACATCGCCCATAAAGCGCGCCCTTCTCGCTTCGATTCGCTTCTATCAGCGGTACGTGTCGCCGCTCTTTCCGCCATCATGCATCTACGAGCCAACCTGCTCCGCATATGCCTTCGAGGCCATCAGTAGGTACGGCGCCCTCAGGGGTTCCTGGTTGGCTTTCAAGAGGATTCTGCGCTGTAATCCCTTTCACAAAGGCGGTTTTGACCCCGTCCCCAAGCTCTGATACCGGAGGAACCCATGTGGGATTGGTTTATTGATTTCCTTACGATGATTCTTAAGTCGCTCGCAGACATCTGTGGGGACTGGGGCATCGCTGTCATCGTCCTGACGATCATCATCCGTCTGCTTGTCATGCCGCTCATGAACAAGTCGACCGCCTCGAGCGCCAGGATGCAGGCTCTCCAGCCAAAGATGATGGAGATCCAGAACAAGTATGCCGACGACCCCGAGCGTCAGGCCGAGGAACTTCGCAAGTTTACTGCCGAGAACAAGTTCAACCCGCTTGGCGGCTGCCTGCCCATCCTCATCCAGATGCCCGTCTTCTTCGCACTCTTTACGGTTGCGAAGCAGGTGCCGAAGTCGGCACACTTCCTCAACATCATGCCGTCCCTCTCGCAGTCTGCTGCGGGCGCAATGAGCCATGGCATCCAGGCCGCGCTTGTCTACATCATCTTTGACGTTCTCTTCGGCATCCTCACGTTCATCCCGATGATGATGAACCTGCAGAACACCCCGGACGAGCAGCGTCAGCAGACCATGATCATGGGCGTCGTCATGGCAGTCATGATGCTGTGGTTTGGCTGGAGCGTCCCCGGCGCTGTTCTTCTCTACTACGATGCCTCCGCCGTCTGGCAGGTCGTGCAGCAGAAGGTCGTCACCCAGCGCGTTATGGACAAGGTGAAGGCCGAGACCGAGGCCAAGCTTGCTCAGCAGGGCCAGAGCGTTCAGGTGGACGTGGTCCGCAAGGAGCACAAGCCCCGTCCGCACAAGAAGAACTAGTATCATCAAGGGTCTAGAAGTATTCGCGCGGTGCTCATTGTGCGCCGCGCTCATTTTTGGAGGTATGTGGTGGAGGACGAGCTGAACGTCGCACTCGAGGGGGATGAACCCACGGAGGACAACGGCGCCGATGACAAGTTCGCTAAGATTCGCGAGCACTACGAGTCTGATGTCGAGCTGACGGATGACGAGATTGACCTCATTGCTGACGTTGCCGTGAAGTACATCCGGGGGCTTCTCAACTGCTTTGGCGAGGAGCATATCTCCATCGACGAGTACGACGGTGACGAGGGCGAGCTCATCCTCGACATCAGCGGTGGCGATCTGGCAGTCCTCATAGGTCGCCACGGTCGTACGCTTGACGCCTTCCAGATGGTCGTGTCCTCGTACGTGAGCAACAAGATCAAGTTCCATTATCCGATCGTTGTGGACATCGAGGGCTACAAGAGCCGTCGTAGGAACAAACTCACGGAGATGGCGAAGTCCGCTGCAGAGAGGGCCAAAAAGCAGCACGGCCGCGTCGCGCTCGCCCCAATGAACGCCTACGACCGCAGAATCGTTCATCTCGCGCTTGTGGACGACGAGGATGTCGACACGCATTCCGAGGGCGTGGAGCCCGAGCGCCGAGTCGTCGTAACCTACAAGGCGCACTAGCCTTTTGCAAGCATGTGAGCGAGGGGAGACACGGTTTGTGTCTCCCCTTTTTGTTTCATGGCTTTAGCCTGTGCCGCGCGTAGCGCGGCACAAAGAACCACCCGCTATGCGGGTGGACGGCACTGATGCTATGCAACAAAACTCCCTCCCCTCTAGGATGGCGGTTGTTCAGGTCGCCGGCCGCGAGAGGAAGGAGAACACAATGGCACAGAAGGCCAACAGCCTTGCGCACACCAAGTGGATGTGCAAGTACCACATCGTGTTTTGCCCAAAGTATAGAAGAAAGGCCATCTACAACCAATACCGCGAGGACCTCGGGACGATCCTCAGGCAGCTATGCCAATGGAAGGGCGTCGAGATAATAGAGGGGCACTTGATGCCGGACCACGTGCACATGCTGGTGAGCATCCCGCCCAAGGTCAGCGTGTCGAGCTTCATGGGCTACCTGAAGGGGAAGAGCTCGCTCCTCATGTTCGACAGGCATGCCAACCTGAAATACAAGTTCGGGAACAGGAAGTTCTGGGCGGAAGGCTACTACGTGTCCACCGTCGGCCTGAACGAGGCCACGATCGCGAAGTACATCCGGGAGCAGGAGCAGGCGGACATCGCCCTGGACCGGCTGAGCGTCAAGGAATATGAGGATCCGTTCAAGAAATAGCCCGGCACAGCCCGTTTGACGGGCACGCCACGAGTCAAGCGGCCATAGGGCCTGAACGAAGTGAAGGCCAGGGACTTGAGTCCCTGGCCGGAACTCTAGGGTTATACCCTAAG
>ERZ791908.740-NODE-740-length-28704-cov-66.931586_pt1 | contig 28704 bp, 22 predicted proteins | sample MGYA00510144_ERZ791908 | MGnify/ENA primary metagenome ERZ791908 (study PRJEB30046, sample SAMN00792105) | human gut metagenome | study: EMG produced TPA metagenomics assembly of the A metagenome-wide association study of gut microbiota in type 2...
CCCCCACCACGGCGTCGTCCGCGGGACGGTCCGACCACGGCAGGTCCTTGCGGTCCGGGTAGCGGCTCACCACGTCGCGACCCAACCACGCGGCCAGAGCGCGGGCCGTGCGGTCCGCGGCCTCCTCCCCCGCCACGACCATCAGGCACGGCCGGGGGTCGCGCGCCCACAGAGACGCCGCAAGCAGCGGACGGGCGCTCTGCGCAACGCCGAGCGTGGCATCGTGGCCGGAGTCCAGCTGATGCAGCACGGGCGCAAGGTCCGGCGCGGCAAGCAGCTTCAGGGCGACGCGGTTTATGAGCATGGAAACCTCTTCACAGCACAAGCGGGCCCAAAACCATCGGTCCTGGGTCCGCGCAACGATCCTTGTTTGCTACATCATGCCACGAACGGCTTTGGCCGGGCAATCTCCCAGCCGCCCTCGACGGACTTTTCAACATTGGCGGCGCCACGGCGCCTTCCCGCTTGTCGAAAAGTCCTCTTGTCAAATCGTTCGGCAGGTGTCTCGATGTTAGAATCTCCCACACACCAGCGGTGTCCGGATGCGGGCGGCGCCTCCCACAACAAGGAGGTAAAGCCTATGGACATGCACTTTGTCCTTGAATTCCTACAAGCCCTCGCGCTTGTCGTGAGCATCGCCCAATCTTCCCTCGGCGTGCTGAGGGAGGTGAGAGAGATGGTAAGGGAGCATAAGCATCATCACGGATAACGTAAGGAGATGAGAAGGGCCCGGCGGCAACCGGGCCCCTCGATTCGAAACACCTGGCGTTGCCCGCAGTACCGTTTAGAAAGGACGGGCACCGCTGGTGTACTTGTATTCTACCCAGCCGCAACCACCGCTGTCCATACGATTTTGGTGGAGCGGCTGGGGCTCACGTCCCTATACAAAAGGAGCCCGGCTCGTGCCAGGCTCCCCACGTCAATCTGCTTTTCACTCAGCCCGAACCGGTCGAGAAGGACTAGAACTCCTGTCCGTTGGACTTCCGCCCGTGCATCCACACGCCAGCCGCAACAGCAACCGCGCCCGCGATCCCAAGGCCGACCCACAGCGGCTGCGTGGTGTCGCCGGTCTTGACGACGGCACTGCCGCCCTTGGTCGTCTTGGCCGTGGCGGTCGTGGTCTTGGCGGGAGTCGGCTTCCTGTTGCAGGTGTTCGTGAAGCCGGGGTCCTTGTCCAGGGAGCCGCTCTTGTCGAAGAAGTTCACCTGGATGTAGCTCAGGGTCGACCCGGCCACGCCGTTCTCCCAGCCCACGTAGACCGTCACGTCGTACTCGGCCGCGTCGTAGGTCCAGTCCTTGTCGGAGCCCGCGACCTGGGTCACGTGGTAGTGGTGCTCGCCCGGCTGGGCAACGTCGCCCTTGAGGTCGAACCTGAAGACGCCGGGCTTCGCCGTCACCGTGTCGGACACGGGCAGCAGCGTCTCGCCCTGGTCCGTCGCGACGATCTTGAACGTCGCCTCGGCGTCCTTGGGCGCGAGCTCCCCCTTCACCGCGTAGTAGAAGGGCACCTCCGCCGTCACGGCGTTCTCCGCGAGCGCCGGCTTGGCCACGCCCAGGAGCGCCAGGCACAGGCCCAGTGCGGCTGCCAGAAGGCCGAGCCCCTTGCACTTGTCAGTTCTCTTGGTCATGTCCCGCTTGCCCTTCTATCCGGCGGCGCGGCCGCCCGTCTGCTACGTTTCTACTGCCCGGCGGCTTTCGGCCGCCCACTCAACTTGCTACTTGCCAACCTTGGAGTTGTCCTCCGCGGTCCTGCTCACGACCCTGCACATCACGATGGTGCGCGCGTTGGCGCCGTCGTCCGCGCAGGTCGAAAGCGCGATGATCTGGTCCTGCCCCGTCGTGCCCGAGCCGTCCGTGGCGGGCGATCCCTTGCCGAGCGAGCCCTTGCGCAGGTGCTTGGCGTCCTTCTGGAGCTTCGCCTCCACCTCCTGCAGCCTCGCGGAGTCCGCGGGGGTGGAGAAGATCGTGCCGTCGTACGCGTCGGCCTGTATGACCGCATCCACCTCGAGCTCGAGCGTCTGCTTCGGGAGGTACAGCGTCGCCTTCTTGTGAGCCTTGAAGAACTTGGCGCTCAGGAACTTGTCCAGGTCCCCAAACATCTTGTCCTCGTCCATGTGGTGGCCAAAGACCACCTCATAGGGCTCGTCAAAGTTCCTGCTGCACTCGGAATCGAGGAAGAGGCTTCCCGACGCGCTGAACTTGCCAAGGGCGTCCTTCTCCAGGTACTCGAAGTTGTCCTTGCCCTGCACTATGGGATAGTCGATCTTCGTGCCATCGACGGTCAGCCACGCGCAGACGTCCGGATTCCTCTTCATGAGCTCGCCAAAGCCAATGCCCGGCTTGTACTGGCTCATGTCGGTGCCGCTCAGGACCTGTTGCTGATCCCACAGGGAGTACGCCGCCACCGCTCCCATCACAACAAAGACGATGGCGAGAAGAACAGTAACGATATGGTCGACGCGTCGAGCCGCCCGCTCGCACGGGGCGAGCGACCCAACGCCATAGCTACCAAAGCTGTCGACCAGCGTGCTCATGCGTCCTTAGAAGTCCTCGCCAGCGCGCTTGCGACGGGAGATGACGAGCGTGGCGCCGCCAGCAACCGCGACAACACCAGCAACCACGAACGGCAGAGTGTTCATCGTGATACCGGTCTGGGGAGCGAAGCCCTTGTTATTCACGAAAGCGACGGTGTCGTTGTCGTTCTTAGCAATGGAGCCAGAGCCCGTCGTGGTCTTCTCCGTCTTAGTTCCCTCGGCAGTCACATCGGTCGAATCGTAGCCCTTGGTGTTAGTCTCGGTCACGGTGTAGGTGGCACCCTCAGGGAGGTTAGTAATCTTGAAAGTCTCGCCGCTCTTGAGGTTAAAAGCGTCACCGCTCTTGTAAGTACCGGTAGTCTCGGTACCGTTCGCTGCAGTCTTCGTGTAGTTGTAGGATCCGGTAAGCTCGTTACCCTTCTTATCCTTGAGTTCAGCCTTGAACGCAAACTCATCATCGGTATTAGCGGCGATACCCGCAACCGTCTTCTTTACAGTCAGGTTGCCGTTAGGATCGGTGTTGCTAAACGAGGCGCCATTGGTAAGCTTCTTGCCGTCGGCTCCGTAGGCGTGAACCGAGGAAATCTGCGTCTCGCTCGAGGGGGTTCCATCCTCGTTGGTAGCCCAAGTAACCTCAACCTTGACCGTGTAGCTGTTGGTGTCGTAAACGATGTTCTGATTCGTGCCAGCAACCTCGCTCAGCGTGAAGGAATAGACACCAGGCTTGCTGAAGTTCACATCACCAAAAATACCGGCGAAAGTCTTCGTAGCGGTCTTAGTTGTGCCATCGCCAGTGAAGTTGTCCTTAGAAAGCGTAACGGTCTTGCTGGAGAAGTCCTCCCTATTCTCAGTCGGCGTAGCGGTGCCGTTGGAGCCAACCTTCGTTGCGCCGGTATAAGCCAGGTTGAACGTGAAGGTCTCGTTCGTGAACTGCGCGCTAGAGGGCACCTCCCAGGTCTTGGTAAGACCAGTGTCGGTGGAGGTGACGGTTGCAGCAAACGCGGTCGCGGGGACCATGGAGAGAGCCATGGTGCCAGCGAGCACCGCGGCCATAGCGCCGGACTTGAGGTTGATCTTCTTCATACGTTGTTCCCTTCTCTCGGACGGGGGAGCCCTTGCCCCGTTCCCGTCTTGTTACCAACTTGATCCTGTAGTGCACGTGCTATAGCTGACGAAGTCGAAGGATCGCAACTACCTTTCCCTCGACCTCGGTGGAGCCTATCGGTCCCAGCGTCCTGGAGTCCGTGACGGTCGATCGCCCGTCCCCCAGGACGAAGTACTGCCCATCCTTCAGCTTGAGCGGGTAGCTCACGCCGGAGCCTGGGGTCGTGCTCTGCCCGAACTTCTCGGGCTGTTCGCTCCCGTTGATCAGGAGCTCGCCGTCATCGGTCACCTTCACGGTGTCCCCCGCCTGGGCCACGATCCTGCCCAGCTGGAGCTTGCCGTCCGCCTCGTACGCAACGACGTCGTCCGACTTGGGCGTCCCGCCGAACCTGGCGAAGAGCGCCAGGTCGCCGTCGCCCGCCGTCGGCCTCATGCCGCTTCCGGAGACCCGCACGACGCCGAAGGCGAAGCGGAACACCGCCACCAACGCCACGACCACGATCACGAGCCTCGCAATCGCTCCCCGCGCGGTCGACCAGGCGTTGGCCCTGGCCTTCCGCTTGCGGATGACCGCCGCCTCCGGCGCGGAGGCGAGGTCGGGCAGCGGGTCGCCCGTCCCGGTTACCAGCCCCGACGTAGCTGGCTGGTAGGCTGGGAAGGCGCCGGGGGCGGATTGCCGTGCGATGTACCGCTCCTGGCCTGTTGGAGAAGCGCCTCGTAGCGGACCTGCTGCTCGCGGTACAGCTGCCGGTACATCTCGTCCAGCCTCTGGACCACGTGCCACACCTCCCGCTCGTCCACTCCCAATAGGCTGTGCCGCCAGGTGAGACGGTCGAGCTTGTCGGCTATCAGCTGCAGCGAAACCTGCTCCTGCGCCTGAGGGTCCTGGCCACTGGAGGGGGCTTTCGTACCCTTGCGCCCCCGCTGGCCTCGAATGCCGTCCCGTCTGCTACTCCTCTCGGCCATGGTTCTTCCTGACGGAGTAGATCACGAGCCCGAAGACCCCTGCCATCGCTACGCCGAGAAGAGCAACCTGCGGACCGAAGGAGAAGCTAATGCCGGTATCGGCCACAGCATCAATCTGGTTCGTGTAGACAACAGCCGTGGTCTCGCCATTTGTAACGGTCGCATGGACAATCTTCGTCGCGTCCTTATCAAAGGTCGTTGACGTGTCGCCGACCTTCGCGGTCGTCGTGGTGTTTGCATTCGGCGTCTTCGTGGTCTCCGTGATGTCGATAGTCTTGCCTGCCGGAACATTGTTCAGCGTCACGGTCTCGTCATTGTTGAGGTCGACCGTAGCCTTACCCGTGCCGTCGAACGCAATCGTCTTGTTTCCGCTAGTGAAGGACTTGTTCTTAAGGCCGTCGCAGTTCAGCTCAAACGTGAAGTGATCGGAGGTGTTTGCGGCATTGCCCTTAATCTTCTTCGTAAGCGTGAGCGTGCCGGACTTATACGTGTTCGTAAGCCCCGCGCTCTTCGTCTCAGAAATGAGGCTCTTGAAGGGAACAGCGCTGGCCTTCGTGGTCTCGGACCAGCCCTCAGGCTCAACCTCATCAATCGTATAGTTGTGACCAGAAGGACCAGTTGCGACGGTGACATCGGACTTCCAGTTGCCATTGGTGTCCGGCGTCATGGTTACGGTCTTGTAGTCCTTGCCATCCTGCTTCACCTTGAGCACAAGAGAACTCGGCTTGTCACCATCTCCATCCCACGTCTTCGTGATTGCCAGCTTCGATGTGGGAACTTCAACTGTTGGAGAGTCAATGTCGATACTGTGCTGGTCACTAGGCGTACCGTAATGTCCGTCCTTGGAAACGACCGTACTATATGCAAGCGTTGCAGCGCTGTTCGTGTACACGTTTGTCGTGGCTTTTTGGCCATCTGCGGGCGCCGCCTTGTTATAGGCATCCTGGGTCAACTTTACCTCAAAGCTAACGGAATATGTCTCACCCTGCTCGAGCTTTCGATTGCCGAGATTCCACTCGACATGATTGTTTACAACATGCGCTTCCGGAGCGTCAGTCCAAGTTTGATCGCCCTTCTTATAAGTGAAGGTTGGTTCCGTAGAATCCGCTGTCGGTAGAACATAAGTCACGACGTCAGAATTGGAGTCAGTGATCTTGACGTTGGTGTATGAGATGCTGTTCTTAATGGTCGTCACGATGTTGTTGAAGGCGTTGTTAAGCGCCGTGCTGTCGGATCCATTGATAGCTGCCTTGTTGGGCAATGCGTTCGTGGCACTCGCGAAGGTGTTCATTGCATCTGCCGCATCAGCTCCGGTGTAGATTGCGTAGAGGCCATAAACGTTATCAGGCTTATTATTTGCAGCTTCAACCGCGTCATTAATAAAGTGATTCAGGTTGAGCATATTATCGGGACTCTCGGTGCCATCACCGTAGGGATAGCTCGTTCCAAACGTCGGCTTGCCATCAGACAAAAAGACGATATACGTAGGCGTAGACGTATCCTCGAGCGCCTTTTCATTTGCTTTTGTAAGTGCGTCGGCCCAGTTTGTTCCACCATCAGCAACCGTCTGGTTTACAAGATTCTTAAACGATTCCGACTGGCCTGCCTTATAGTAGTCGCTTACTTTATTGCCATTTCCAGAAAACGTTTCGAGGGCTATCTTAACCGTACTGTCCTTAGATGAAATCAGCTGATCTGCGAGGTTAGAGAGCGCTTGCTTTGCGACCGCAAGTCTCGTACCAGCGGTACGCTTGTAGCGTTGGCCATTATAAGGATACCAATAGTATCCGTCGGTATACCAGTATCCTCTTTGCCCATCAAGCTCATACAGCTTTACATAGGAATTGCCTACTAAGCCATACCTCCCGCCTTTGCTCCAGTCGTTCTCGCGCGCATATCGAACTTCCCTCTGGTTAACGATCTCGTCCATCGACCCCGAAGTATCTAGCACGACGATGAGATTGGCGCTCGTCTTCGACTGGCTCGAGTCCGTCTTTCCCGTCACGCTAAGTGTGATGTTGATCTTTCCTGTCTCGGGATCAAGGACCGCTGTTTTCGAGTGGTCGGGCGCGGGGAGCTGAAGCTCCGCCGCGAACGCCGGCGCGGCGCCAAACAGGGCCACAGCCACGGCTGCGAACACCGAGAGGGCGACCATCCCGAAAGACCTACGGAAGGAGCGTGCGCCCTTCTCCCCCGGCCTCACGTCTGTCTTGTTGTTGCGTTTCATCTTCATATGCATCCCCGATTGGCCTGAGTGTGACCGGCAGTCCGCCTAGCCCCTTCCTGCTTTCAGATACATGTAGTCTCCTGCCGCCGATTCCTGAAATGTTGCGCAACATTCAGAGTCTTCCGCAGGATTACATCTACTTGCAGACATAGTAGGAAACGTTCAGATACGCAGGTCAGCCGTTGGTCCAAATGACATCTCGTCATGTCCAGAGAGCGACCCCCCCCCCGCATAGACTTAAGGTCATGCAATCAGTTATCTGAAGGAATCGTGGTCGAAAGGCCATAATGGAGGGGGTGCGGGCGCCCGATGCCTGCCATCGTCTTGCCTGCGTGGACGCTGGCCTAGGAGGGCCGTGCAGGATGATTCTCGATTTGTGCCATCGCTCGCAGGAGCTCATGTCCACCCTGTGGGAGGGCGATGCCGAGGCATTCCTCAAGCAGGTGGGGCCGAGCTTCAGCTTTGTGAGCCCGATAACCGACCCGCTTGACGGCGCCGCGGCGCAGGTCGAGGTCTACTGCGCCCGCGCCCGCAAGGTGTCGCCCCGGCTGAGCTGCACGATTCTGGATGTCCAGTGCACCCATCAGAGCGAGACCTCCGCCACGATCCTGCTGATGGGGACCATTGCCGCCGCGCCCGACGAGCCGACCGGCGTGCGGGCCACCTTTGTGTGGGTGCGCGCGCAGGACGCGGACGCGCTCGTCCACCTGCACGTCTCCATGACGCCGGACACCATCCGCAAGATCCAGGCCGTGGAGCAGGCCGAGATTGGCATGCTCGCCCAGCTCCAGAGGCCGGCCAAACCCAAGAGCCGGCAGTTTGTCCTGCGCGACACGGACGGCCACACACACGTGCTGCGCGAGCGCGACATCACCTTCCTGGAGAGCCGCCACCAGTACACGGTGGTGCACCAGCACAAGGACCAGTACTTTGTGGTGCGCAGGCCGCTCACCTCCGTGCTCGAGGGGATGCCGGACTGCTTTGTGCGGATCCACCGCAGCTACGCGGTGAACGTCACGTTTGTGCGGCAGATATCCCGCAGAGAGGTCCTGCTGGCGGACGGCACCTCCATCCCCGTGCCAGAGCGCCGCGCCAAGCAGGTGCGCGAGGACCTGCTTGGGGTCATGTCCGGGCTTGGGGCCCAGGGGCTCATGGGTTCGCGCGCGTAGGCGGTACGCCACGGCGGGTTGCGTCGCAATTGGCGGGTCCGACTCGCATATATATAGAGAGATGGAAAGAGCCAGAGGCGGAGTTGCCCCTGGCTCTTGTGTTCTTCTCCCCCGGCCAGGCGCGTGCTGGCCGGGGGAGGTTGGCTTGCGGAAGCGTGGCTGCTAGATGCGTCCGCTATTCTCCGCCAGATCGCGGAGGTGCTGTTGGGAGTCCTCGAGCTGCTGCTCGTCCGCGCGCCAGCTCCAGTTACCCGTTGCCGTGCCGGGGACGTTCATGCGCTGGGTCTCGTCCAGGCGCATCACGTCCTGCAGGGTGACCATCGCCACGTCCGCGGGCGCGGCGAGGCAGTTTTCCATCACGCGGTCCGCCTTGGCCACGGCCTCCGCGCGCAGGCGCTTGACCTCGTCGGGAAGTGCGCCCTTGGCCTCGGTCAGGCCGTAGTGCTCGCGCACCCAGCCAAGCAGTGTGTTGGTGTCGTGCGTGGAGCTGTAGACCATCTTGTCCGGCGCGGGCACATAGCTGACGGCCGGGTCGTCGTTGTAGAACTGGACCACGTCCATGCCCGGGAAGCCCGTGGCCGAGACGAGCGCCCGCACGGCCGGCGTGACGGTGCCCAAGTCCTCCGCCACGACGGGCAGCGGACCAAACTCCTGGTACGCGCGGCGGAAGAGCTCGAGGCCGGGGCCAAAGTTCCAGGCGCCCTCCGTGGCGAGCTTGCCGTTGGGGATGCTGTAGTAGCTGCTGAAGCCCAGGAAGTGGTCCAGGCGCACGTAGTCGTACAGCTCGAAGGCGCGCTTGAAGCGGCGCATCCACCAGCGGTAGCCGTCCGCGCGCATCACGTCCCAGCGGTAGGTGGGGTTGCCCCACAGCTGGCCGTCGGCCGAGAAGCTGTCGGGCGGGCAGCCCGCCTGCGACGCGGGGTAGCCGGCCTCGTCCACGCGGAAGTAGCGGCGCTCCGCCCACACGTCGGAGGAGTCCGCGCTCACGTACATGGGCATGTCGCCAATAATCTTGATGCCGCGCGCGTTGGCGTAGGCGCGCACCTCGCCCCACTGGCGCATGAACTCGAACTGCACGGCGCACTCGCGGCGGACGTCCGCGGCGAGCTCCTTGGCCTGGGCGAGCTCCGGGGTGTACTCACGGTAGCGCTTGGGCCAGGATTGCCAGGGCTTCTCGCCCACCTGGCGCTTGATGGCGCGAAACGTCGCGTACGGGATGAGCCACTCCTCGTTGTCCTGCAGGAAGTCGCGGTACTCGCGCGTGCCCTCGAAGTCGGCCGAGAAGTGCGTGCCGGCCTCGTCGTAGCCCCACATGAGCGACACGTTGCCCGCGAATGCCGAAAGGCCGGCGTACGGCGAGCCGTAGTGATCCGTGGGGTTGACGGGCAGGACCTGCCAGTAGCGCTGGCCGCCCCTCTGCAGGTAGTCGATGAAGCGGTAGGCGGGATCGCCCAGCGTGCCGGGGCGGCCGGGGCGCTCGCGGTTGGGGAGCGACGTGACGTGGCAGACCACGCCCATGCCGCGCTCCATGGGCTTCTGCAGGCGCTGGGCCTTGTGCAGGTTGAGGACGGCGGTGCCGAGCGGCCACAGGAAGACGCTGGCCTGGCCATCCTCCACCTTGGGCGGCCTGCCGGAGACCACGTCGTCCACCTGGAGGCCGTCCGTGGGGATGGCCACCGTGTGCTGGGCGTCGAGGCTCGCGTTGACCAGGACGCAGACCTTGGAGTTTGCGTCCTCGCGCCAGAAGCCAAAGACGTCGCGCCCGATGGAGAAGGGCCTGTAGCTGCCGTCCGTGAAGACGGGGAGCGACTTGCGGATGGCGATGGCGTTGCGGTAGATGTTGAAGCAGTCCCTGTTCTCGCGGCCCCAGGGGAAGGCGGCGCGGTTGTACGGGTCGCCGTAGCCCTCGAGCCCGGCCTCGTCGCCGTAGTACAGGCTGGGCACGCCTGGCAGGGTCATCTGCAGGAGCGCCGCGACCCAGAGGCGGCTCACGGCCAGGTTGAGGTGGTCGCGGTCGAGGCGGAAGTGGTACTTCTGGTCGTCACCAAGCGAGTCTGGCTCGGGCGGGTTGCCCAGGGCGGTGAGCAGGCGGATGCGGTCGTGGCTCGAGAGCAGGTTGAGCTCGCTTGCGAGGGCCGCGGGCGGGTAGTTCTCCTTGAGGGACTCCGTGACGCGGACGACCTCGTCCGCACCCACGCGGTTGGTGAGGAACTCCAGCAGCACCTTGCGCAGGGGGTAGTTCATGGTGCCGTCGAGCTCCGAGCCCCAGAAGTAGTGGCGGAGCTTGCCGTACGCGAACTTGTAGGTGGCGTCCTCCCAGACCTCGCCTATGACCACGGCGTCAGGCTTCTCCGCCAGGGCGGCGGCCTTGATCTCCGAGATGAAGTCGTCCGAGAGCTCGTCGGCCACGTCGAGGCGCCAGCCGCGGGCACCTAGGCGCAGCCACTTGCGGATCACGCCGTCGTGGCCGCAGATGAGTTCGCGGAAGTCGGGGCTGTCCTCGTTGACGGCGGGGAGGTCGTCCACGCCCCACCAGCTGCAGTAGCTGCCGTCGTCGCGGAACGTGAACCACGAGTCGTACTTGGAGGGCGTGGGCTGCGCCGCGCCCTCGGGACCGTAGTTGCCGTACTTGTTGAAGTAGCGGGAGTCCGCGCCGACGTGGTTGAAGACGCCGTCGAGGATGATGGAGATGCCGCGGGAGGCGGCGTCCGCGCAGAGGTTCTTGAAGTCCTCCTCCGTGCCGAGCATCGGGTCGATCCTGAGGTAGTCCGCCGTGTCATAGCGGTGGTTGGACGCGGCCTCGAAGATCGGGTTGAGGTAGATGACGGTGATGCCGAGCGCCTCGAGGTAGGGCAGCTTCTCGCGCACGCCCTCGAGCGTGCCGCCGTAGAAGTCCCAGTTGGCCATGCGGCCCTCGGGCGTCTTGTCGTAGTGCGGGTAGGTGTACCAGTCCTCGACCAGCCGGCGGCCGGGGCCACGGCGCTCCCTGCCGAGCGAGGCGGCCACGTTCTTCTCCCATCCCCTGCCGCGAAAGAAGCGGTCGGGGAAGATCTGGTAGACGATGCCGTTCTTGTACCAGTCGGGCTGCTGCTTGCGCTCGTCCCTGTACACGGTGATCTGGAACGAGGGGGGCTCGCCGTAGGCGAAGGCGCCCTCGCCGCAGCCGTGCTCGCGCGCCGCGCCGTAGCGCCAGACCGCGCCGTCGGCCGCGACGATCTGGAACGAGTACCAGATGACCTCCGGCTCCTCCGGCGTGAACGTGACGCCGAAGCGGACGGGAACGTCGCCGCCAAAGCGGGAGGCCTCCTCCTCGCTCAGGGCCACGCGCTCCATGTCGAGGATCTTCTCGCCCTTGCCGTCAACCCAGATGCGGAGCCGCGCCGTTGCGGACGGCTCGTCCCAGACGTCTATCCATACAGAAACGGCGCCGCCCGCCTGGACGGCGCCGAATGGGTTTCTGTACTGGCTGTCTGAGGTAATATGCCTAGCCCTCAAAGCCACACCCTCTTCTGTTACTAACGACCGATCTCTGGGTGCAGCGAGTGGTAGATGTCCATGTAGGTTTCCGCCGCCCGGTTCCAGCTGAAGTCGGTTTCCATAGCTTGCCTTTGTAGCTTAATCCAAGCGTCCTTGTCCGTCCAGAACACTTCGCAGGCGTCGAGTATGCAATTGGCCATCTCGTCTGCGTTCATGTTGGTGAAGCGGAAGCCGGTGCCCTCGCCCGTGTACTTGTTGTACGGGACGACGCTGTCCTGCAGGCCACCGGTCTCGCGCACGACGGGAAGCGTGCCGTAGCGCATGGCGATCATCTGGGAGAGGCCGCAGGGCTCGAACTCCGACGGCATGAGCAGGATGTCGCCACCCGCGTACATGCGGTGCGAGAGCTCGTTGTCGAACGCGATGCGCGCGACCATCTGGTCGCCGTACGTCCAGTCGAAGTACTTGAACGCATCCTCCTGGTCCTTGTCGCCCGTGCCCAGGATGGCGACCTGGGTGCCACGCTCCATCAGGTGGTTCATGGCGTAGCGGACGAGGCCGAGGCCCTTCTGGTTGGTGAGGCGCCCGATCATGACGATGAGCGGGCGGGTCGGGTCCTCCTTGAGGCCGAGCTCGCGCTGGAGGGCGGCCTTGTCCTGGGCCTTCTTGTCCAGGCTGTCCTCGTCGTAGTCGACGGGGATCATCGGGTCCGTGGCCGGGTTCCAGAGCTTGACGTCGATCCCGTTGAGGATTCCGCGCAGCTGCGAGGCGCGCCTGCGGAAGATGTCGTCCAGGCCCTCGCCGTAGAAGGGCATCTGCAGCTCGTTGGCGTAGCTTGGGCTCACCGTGGTGATGAGGTCCGCGTAGCAGAGCGCGCCCTTCATGAAGTTCACGGTGTTGTAGCCGCTGTAGAGCTGGCTCGCGGCCGTGGGGTTGTCCGCCAGGCCCAGGACGTCCTCCAGGACCTTGTCGTTGTACTGGCCCTGGAACTTGACGTTGTGCACCGTGAAGATCGTCTTCACGTGGCGGCACGCCTCGGAGGCCTGGTAGAACTCGCGCAGGAAGACCGTCGCGAGGGCCGTCTGCCAGTCGTTGCACTGCAGCACGTCGCACTGCAGCTCCGGCAGCTTCTCGATGCACTCGCAGATCGCCTTCGAGAAGAAGGCGAAGCGCTCGCCGTCGTCGTAGTAGCCGTAGATGCCGTCACGCTTGAAGTACGCCTCGTTGTCGACGAAGTAGAAGTCCACGCCGTCGTAGGTGAGCTTCTCCACGCCGCAGTAGACGCTGCGCCACGCCAGCGGCACGTAGAAGTCCGCGATGTGGGTCATCTGGTCCTGGTACTCCTGCGGGATGCTGGCGTACTTGGGGAGAATGACGGAGCACTCCGCACCCGCAGCGTTGAGCGAGCGCGGGAGCGATCCGACGACGTCGCCCAGGCCGCCCGTCTTGACGAACGGGACGGCCTCCGTGGCGGCGAACAGGACCTTGATTTTGCGTGTTGCCTGGTCACTCATCGCAAAGTCCTCATCCGGCTAGGCTAATCCGTAGCCTTTTCCTTAATGAGCAGGGACTCGGGGGTACCCCTGAGCTCGGTCCCCGCGGGTACGACGTTGTTGCGGTCGACGATGGCGTTCTCGACGCGCGCGCCGGTCTTGATGACGCAGGACTGCATCACGATGGCGTTGCTGACGACGGCGCCAGTCTCGACGATCACGTTGCGGCCGAGGACGGAGTTGGAGACGGTGCCCTTGATGCGGCAGCCGCCCGAGACGCGGGCGTTGCTCACGCGGGAGCCGGTCTCGAACTTGGCGGGGGCGTTGTCGTGCGCCTTCGTCCTAATCCTGCGGTCCGCGGGGAACAGCTCGGCCGTGATCTTGGGGTCGAGCATGTCCATGTTGGACTTGAAGTACGTGTCCTTGTTGAAGATCGGGGCGACGTAGCCGTCATAGTCGTAGGTCTGGACGTTCACGCGCTCGTAGTCGGCGGCCATGGCCTCGAAGAGGTCGAGGTAGTCGGTCTGCTCGTACCAGTCGAGCAGCTGGAGCAGGAACTCGCGGCCGATGACGAAGCAGTCGAGGAACGCCTTGTCGCCAAACTCGACGCCGTGCTTGACGCCGTGGACGCGGGTGCCGTCGACCTTGAAGCCGGTGACGTCGACGTCCTTCTCCTTGGCGGCCTGCGTCAGGACCGTGATGTCGGCCTCGGACGCCGCGTGGGCGTCGATCAGCTTGTTGAGGTCCATGTTGTAGACGAAGCTCGCAGAGGAGAGGACCACGTACTCGGCCTCGCTGCGCTTGAGGAAGACCTTGTTGTACTCGAGGTCGCGAAGCAGGAAGCGCGAGCCCGTGCGGGAGGTGCCGAAGGCGGAACCCGGCAGGATGAACAGGCCGCCCTTCTTGCGGTTGAGGTCCCAGTCACGACCGGAGCCGATGTGGTCGATCAGGGAGCGGTAGTTGTACGGCATGATCGTGCCGACGGTCTTGATGCCCGCGTTCACCATGTTGGAGAGGGCAAAGTCGACGACGCGGTAGCGCCCGAGGAACGGGACGGACGCGGCAGGGCGTGCCTCGGAGAGGACGCTCGGGTACTTCGTGGAGTAGTTAGCCGTGATGACGCCAAGGAGCTTCTCCATCTCTACTCCTCCCCCTTTCCAACGACGACGTCATTTCCGATGACGGCCGTGTCCTTAGTCTGGTCGACGCTTCCGAGGATCACGTTGTCCTCGACGACGGAGTTCTCGCCCAGGATGGCGCGCACGACGTGTGCGCCCGGCTTGACCTCTGCGCCGGGGAGAAGGACGGAGTCCTGAACGATGGCGCGCTCGCCCACGATAGCGCCCGTGGAGATGATCGAGTGGACGGCCTTGCCGTAGATGCTGCTGCCGTTGCCGACCAGGCAGTCGTCGACGGTGGCGTCAGGGCCAACATAGGCAGGCGGCATGGCGCCGGCGTTGCTCATGATGGGGGCCTCTGCGTCGTACAGGTCGAAGTCGGGCTTGGTGCCCAGCAGGTCCATGCTCGTCTCGTGGTAGCTGGCGATGGTGCCGACGTCACGCCAGAAGCCGTTGAACTCGTAGGTGTAGAGGCGCTTGCCGGCGTCGAGGAGCTTCGGGATGATGTTCTTGCCGAAGTCGTGCTCGGACGTCTGGTCGACGGCGTCCTCCTCCAGCGTCTTGACCAGCAGGTCGGCGTTGAAGATGTAGATGCCCATGGACGCGAGGTTCGAGTCGGGCTTGTTGGGCTTCTCCGTGAACTTGAGGATCTTCTCGTCCTCGTCGGTCGTCAGGATGCCGAAGCGGGACGCCTCCTCCCAGGGCACGGGCATGACCGCGATGGTGAGGTCGGCGTTGTGGCGCTTGTGGTTGTCGAGCATCTTCTGGTAGTCCATGCTGTAGAGCTGGTCACCGGAGAGGATGAGGACGTACTCGGGGTCGTTCTGCTTGATGAAGCCGAGGTTCTGCGTCACGGCGTCTGCCGTGCCGGCGTACCAGGCGCCACCCGTCTGCGTGGCGTACGGCGGAAGGATGAAGAGGCCGCCATCGCTCTCGTCCAGGTTCCAGGCGCTTCCGGATCCCAGGTAGTTGTGAAGCAGGTACGGCCTGTACTGCGTGAGGACGCCCACCGTGTCGATGCCCGAGTTCGCGCAGTTGGAAAGCGCGAAGTCGATGATGCGGTACTTGCCGCCGAACGAGACGGCCGGCTTGGCGACGCTCTTTGTCAGCACGCCGAGCCTGCTGCCCTGCCCGCCGGCAAGAAGCATTGCGATGCATTCCCTCTTGCTCATTTGGTTCTCCCCTTTCGAGCCCTATTACTCCCTCCGAAGCGTTGGCTTCGAATACCTCCTACACCTAATCAATATGCCAAATGTCGTGGGCATATTCGCGAATGGTTCGGTCGCTGGAGAAATATCCCGACCTGGCCGTGTTGTGGACGGCGGCGCGGTTCCATGCGGTGCGGTCGCCGTAGGCCTCCGTCAGCTCGTTCCACGCCTTGACGTACGAATAGAAGTCCTTCAGGACGAGGTCGTGGTCGTTGCCGACCATGAGCTCGTCGTAGATGCTGTCGAAGTTGCCGGACAGGTGCGCGAAGGTGCCGTCCTTGAGCTGGTTGACGATGCGGCCCAGACGGTCCGGGTCCTTCTTCAGGAGGTCGAAGGCCCAGTAGTTGCCGCTCGCGCGCAGGGCGTCGACCTCCTCGGTGCGCAGGCCGAAGATCTTGATGTTGTCCTCGCCCACGAGCTTGGCGATCTCGACGTTGGCGCCGTCGTAGGTGCCGAGCGTGATGGCGCCGTTCATCATGAGCTTCATGTTGGAGGTGCCGGACGCCTCGGAGCCCGCCCACGAGATCTGCTCGGAGACCTCGGCCGCGGGGTAGATGAGCTGCGCGCTCGAGACCGCGAAGTTGGGCACGAAGGCGACGCGGATCACGTCGTTCACGCGTTTGTCGTTGTTGATCACGTCCGCCACGGAGTTGATCAGGCGGATGACCTCCTTGGCGAAGGTGTAGCTCTGCGCTGCCTTGCCCGAGAAGATGAACGCGGTCGGGCGCGGCTTGTAGCTGGGGTCGCTCAGCAGCCTGTTATAGATGTCCAGGATCTTGAAGACGTTGAGCAGCTGGCGCTTGTACGCGTGGAAGCGCTTGACCTGCACGTCGAACACCATGCTCGTGTCGAGCTCGGTGCCGGTGGTCTCCTTGATGTAGTTGGCAAGGCGCTGCTTGTCCCACTCCTTGGCCTTCTCGAACGAATCCAGGAACGACGGGTCGTCCTTGTAGTCCTCGAGCCTGGCAAGCTCGTTGGCGTCGCGCAGCCAGCCCTCGCCGATGGTGTCGCAGATGAGCTTTGCGTACTTGGGGTTCGCGTTGCCCAGGAAGCGGCGGTGCGAGATGCCGTTGGTCTTGTTGTTGAACTTCTCGGGCGTCAGCTTGTAGAAGTCATGCAGCGTGCTGGCCTCGAGGATCCCCGTGTGCAGCGCGGACACGCCGTTGACGGAGTGCGCGAAGATGACCGAGAGGTTCGCCATGCGAATCTGGCCGTCCCAGAGGATGGCGGTGTTCTTGAACTCCTCCTGCCAGTTGGGGTCGGTGTGGGGGAAGCTCTCGCGATAGCGGCGGTCGATCTCCTCGATGAACATGTACGTACGGGGGAGAAGGGCACGGAACGTGTTGATGGGCCACTTCTCGAGCGCCTCGGGCATGATCGTGTGGTTGGTGTAGGAGATGGTCTCCTTGGCGATCTTGAACGCGAGGTCGAAGTCCACGCCGTGCTCGTCCACCAGGAGCTTCATGAGCTCGGGGCCGCACATGGCGGGGTGCGTGTCGTTGGTGTGGATGGAGACGTGCTTGCCGAGGTCCTCCCAGTTGTCGTCTCCGTACTCCTTCTCGTAGGCGCGCAGGACGGTCTGCAGGCCCGCGGAGACGAAGAGGTACTCCTGCTTGAGCCTGAGCAGGCGGCCGTGCTCGCCGGCGTCGTTGGGGTACAGGATCGTCGAGATGGCCTCGACGTCCGCGCGGAACTTCATGGCCTTGGCGTAGTCGCCCTGGTTGAAGGCGTCCAGGTCGAAGTTCTCCTCGGCGGGCTCGGCGCTCCAGAGCCTCAGGTTGTTGACCTGCTTTCCGCCGTAGCCCACGATGGGCACGTCGTACGGGACGGCCTTGACGAGCTCGCCGCCCTCCTGCGTGAACCAGTAGCGGCCGTTCTCCTCGTGGCGTACGACCTGGCCGCCAAAGCGGATGAGGACGGAGCTCTCGTTGCGGCGCGTCTCCCAGGGGAAGCCGTGCTCGAGCCAGTTGTCCATCTTCTCGACCTGACGGCCGCCCTCGATGGCCTGCTTGAAGAGGCCGTAGCGATAGCGCATGCCATTGCCGTTGCCGTTGATGCCCAGCGCCGCCATGGAGTCCAGGAAGCAGGCCGCAAGACGACCGAGACCGCCGTTGCCCAGGCCGGGGTCGCTCTCGTACTTCTCGAGCTCGTCGAGCGGGGTGCCCAGCTCCTTGCAGCCGGCCTTCACGATGTCGCGGCAGCCAAAGTTGAGGACGTAGTTGTCGAGCAGGGGCCCAAGCAGGAACTCGATAGAGAAGTAGTACACGGTCTTCTCGCCCTTGTCCTGCATGCGCTTGAGCGTGTCGCCACGCATGCTCTTGGCCTTGTCCGCGATGAGGCTCGCGAGGGCGAAGTAGCGCTCCTGCGGGCCAAGCTCCTCGTAGGACTTGGAGAACTCGCGCTCGCACGCGGCGCGATACTGCTCGATGAAGTCGTCCTTGTCCTTGAAGAGCTTTGGCATGTTCTCTGCTGCTTCGGTCATGTCAATCCTTAGAACGCCGCTTTGGCTTTGCCGCTTGCGCGGCTCCGCCCCTCTCCGAAAGGGCCCTCGGTCCCCTGGCTGCACGAACGGCTCGCCAGAGGGCACCTACGCCTTCCCGGTACCTTTAGTGGTACCAGTTTTTGCGGAGGGCGTCTTCCCGGAAACGGGCTTTTTTGCCTCAGTCTTTACCGTGGCCTTGCGGGACGCGGTGGTACGGGGCTTGGCGGACGTCTTGCTTGCGGCTGGCTTTGCCTTGGCTGCCGGCGCCTTTGCCTTGCTGGCGGGAGCCTTTGCCGAGGTCGTGGCCCCGTTCTTCTCCGCCGGCTTTGCGTCCGTTGCCTTGGCGCGCGGCTTGCGCGTGCGGCGCTTGGGCAGCGGTCCCACGTAGCGCAGGATCAGGCCGGCCAGCGGCGGGACGCGGAGCTCGATGGACTGCTCCTGGCGGTTCCAGGGCTCCTCCACCGTGACGAACTTGACACCCTTGTTGGTGACGCCGGACCCGCCAAACTCCTCGTCGTCGGAGTTGAAGACCTCCTCGTAGATGCCCGGCTTGGGCACGCCGATGCGGAACTCCTCGTAGGGGTTCACCTCGAAGTTGATCAGGACCACGAGGTCGTCCTTCTCGTCGTCACCGTGACGTGCGAACGAGATGATGCACTGGTCCGCGTTGTCCGCGTCGATCCAGTCGAAGCCGGTGGGCGCGTAGGAGTCCTGCCACAGGGCCGGGTGCTCGTTGTAGAACCGGTTGAGGCAGCTCACAAAGTGCTGCTGGTGGGCGTGGCTCTCGTACTCGTCCGTGAGGAAGTACTGGATGCCCTCGTAGTAGCGCCACTCGATGAACTGCGCGATCTCGTTGCCCATGAAGTTGAGCTTGCCGCCCGCGTGCGTCATCTGGTACAGCGCGAGCGCGCGCATGCCGGCAAATTGGCGCCAGTAGTCGCCCGGCATGCGGGTGATGAGCGAGCACTTGCCGTGGACCACCTCGTCGTGGCTGAGCGGCAGGATGAAGTTCTCGTTGAACTGGTACATGGTGGAGAAGGTCAAGAGCTTGTGGTTGCCGGGGCGGTACGGGAAGTCGGTCTGCATGTAGTGCAGCGTGTCGTTCATCCAGCCCATGTCCCACTTGAAGTGGAAGCCGAGCCCGCCGTCGGACGTGGGGTACGTGACGAGCGGCCAGGCCGTGGACTCCTCCGCGATCATCATCACGTCCGGGTAGTACTTGGCCACCGTGTCGTTGCAGTTGCGGATGAACTCGATGGAGGCGTCGTCCTCCTCCGTGCCGCGGGAGTTGAACTTCTTCTGGCCGGGGTCGTCCACGCCAAAGTTGAGGTACAGCATGGACGTGACACCGTCCATGCGGATGCCGTCCGCGTGGTACTCCCCCACCCAGTACAGCAGGTTGGACGTGAGGAAGTTGCGGACCTCGTTCTTGGTGAAGTCGAACTTGAAGGTGCCCCAGTTGGGGTGCTCCTCCTTCTCGTACAGCTTGTTGCCGTTGAAGTGCACCAGGCCGTGCTCGTCGCGGCAGAAGCCGCCGGGCACCCAGTCCAGAATCACGCCGATGCCCGCCTGGTGGCAGGCGTCCACAAAGTGCTTGAACTGCTTGGGGTTGCCGTAGCGGCTCGTGGGCGCGTAGTAGCCCGTCACCTGGTAGCCCCACGACCCGTCAAACGGGTGCTCCATCACGGGCAGCACCTCGATGTGCGAGTAGCCCATCTGCTTGACGTAGTCCACAAGCTCCTCGGACAGCTCGTCGTAGGTAAGGTAGCTGCCGCTGTGGTCCTCGGAGTCAGGGTCGCCGTTGCCGGCCAGGCCGTCCGGGTGGCGCTTCCAGCTGCCCAGGTGGCACTCGAAGATGTTGAGCGGACGCTTGAAGAAGTTCTGCTGCGAGCGCGAGGCCAGGTACTTCTCGTCCTGCCACTCGTAGCCGGAAAGGTCCGTCAGGCGCGAGGCCGTTCCCGGGGGGCACTCGGCGTAAAACGCGTACGGGTCGGCCTTGTACAGCAGGTCGCCCTGGGCGGTCTCTATCACGTACTTGTAGAGCTGGCCCTCCGTGGCGCCCGGCGCAAAGCCGTACCACACGCCGTTGGTGGGCGTGCTCGTGAGGCGTGTGGCGCCCAGCTCCCAGTCGTTGAAGTCGCCGATGACGCTCACGCCCTTGACGTCGGGCGCCCAGACGGCAAACCAGTAGCCCTCGACCCCGTCCTTGTTGCAGGGATGGGCGCCGAGCTTCTCGTAGCTGCGGTACCACTCGCCTTTGCCCATGAGGTACAGGTCATCGTTGGTTAGCAGGTAGTTTGCAATGGGATTGCTCATGAAACCATCCTCCGACTTGTGCCCAATAGCCTTGGGGTGGCGCCGATTGCCAGCGTCCACCGTAACTACACATTCTATAAAACCTTACAAGCGATTATGGACACTAGTTTGCGCGCGGCGCCAAACGGGCCGTGCGCGACGCGGAGGCTAGCCGTCGCAAAAGTGGGTATCATGGACCACCAACGCGACGGCATCAACGACGGGGGCGAGAAGGACATGCCACGCGAGTCGAAGGCAAGCCGCAGGGAGCGGGCGGTCGAGTTCTGCAGGCGCATGCACGAGCGCTACCCGGGCGTGCAGAGCGCCCTGGACTACCACGACCCCTTTACGCTCACGATCTGCGTGATGCTTTCCGCCCAGACCACGGACGCCGGCGTCAACCGCGTGACGCCCGAGCTCTTCCGCCGCTGGCCCACGCCCGAGGCGATGGCCCAGGCGGACCCGGCCGAGGTGGGCGAGGTCATCCACAGCATCGGCTTCTGGCGTGCCAAGGCCGCCCACTGCGTGGAGGCCTCCCAGATGATCATGAGCGACTTTGGCGGCGAGGTCCCGCACACCATGGAGGAGCTCTGCCGGCTGCCCGGCGTGGGCCGCAAGACCGCGAACATCGTGCTCAACAAGGCGTTTGGCATCTGCGAGGGCATCGCGGTGGACACGCACGTGTTCCGCATCGCCACGCGCCTGGGCCTCACGCGCGCAGCCACGCCCGCGGCGGCGGAGAAGGACCTTCTTGACCTGATCCCATCCGACCTCTGGACCTACGTCAACGAGGAGTGGATACACTTTGGCCGCGACACCTGCACGGCGCAGCACCCCAAGTGCGACGCCTGCCCGTGCGTGGACATCTGTCCCTCGGCCTTTACGGCAAACGGCAAGCCAAACGCAAGGAAGTCGGGGGCGAAGGCCGGCAGCGACACGCGGGCGAAAGCCAGCCGCAAGGCGCCCACCCGGGGCGGCGCCCGCAAGGCAAAGGAGAGGTAACCATGGCAGACGGCGGAAAGCACTTCTGCACCTGCGACGACACCAAGTGCCCGTGCAACCCCAACAACCCCATCAACCTGGCCAAGGGCAACTTTGGCTGCGACGCGTGCATCCGCAAGAACCTGGCGCTGGGCGAGGTCCCCACCTGCATCTTCGTGAACCTGGGAGACACCACGGACTGGCACGACTGGTCCGTGGAGGGCTTTGCGGAGTTCGTGCGCCAGCACCCGCGCAGCCCGGAGGTCCGCAGGCAGATGGCAGAGCGGGCCAAGGCCTTTGACGCAGCCCACAACGGCTAGGGCCCACTAGGGCGAGAGGGACGGCAACCTTAGCCGCAGCCCCCGGCCCGCGTGTTGCCCCGTCACAACAGAAACGCCCCGCCACGTGCCGCAGCGGTTGCGGTCGTGACGGGGCGTTCTTCTCCCTTGCGTATGTCTGCGGCGAGGCTGCCGGCGGCTGAGTCGCTACGCCTTGGCGATGGCCTGGTCGAGGTCGGCGATGATGTCGTCCACGTCCTCGATGCCGACGGAGAGGCGGATGAGGTCCTCGGAGAGGTGAGCGGCCTCGAGCTGCTCCTTGGTGAGCTGGGAGTGCGTGGTGGAGGCGGGGTGGATGATGAGGGACTTGGCGTCGCCCACGTTGGCGAGGTGCGTGAAGAGCTTCACGTTGTTGACGACGTTGAGGCCAGCCTCGCGACCGCCCTTGACGCCAAGGACCAGCGCGCCGCCAAAGCCGTGCTTGAAGAGGCGCGTGGCGGTCTCGTGGCTCGGGTCGTCCTCAAGGCCGGAGTAGCGCACCCACGTGACCTTGGGGTTCTCCTTCAGCCACTTGGCGACGGCGAGGGCGTTGTCGGAGTGGCGCTGGACGCGCAGGGACAGGTCCTCGAGGCCGAGGCCGATGAGCTGCGCCGCGTACGGGGACAGCGTGGGGCCAAAGTCGCGCAGCTTGTTGGCCAGGACGCGCGTGGAGAACGGCGCCGCGGGGGCAGCGTCCGCAAAGACGATACCGTGGTAGGAGGGGTCGGGCTTGGCGAGCGTGCTCCACTTGTCGGGATCCTGCTTCCAGTCGAACTTGCCCGTGTCGACGACGGCGCCGCCCAGCGTTGCGCCGTGGCCGCCGATCCACTTGGTGAGGGACTCGATCACGACGGCCGCGCCGTCCTCGGCCGGACGGTAGATGTACGGCGTGGCGAAGGTGTTGTCAACAAAGACGGGCACGGGGCTCGGCAGGGAGTTGGCAGCCTCGACGATGGCGGGCACGTCCGCAACGTCGACCAGCGGGTTGCCGATGGTCTCGACGTACCAGAGCTTGGTCTTGGGGGTCGTGGCCTTAACGAAGCCGTCGATGTCGTTGTTCTCCACAAACGTGGTCTTGACGCCCAGGTCGCCCAGGGTGTGCAGGAAGATGTTCCACGTGCCGCCGTACAGCGAGTCGGAGGCGACGATCTCGTCACCGGCGCCGACGAGGTTGGTGAGCGCCAGGATCTCCGCCGCGTGGCCGGATGCGACGGCCACGGCGCCGGTGCCACCCTCGACCGCGGCGACGCGGGCCGCGACGGCGTCGGTGGTGGTGTTGGTCAGGCGGCCGTAGACGTTGCCCGGCTTGGTGAGGGCGAACTTGGCAGCACCGTCGGCGGCGTCGTCAAACTGGAACGCGGCGGACGCGTAGATCGGGAGCGCCGCGGAGCCGGTGGTGGGATCGGGCGCCCAGCCCGCGTGTACCTGCAGGGTGTTGAAGTGCTTCTCGGGGTCCTTTGCAAAGCTGGGGTCGAGTTCGAATGCCATGATGTGGTCTCCTTTATGCGATGGTGCGGGTTCTTCTCCCCGCCGTGATGTCTGCTTGGTCGTGCTTGGTCGTGTCGTGCTTCGTGTGGTGCGCCCGGTAACCCCTCTGCTCTGTGGCAGCTCTCTGAGCCCGGGCTAGAGCATCGTCTGGCGCCTTGTCGGTATGTCGGTTCTTCTCATCGTGAGCACGTCCGTTCGGTGCGTTGGTTCTCGCTTTCGTTGTGAACATATAATAGGGCACGGCTTCCTGAGCACAATGATTTTCATATCGCATGGGCGAGAAAAACGGCGCTTTCGCAGGTAAACGCTATCTTCCACTATACGTTTAATGGTTATCGCTCAAACCGATAACACATCTGACGTGCGGAAACGCGAATCCGCCCTGTTGCGGGGCCCGGCCATAGCGGCACGGGCTTCTCCCCCACGCAAAAAGGCGGCCCGCACGACCATGCGTGCGGACCGCCCTTGGGGGGCGCTATGTCCTGGGCTCGCTACGCGCGAACCCTTGCGGCTACCTGCCGCCTAGCTAGCGCTCGTGGCAACTAGTAGTTGACGGCCAGCTCCTCGAAGTAGCTCTGCGGGTGGTTGCAGACCGGGCAGACCTTGGGGGCCGTCGGGCCTACGTGGATGTGGCCACAGTTCAGGCACTTCCAGACCTTGACGCCCTCGCGCTCGAAGACGTGGCCGTTCGCGACGTTCTCGGCCAGCTTGTTGTAGCGCTCCTCGTGGTGCTTCTCGACCTCGCCCACCAGGCGGAACTTGGCGGCCAGCTCCTTGAAGCCCTCCTTGTCAGCGGTCTCGGCAAAGCCCTTGTACATGTCGGTCCACTCGTAGTTCTCGCCCGCGGCGGCATCCTTGAGGTTGGTCAGGGTGTCGGGCACGTCGCCGTCGTGCAGGTACTTGAACCAGAGCTTCGCGTGCTCGCGCTCGTTGCCAGAGGTCTCCGTGAAGATGTTCGAGATCTGAACGTAGCCCTCCTTCTTGGCCTTGCTCGCATAGAACGCATACTTGTTCGTGGCCTGGGACTCGCCGGCAAACGCCGCCTCGAGGTTCTTCTTGGTCTGCGAGTTCTCAAAATCGACTGCCATGCACGTTCTCCTCTCCGCACCGGACAGGCCCGACGCCCGTCCGCTCTTCCAACCGTGCCGCCCACATTGTAAGGCTCAGGCGCTCCAATTGCCACCTATCTTGTGGCAGAAGCCCTCTGACTCAAGCTCCTCAAGCAGGCCAGTCACCTGGCGGGCAGACAGTTTATTTCTACCCGCCTGGAGCTCCGTTCTACACATCTCGTCGACAAGTGTCGCGATGTCGACACCATGCGGTCGGTCCGTGCGGTGGTCCAGAAGCAGGCGCACGAGCTCCGCACGCTTCTGGCGGTGCGATCCCTCAAAGCGCGACTGCCGCGCGTGCGCCTTCGAGCGCCGCGACGGGTTGGGGACGGTCCTCTTGAGGTACGCGCCATAGTCGAGAAGTGCGTAGTACCACGTCCTCGGGTCATCCTGCGGGTCGCTCGCGTCCTGCGGGCAGGCGGCCGCCACCAGCGGCACCAGCTCGCGGTCGCCCACGCCCTCGCGGCCCGGAAAGACCTCGTGCAGAAAGACGGAGCGAACGTTGGTCTCAAGGTAGACGCCGGGCAGGTCGTACGCGAAGGCGCGGATGCCCGCCGCCGTGGCCGGCCCAACGCCCGGCAGCGCCACCAGGTCCGCCTGCTCGCGCGGCATGGTGCCACCCGCGGCGCTCACGATGCCAGCCGCGCGCCACAGCGCCAGGGCACGGCGGTTGTAGCCCAGGCCCTGCCACTCCTCCAGCACGTCCGCCGGGGCCGCCGCGGCCAGCGCGTCCACGCTGGGAAAGCGCTCGCACCAGCGCTGCCACCGGCCGTCCACGCGGCTGACCTGCGTCTGCTGGAGCATCACCTCAGATATCCAGATCCGGTAGGGGTCGCGCGTCCTTCTCCACGGGAGGTCGCGATACAGCTCGCGGCCGCGGTCGAGCACCTTTGCCCTAAATCCCTCGGGCAGCGCGGGCGCGTCCCCGGCGGTGCCGCGCGACGCTCCGCTTGCGCCTGGCATGCGGCTACCTTGCGCTGGGGACGTCGGGCACGCGGGGCGTGGGGCCGGTCAGCTCAAAGCCGCTGCCATCCGTGAGCATGGGGTGCTGGTGCTCGCACACCACCTGGTAGAGCGTGACGGAATCAAAGTAGCGCGCCAGGATGCGCTCCGCCTCGCACCACACGGGGTTGAAGTGGCACTCCGGCCTGAAGGGGCACGGCGCGCCGTCCGGGCCGGCCGTCCCGCAGGTGGAAACGTACACGGGCCCCTGGATCGCCTCGATCACCTGGCGCATCGTCACGTCATGCGGGTCCACGCACAGGCGCATGCCGCCGTGCGCGCCACGGCTGCTCTCTATGAGGCCGGCCGCCACGAGGTCGTGCTGGATGGAGCGGGCAAACGAGTACGGAACGCCGTTCTTCTCGGCCGCCGCACGAACGGACACCACGTCGTCCGACCGGACGAGCTCCGCAAGCATGCGCAGCGCGTAGTCTGTCTTCCTGGAGATGTCCATCGACCCGTCTCTTCCCGTATCAGCAGTAAAGCTATCGCATTGACAGCATTTAGGCATTGTATCCCATTGGCACGGGACCGTCGCGCGGGACGTGCCACTTGGGGCGGCCGGCCGTGCCCGCGCACAAAAAAGGGACCCCGGCGCGTGCCAGGGTCCCAGAACCGTTGATGGCGGGATGTGCGGGACTTGAACCCGCGACCTCCGACGTGACAGGCCGGCGCTCTAACCAGCTGAGCTAACACCCCTTGCTGCGAAGCAAGAAAAAAGGGCCCGGTTCCCCGAAGCCCTGAGTACATAAATGGCGGGATGTGCGGGACTTGAACCCGCGACCTCCGACGTGACAGGCCGGCGCTCTAACCAGCTGAGCTAACACCCCGTGCATCAGTGCGAAAGCTATATTACATGCAACCAAGCGGCTTTGTCCAGAACAAATTTAAGAAAGTTCTTCTCCACCACTTGCCCACAAGTCCGCGGGGAGAAGAACGCGCCTACTCGCCCGTGGACGTGCTGCCAGACGTGGTGCTGCCAGAGCTTGAGCTCGAGCTGTCCGACGCGGACGACCCCTGCGAGATCGAGTTGGCCGTGCTCGCGAGCGAGATCTTGGTCGTCTTGCCCTTGCTGTCCTTGATCACGAGGTTGGATCCGCTGAGCTTGACGGACTTGATCGTGCCCGTGCCCGTGACGGCCTTGCCGTCCGTGCCCACGACCTGCGACGCGGGCTGGCCCGTGCCGATGGTGTAGGCCATAACGTCCCAGCCGCCCTCGAGGTTCTCCGGCACCAGGATCGTGCCCTTGTACAGCACGAACTTCTTGGGGGTGCCGTTGAGGGAACTCAGCACCGTGAGGCTGCTGCTCTTCTCGCCCGTGCTCACGATGGCGTACGAGCCGTCCGCCTGCTGCGAAAGCGAGTAGGCGACCTTGCGGTAGCTGATGGTCTGGTCCACGTCCGCCACGACCTTCTCCACCTGCGTGGTCTTCTTGGTGGTGGTGGGCTGGGCCGTCAGCAGCACGTGCGCCAGGTAGGCGCCGCACGCGAGCACCACCACGATCAGCACCGTCACGATGGCCACAAACTTGCGGCTGGCGTGCGTCTTGGTCTCGTGGCTGCGCGCCTGCGGGCGGTAGGCGTCGGAGATTCGCATCTCGCTGCCATAGCCGCTGCGCCGCCAGGACGACGTGTTGTCCGCGGAGAGCTGCTCCACGTTGGTGCGGTTCTCCACCTTGGCGCCCATGCTCGCGTCGATCCGCTGGAAGGATCCGGTGGCCGCCGGGTCGAGCACGGGGCGCGGCGCAGCCTGCTCAGCCATGCCGTCCGTGTCGTAGTCGCGGCCCACGGTGTAGTTCTTGTACCGGCTGGTGGTCGATCCCGCAAAGTGCGTGCCACCGGCAGGGCGGCCCGTCCCCTTAGGCACACGCACCCCACCCGCGCCGCTCGCCGCATGACGGGCGTGGCGCGACGTGTAGGAGTCGTTTGCGCTTTGGCTCATGTGTCAGACCTCCCTGTCTGGTGTCTGCCGTGATTCTTGCACTAATCTGCGGGGCCGGGCCCGTCAACGTTGTCTAGAGGGCCCTTCTGGCCTCAATCGCGCGGCCAAGGGTGACCTCGTCCGCGTACTCAAGGTCGCCACCCACGGGCAGGCCGCTCGCCAGGCGCGTGACCTCCACGCCCAGCGGCCGGATGATCCGGCTCAGGTACGTGGCCGTGGTCTCGCCCTCCACGTCCGGGTTGGTGGCGAGGATGACCTCGTGCACTTCTCCGTCCGCAAGGCGCTTGAGCAGCTCGCGCACGTGCAGCTGCTCCGGTCCCACCTTGTCCATGGGCGAAATCACGCCGCCCAGCACGTGGTAGAGCCCGCGGTAGCTGCCGGTCCGCTCGATCGCCGTCACGTCGCGCGGCTCGGACACCACGCAGATCGTGCTGCGGTCGCGCGTGGGGTCGTCGCAGATGTCGCAGTGCTCGCGCGTGGCGTAGTTGAAGCAGATGGGGCAGAAGTGCACCTGCTGCTTTACCTGCAGGATCGCGTTGGCCAGGCGGCGTGCCGTCTCGTCATCGGCCTCGAGCAGGTAGTACGCGATGCGCTGGGCGGACTTGGGCCCGATGCCGGGAAGGCGACCCAGCTCGTCCAGCAGGCGCTGCAGCGCGCGGTCGTCCGCCGGCGCCTGCGCGCCAGCCGCCGGCGACCACTCAAGAGCCTGCGCCACTAGAACATCCCCGGGATGTTCATGCCGCCGGTGATGGCGCTCATCTGCTGGTTGGCCACGTTCTGGCCGCTCTCCAGGCACTCGTTGACGGCCGCGAGGATGCTGTCCTCCAGCATCTCCACGTCCTCCGGGTCGAGCGCCTCCGGGTCGAGCTTGATGCCGGTGATGTGGCCGTCGGCCGTGCCGGTGACCTTCACCATTCCGCCGCCCGCGGAGGCGGAGACCTCCGTCTCGCCCAGCTTGTCCTGCGCCTGCGCAAGCTGCTTCTGCATCTTCTGCGCCTGCTTCATCATCTGTTGCATGTTCATGCGTGGTTCTCCTATCTGGGGAATCGTCGTGCGGGGAGAAGAACGGCTCCCTTGCACGAACCTTCGCCGCGGTTGCCGCCGCGTGCGGGTTGCGACGCAAGGCGGTGCGTGCTTCTCGTCCAGTTGCCTTTAGGCATCCTATTGTATGTACCCACCAAATGATACGCCGACGGGGCCGGCGGACCGCACGTGGCGAGCCCATACCCAAAACCCAAAAGTGAGGCGGGCGGCTGGTTGCGGCGCGGGGCAGTGGCCGTGCGGCGGCTGCCGGCGGATGGCTACTTGTCCTGCGCCTTCTCCACCCCCGCGTACTTGACGTCGCCAAACACGCTGGACAGCATGTCGAGCACCTTCTGGGCGTCCTCCGGCGCGTCCTCGAGCGAGGCCTCCGCCGCAGGAGCCGGAGCGGACTTGGGTGCAGGCGCGGGTGCTGGCTTGGGAGCAGGGGCCGGCGTCGGGGCCGCTACCGGCTGCGGAGCGGGTGCGGGTGTCGGTACAGGAACCGGCTGAGGCGCGGACACGGGTTGTGGTGCGGGCACGGGCTGGCTTGCAGGTGCCTGCGGCTGTGGCGCCGGCTGAGAGTACGCCGGATGTCCGCCGGATGCGAGCCCCTCCTGAACGTCCTCGTCGTACGAGACCGCCGCCGCATCATCGTAGGGAACCTCCTCGTAGGGAGGCACGTCGTCCCACGGCATCGGGCCGGCGCTCTGCTGCGGCGCCGGCGCGGACACAGGCTGCGGAGCGGGCGCCTGGCGCGGAGCCGGCGCCGG
>ERZ791908.743-NODE-743-length-28578-cov-38.891736_pt1 | contig 28578 bp, 30 predicted proteins | sample MGYA00510144_ERZ791908 | MGnify/ENA primary metagenome ERZ791908 (study PRJEB30046, sample SAMN00792105) | human gut metagenome | study: EMG produced TPA metagenomics assembly of the A metagenome-wide association study of gut microbiota in type 2...
CTGGCGGTCTATCTATTGTTTTCGGTTGCTTGCTTCTTTACCGTACATGAGCATTGCAATCCCGCTTATAATCTATTTTGCAGCGATGTTCTTCGGCTCCTTCTTCGCAGCCCACGCCCAGGGTCTCTCCTATGAGCGCTGTGTATCGGTCGCCTTCACGGCCGCCGGCAACAACTTCGAGCTTGCGATTGCCGTTGCCGCCGCCACCTTCGGGCTTGGATCCGAGGAGGCGTTCGCTGCCGTCATCGGTCCTTTGATCGAGGTGCCGACGCTGATCATGCTGGTCAATGCTGCCCGCATGTTCGAAAGGAGGCTTGCATGGCCAAAGAGGGCGGACGCACGGTGAAGATTGCCTTCATCTGCACGCACAATGCCTGCAGGAGCCAGATGGCAGAAGCGCTTGCGCGCGAGATTCTGCCCGCGTGGGCAGAGCCCTGCTCTGCCGGGACCGACCCGGCGCCTGTGATAGACCCGGCAGCTGCCGCAGAGCTTGCCAGGAGGGGCATCTCTGCCAAAGGCCTCCATCCGAAGCCCTTGTCTGCCATCGGCAAGGCCGATATCGCTGTCACGATGGGCTGCGGCGTCAGCTGTCCTGCGCTTCCCTGCACGCACCGCGAAGACTGGGAGCTCGAAGACCCTATGGGCGGAGCCCCTGAAGGCTATGAGGAGTGCGCTGACAGGATAGCCGAGCATCTCCGTGAGCTCAGCAGACGGCTCTGCCAGCAGCGCGCTGCAGCGGATGCCAGGATGCTCGCTGTCTTCAAGGCACTCGCGGACGAGAACCGGCTCGCAATCGTCCAGGCAATAGCAGACGAAGGCGAGATCTGTGCCTGCGAGCTCCTCGAGCAGCTCGATATCACGCAGGCCACGCTCTCGCACCACATGAAGGTGCTCTGCCAGACAGGGCTCGTCAGCTGCCGCCGCGAAGGCCGCTGGTGCCATTATTCGATCGATCCTGCAGAAGCAGGGATGCTTGCCTCCTTCTTCGGAGAGCTCAGATGTACGGCAGAGGCGCCCCGCTGCGTAGCCTCCTGCTGCTGAGCGGAAGAGCGCTACAGGAAGAGATCCTCGACAGGAACGCCCGTCCGGTCCAGCTGCCGGACGGGCGTTCCTGCATCTTCATGCATCGGACTTCAGACGTACCGCTATTCGAACTGCAGCTCGCCGAGCCAGCGCTCAAGCACCTCGTCCGGAAACGCCACAGAAAGAAGACGTGCGCCACGTACCGTCGAGCCCGGTGTCAGCGCCTGGATGCGGGCAGGGCTGGATCCCATATCTGAGCCGCCGCTCGTCGCGAAGGGGACGATGATCTTGCCCGTGAAGTCATTGCCCTCGAGGAAAGAATCGATGACACGGGGCTCCTGTCCCCACCAGATCGGATAGCCGACGAAGATGACGCCGTAGTCCGCAAGATTGCGCTCCAGGGGCTCGAGCTCAGGCCGGCAGGAATCGTCGCCCATCTCGAGCGAGCTTCGAGATCCGGTATCGCCCCAGTTCAGGTCGGCTACGCTGTAGGGCACCTTCGGCAGGATGGGCACCGCTTCGCAGCCACGAATCCCAGCTATCCGGGCAGCCAGCTTGGCTGTAGTGCCAGTAGCCGAGAAATAGGTGACGAGTTCCTGTCTGGGCATGATGCCTCCCTGTGCCAGAGCTTCGGTGCGGATGCCGTGCTGATGGGCCATTCTTCGATCTGGACAATTCTATCGCGTCTTGCGAAACGGCGCGAAAAGCGTTTCTCTAGACGAGCTTTCCCTGGCAGTGGTCGATCATGTGCTGGATCATCTGCGCATACCAGCCCACAAAATCACGGGTCTCGGAGACGAGCTTGCCGTCCTTGAGCTCCTGGTAGCTCACACGGATCTTCTGGTAGCGCGTGACCTTCGAGACCGCATCCTTCGTGAGGCAGCCTTCCTCGGTCTTGTAGGGACGGATGCCGAAGAGGAGCTTCGGATTGTAGAACACATAGTCGTGCCCGTTGTCATCCGTCAGTGCGCAGACGGCCTTCGAGACGCCGATCTGGTTTGCTGCGAGGCAGGATGCATCCTCGAGCGAATCGAGGGTATCCACGAGATCCTGTGCGAGCGCTGCATCCTCTGCTGTTGCCTTCTCGCAGGGCTTGGAGAGGATGGCTTCGTCCTTCACGAGTTCCTTGATCATGAGCTGCCTTTCTGAAGAGGGATATGCTATCCCAGCATTCTTAAGTCCCTAGTATTGTACGCGGAACTTGGTGTCGTGCACGCAGGGCACCTCCCGCTCCGAGACGAGCCTGGCATCGATCCAGGTATTGCGGCTCTGCGAAAGGTCCTCTATCCCTTTCTTGTAGGCAGAAAGCTGCGCCGCCGTCCCCTCGGCCTCGAGGAGCACGTCTCCGTCGTCGAGGTTCTTGACCCAGCCCGTGACGCCCACAGACTGCGCAAGCATCTGTGCCTGGAAACGGAAGCCCACCGCCTGCACCTTGCCGCCATAGCGAAGCTCGAGGCGCCTCTTCGGACCCTCTGCATCCGTGCCTTCTGCAAGAGATGCCGCATGTGCCGCTGCCGCCATCTCGTCCGGCACCTGATTGACCTTCTTCTGCCGCTTCCACGGCCAGACAAATCCCATGGCTCCTCCTTGTCTCTGTGACCAGTATTCCCCATTGCCTGTATTGCAAAAAGGGAAGCAGCCCCGAAGAGCTGCTTCCCGGATGGAACTCGTATGTGCCTTGGACCTTTAGGCCTCCTGCTGGTAGGGCTTCTTCCAGAGGGAGAGGATGAGGCAGGCAATGATGGAGCCAGCGACGAGGGCGATCAGGTAGCCGACCGAGTTGCCGATGACAGCAATGACCCAGGCACCGCCGTGAGGAGCGGGGCTCGTGCAGCCGAAGGCTGCGGAGAGGGCGCCTGCAATGGCAGAGCCGATGATGCAGGACGGAAGCACGTGGCCGGGGTCTGCTGCTGCGAACGGAATGGCGCCTTCGGTGATGAAGGAGAGGCCCATGATGTAGTTCACGATGCCGGCGTCACGATCGGCCTTGGACCACTTGCTCTTGAAGAAGGTCGTGGAAAGAGCGATGGCCAGAGGAGGAACCATGCCGCCGACCATGACAGAAGCCATGATGATCTGGCCAGAGGTCGTGCCAGCCGTGAGGGCGCCGGTGCCGAAGACGTAGGCTGCCTTGTTGAACGGGCCACCCATATCGATCGACATCATGCCGCCGACAACAGCGCCGAGAAGGACGATGTTCGTCGTGCCCATGCCGTTCAGCCAGTCATTGAGGCCGGTGTTGATGGCGCCGAAGAGCGGGTTCAGGACGAACATGACCGCACCGATTGCAAGCGTGCCGAGCAGAGGATAGATGAGCATCGGCTTGATGCCTTCAAGCGAGTCGGGCATATGGTCGCAGAGCTTCTCGATACCGAGGACGATGTATCCTGCCGCAAAGCCGGCAAAGAGCGCTGCGATGAAGCCGCCGGAGATGCACGAAGCCGCTGCCGCCTTGGGGTCGGAGTTCAGGAGCGTGATGTAGGCGAGGCTGTAGCCGGTCTTGGCAAAGAGGCCGCCGACAAAGCCCGGCGCAAGGCCCGGACGGTCAGCGATGGACATGGCAATGAAGCCTGCAAGGATTGGCAGCATCATGCCGAAAGCTTCGCCGCCGATGGTCTTGAAGAACGCAGCCGCCGGGATCGAGGAGCCGTAGGCGGCAGTGCCGAGGCCTGGCTGGTCGACGAGGAAGGCGATGGCCGTGAGGATGCCGCCGCCGATAACGAACGGGAGCATGTGGCTGACGCCGTTCATCAGGTGCTTGTAGATCACGTGCCAGGTTGAGTCCTTCTCGCCCGACGTCTCGGAAGCGGAGACCGAGGTGCCTTCCTGGATGGGAGCCTTGCCGTCGAGGATGGTCTGGATGAGCTTCTCCGGCTCGTTGATGCCGGCGGAGACGTTCGTGGAGAGGACCTGCTTGCCGCCAAAGCGTGCACGGTCGACATTCTTGTCTGCAGCGATGATGATGCCCTTTGCGTGGGCGATCTCGTCAGCCGTCAGGATGTTCTTGGCGCCTGCAGAGCCCTGGGTCTCGGCCTTGAGCGTGATGCCCATCTCCTTGGCCTTCTTCTCCAGGTTCTCGGCTGCCATGTAGGTGTGGGCAATGCCGGTCGGGCAGGCGGTGATAGCAAGGACCTCAGGGTATCCTGCAGCTGCCACTGCCTCAGGAGCTGCCTTGGCAGCATCTGCTGCCTCGCGCTTTGCCTCGGCGTCGTCGATCACGGACATGAACTCTTCCGGCGTCTTGGCAGCGCGCAGGGCGTCTGCGAACTCCTGGTGCATCAGGAGCTTCGAGAGCTCGGCGAGCATCTCGAGGTGCGCGTTGTTCTGGCCTTCCGGAGCTGCAATCATGAACATGAGGTCTGCCGGCGCATCGTCCGGTGCATTCCAGTCCACGCCGCCCGGTACCGTCATCGCTGCCAGGCCCGGACGCTTCACGGCTGCGGTCTTGGCATGAGGAATGGCGATGCCGTCGCCCACGGCCGTCGAGAACTCTGCCTCGCGGGCAAGGATGGCCTTCTTGTAGGCAACCGTATCGTTGATGTTGCCTGAGGCATCCTGGAGGGCAATCAGCTGGTTGATTGCGTCATCCTGGCTTGTCGCCGTGGCGCCCACCTTGATTCCCTCGGGTTTGAGCAAGTCAGTGATCTTCACGTTGCTCCCCTCTCTTGTCTGGGCACCATGAAGTGCCCCCTGAAGCGCCGGCAATGATGCCGACACGCTCTACCTATCTCGGCTGCCTTCCGGCAGGTCTGGCTACAGGGTCTTGAGCAGTGCCTCGACCTCTGGACGCGTTGCAAGCTTCGGCGAGAATGCGCTCGCAGATCCCGTGCAGACGCCCATGCGGAAGGCTGTGGCGTAGTCGCCCTTGCTCTCCTCGTAGCCTGCAATGAAGCCTGCGACCATGGAGTCGCCGGCACCGACGGAGTTCACGACTGTGCCCTTCGGTGCTGCGCTCTCGACGACGTCGCCCTTCTCCGGCACGAGGACGGCTCCCTCTCCCGCCATGGAGATGAGGACGTTCCTGGCGCCCATCTCCTGGAGCTTCCTTGCATACGGCACGACATCCGGCCTCTTCTCGAGCTCCACGCCGAAGATGGCGCCGAGCTCGTGGTTGTTCGGCTTGATGAGGAAGGGATGGTACTGGAGCACCTTCACGAGCAGGTCGCGCTCAGCGTCGACGACGATCTCGATGCCGCGGCCGGAGAGACGCTCCATGATGCGTTCGTACATATCGGACGGAAGCATCGAAGGAACAGAGCCTGCAATGACCAGGACGTCGCCAGCCTTCAAGGCATCGAGCTTTGCATAGAGCGCCTCGATGTCTGCCTCCTCGATCTTCGGGCCGATGCCGTTGATCTCAGTCTCCTCCTCGGCCTTGATCTTCATGTTGATGCGGCTCATGCCTTCCTTCACCTGGATGAAGTCGCACGTCGCACCGTAGGCCTGCATGCGGGACTCGATCTCGCGTCCGGTGAAGCCGGCAACGAAGCCGAGCGCGCAGGAAGCGTGTCCGAGGTTCGAGAGCACGATGCTCACGTTGATGCCCTTGCCGCCCGGCAGGACATCCTCATAGGTGACACGGTTGATCTCTCCAGGCACGAGCCTGGGCATCCGCACGATGTAGTCAATCGACGGATTGAAGGTGACGGTGTAGATCATGGGCGCTCCTCCTCTAGGTCCACAATGTTCTCCGCATTGCTATAGGCACTCTCGGGATCGAGATGGTCCGTGATGATGGAAGCCTGGTCGAAGGCTGCAAACGTGATGAGAGAGACCTGGTCGAACTTCGTCGCATCCGCAAGCACATAGGGGCTCTGCGTATGGGCGATGCTCACTTCCTTGACCTTGGCCTCGGAAAGCTCAGGCGTCGTGAAGCCAGCAGAAAGCGAGATGCCATTCGTGCCCCAGAAGCCGAGCGTGAAGTGCAGGCGCTCGAGCGAGGCGATAGCGTCCTCCCCGACGACTGCCTCCGTGACGGGCTTCACCATGCCGCCCAGAAGATACGTCTTCATGCCTTTGGCCAGAAGCGCCTGGGCATGGGGAAGGGAGTTCGTGACATAGGTCGCATGGGTCTCCGTCAGCGAATCGACAAGCATCATCGTCGAGGATCCCGCATCTATGAAGACGAAGTCCTCCGGATTCACGAGCGTCGCAGCGTAGGCGGCGATCCTCTCCTTCGCAGAGAGGTTCACCATGCGCTTCTGCGCAACCGGCGAGTCCTGGATGACCATATGGCGCTTCGGCGCACAGGCACCACCGTGCACGCGCACGACCTTGCGCTGGCGCATGAGGGTATCGAGATCTCTGCGCACCGTCGACTCTGATGCATCGAGCGCTGCCATGAGCTCAGGGGTCGTGACGCTCCCCTGCTCCGCCACGAGCTTGCATATGAGGTCCTGGCGTTCTGTCGCGAGCATCTTTCATCCCTCTCCCTGGTTGCTGAAGACAGTATGCACCCAAAATCCGTCATTTTCAAGCACTAATCTTCATTTTCGGTGACTGTTTTTGAATGTTTTAGGAGGTGTACCCCAAAAACCGGTAGCGCTTCCAGTACGGCAGCAGCCCCTCCTTCCGCCGCATCCCGCCTTCGCCTACCATGGATGGAACAATATTCCAGAGGAGGCCGCGATGAACATCCAGATCTTCGGGACGAAGAAGAGCAATGACGCAAAGAAGGCAGAGCGCTGGTTCAAGGAGCGCCGCATCCGCTTCCAGTACATCGATATGAAGGAGAAGGGCATCGCGAAGGGCGAGCTCGAATCCGTCGCCCGTGCCGCAGGCGGCCTCGAAGCCCTGATCGATCCCGCCTGCAAAGATGGCTATGCCCTGGCCCTTGTGCAGCACACGCCGAAGGCGATGCTAGAAGGGGTCCTCCTCGAGAACCAGCAGGTCATCAAGCTCCCGATCGTGAGGAACGGCCGCCAGGCTACGGTCGGCTATGCACCTGACGTCTGGAAGACGTGGGAATAGCCCTCAGCCACAGACTCCTGTCCTGCGCGCAAGCGTGCCGAGACTTGCGGCAAGCTCTTCTATCTCTCCATCTTCGAGCCGCTCGTACTGGAGGACGAAGCGTGCAGACCCGTCTCCTCGATACGGCAGCTGCGCATACGAGGAGAGCGCTGCAAGCCCTATGCCGCACTTTCTGGCAGCTTCCACAAGCGCCTCTTCTGCTTCCTGTTCGCGTCCACACCATGCGGGCTGAAGCCTGAGCGCAAGCACCATATGGAGGCCGGAGTCTGCCTCTTCGAGCTTCATGCTCTCCCCGAGCTCCCGTGCAAGCGCCTCCGCAAGATGGTCACGACGCTCCTTCACGAGCCTCCGGTAGCGTGCGACATGGCTCTCGTAGCTTCCGTCCTCGAGCATCGTAGCCAGTGCGAGCTGGTCGATCGTGCCGAGCGTGCCTGCCGCAAAGGACCGGAGCTCCTCGTAGCGCCGCGCTGCTGCAGGCGGAAGCACTGCATAGGCTGCACGCACGACCGGACCCAGGCTCTTCGAGAACGTGCCGATATAGATGACAGCACCCGTCGCGTCGATGCTTGCAAGAGCAGGAATGGGCCTTCCTGCGAGCCTGAACTCGCAGTCATAATCATCCTCGACAATGAGGCGGCCAGGCACCTCCGCAGCCCAGCCCAGAAGCTCATAGCGCCGGGAGATGCTCATGACACGGCCGGTCGGGAACTGGTGCGACGGCATCGCGTGCACGAGCTGCACATCCTTGCTCCTGATTCCTTCCATTGCGATGCCCTCTGCATCGAGCGGGACCGGCACCGCCCTCTTCCCTTCTGCCTCATAGGTCCTTGCAATGCGCGGGAATCCCGGGTCTTCCACGGCACAGAGGGAGCCTGCCGGCAGGAGCTGCGCCACAAGCTGGTAGAGCACCTGGGCGCCTGCTGCCACGACAATCTGGTCTGCCTCCACCCTCATGCCGCGCGTCTGAGCGAGATGCGTGGCTATCGCCTGCTGGAGCCTCGGCAATCCCTGTGGCGTGAGCGAAGAGAATGCCTCGTCGAGGTCTTCTGCCGAAAGGACATGCCGAAGGCTCCTCTCCCAGAGGAGCAGTGCGCTTCTGTCGGGACGTGCTGGCAGATGCGATGTATCGATGCGGAGCTGCTCCCCCTCTGGGAGAGTCTTCGCCTCTGCCTTGGGCAGTGCCTGTGCCGTAGCCTCCGGAAGCTTTCCCAGCCGCTCGACATAGTAGCCGCGACGGGGACGCGCCTCGATATAGCCTTCTGCCACGAGCTGGGAGAGGGCTGACTCCACGGTGATGAGGGAGCAGCCAAGCTTGTCTGCAAGCTTCCTCTTGGAAGGCAGCTTCTCTTCCGGGGCAAGCTCTCCTGCCACGATTGCATCGCGGATGGTCCGGTAGAGATATTCGGAGCGCGAGAGCGTGCCACGGTCTGCGAGATCGAGAGAGAGCATCTGCTGGTCCTATCTATCTGCATGATCTGGCCTTGTTCTGGTCCTGCCAATTATATGTCTTCTGGCTCTAAACACAGAACCAGCTATCCCCTATCCTCGCCTGCATGCATAGAAGGCAGCAGAAAGGATGGACGATGGGAGCAAAGGGCCAGGAAGCAGGGCCGGAGCGCGCAAAGCTCAACCGCGAGCTTGCGCAGATGCTCAAGGGTGGTGTCATCATGGATGTCACGACACCCGAGCAGGCCAGGATTGCCGAGGATGCAGGGGCGTGCGCAGTCATGGCGCTGGAGAGGATACCGGCAGACATCAGGGCTGCAGGAGGCGTCTCCCGCATGAGCGACCCTGCAATGATCGAAGGCATCCAGAAGGCCGTAAGCATCCCGGTCATGGCAAAATGCCGGATCGGGCATATCGCAGAGGCACGTATCCTTCAGGCCATCGATATCGACTACATCGACGAGTCCGAAGTGCTCTCGCCTGCTGATGACATCTACCACATCGACAAGACGAAGTTCGCGGTGCCCTTTGTCTGCGGCGCCAAGAACCTGGGAGAAGCACTCCGCCGTATCCAGGAAGGCGCCTCGATGATCCGTACGAAAGGCGAGCCAGGCACAGGAGATGTCGTGCAGGCTGTGCACCACATGCGCCAGATGCAGAAGGAGATCCGTGAGCTTCAAGCTCTTCGGGAAGACGAGCTCTTCGAGGCAGCAAAGAAGCTCGAAGTTCCCTTTGGGCTTGCAAAGGAAGTGCACGACAAGGGAAAGCTTCCCGTCGTGAACTTCGCCGCAGGAGGCGTCGCCACGCCGGCCGACGCTGCCCTCATGATGGAGCTCGGCGCAGAAGGCGTCTTCGTGGGTTCCGGCATCTTCAGGAGCGGAAACCCCGTCAAGCGTGCAGCTGCTATCGTCGGCGCCGTCACGGCCTGGCAGGATCCCGAGAAGCTTGCCTATCTTTCCCGCGACCTCGGCGAGGCCATGGTCGGCATCAACAAGGACGAGATCGACCTTCTCATGGCAGAGCGGGGCAAGTGATGGGGACAGCAGTGCTGGCGCTCCAGGGCGCCTTCATCGAGCATGAGCAGAAGCTGGAGAAGCTCGGAGAGCCCTTCTTCGAGATCCGCGAGGAGGCAGACCTCAGGCGTCCCTTCGACCACCTGATCCTGCCGGGAGGAGAATCCACGGTGCAGGGAAGGCTCCTCAGGAAGGAGGGGCTCTTGGACCCTCTCCGCGAGCGCATCGAGGACGGCATGCCGACCCTTGCAACCTGTGCAGGCCTCATCCTTCTGGCCAGAAACATCGAGGACGACGTGGAGGATGGCACAGACCGGAGCGCCGCGCGCCCCGAGAGCCACTTCGGCACGCTCGATGCCACAGTCCAGCGCAATGCCTACGGACGCCAGCTCGGAAGCTTCCGGACCGAAGCCGAGTTCAAGGGGCTGGGAAAGATCGGCATGACCTTCATTCGGGCTCCCTACATCAAGGAGGCAGGCCCGGACGTCGAGGTCCTCGCCGAGGTAGGTGGCCGCATTGTCGCCGTCAGGCAGGGAGCCCAGCTTGGCCTTGCCTTCCATCCCGAGCTCGAAGAGAGCCTGGCCGTGCACGAGATGTTCCTTGCGCTCTGAAGCAGCGGCTGCATCCTCTGACGGATGCAGCCGGCATTCTGCCATGCCCCTTCCCTAGCCGCATCCGGTCCTCCGAGAGCTCCGGCTGTGCCTGGGTCACAGAATGAATAATTATTCAGTTGTTACACATATTTCAGATCTGTAGCAATGGCTTTTCCGATTCTGCCTATTCCCGTAAACACTCAGATATCCCTGTCTTCCTCATTGCCTTCAAACCACTTCAGCTCTACGATTTCAAGTGTATTCGACGCAGGCAATGACAGGCCCGCTGCTGGTACGACAGCTCTCTCCTCCAGCGGCAGCTTCCAAATATATGCATTTTATTGCATATAATGTCAGTGCTGGCATCGAGTGGCAGGTTTGGGCTATGGACGGAGGAATGTATGGGATCTATCGGCAGCATGAGCAAGCCAAAGCTCGGATTTCTTGTCGCAGCAGTCCAGTTCCCGGCCCCGGTCGTCAACAGCCGGGAAGATATCGACCGCCAGGTCGCAAGCATCGTGCGCACGGTCCATGCCACCAAGGCTGGCTATCCGGGCGTCGAGCTCATCGTGTTCCCTGAGTACAGCACGCAGGGGCTGAATACCTCCAAGTGGCTGACCGACGAATTCCTCTGCGATATTCCTGGACCGGAGACCGACGCCTTCTCGAAAGCCTGCCAGGAGGCCGGCGTCTACGGCGTCTTTTCCATCATAGAGCGCAATCCCGATCCGAACAAGAATCCCTACAACACCGCAATCATCATCGACCCTTCGGGAAACATCATCCTCAAATACCGCAAGCTCTTCCCCTGGAACCCCATCGAGCCCTGGTATCCGGGAGACCTCGGCATGCCGGTCTGCGAAGGTCCTGGCGGCTCGAAGCTTTCGGTCTGCATCTGCCATGACGGGATGATCCCCGAGCTTGCCCGCGAAGCTGCCTACAAGGGCTGCAATGTCTATATCCGCATCTCCGGCTACAGCACGCAGGTCAATGACCAGTGGATTCTGACCAACCGCTCGAATGCCTGGCAGAACCTCATGTACACGGTCTCGGTGAACCTCGCAGGCTACGACAACACGTTCTACTACTTCGGCGAGGGCCAGATCTGCAACTTCGACGGCACGACGCTCGTCCAGGGGCAGCGCAATCCCTGGGAAATCGTGACGGGCGAGATCTACCCCGAACTCGCAGACAATGCCCGCCGTACCTGGGGTCTCGAGAACAACATCTACAACCTCGGCCACCGCGGCTATGTCGCAAAGCCAGGCGGCGAGAGCGATTGCGGCCTCACCTATATCAAGGACCTCGCAGCAGGCAAGTATCATCTGCCCTGGGAGGACGAGATCCAGATCAAGGACGGCTCGATCTACGGCTATCCGACAACGGGCGGCCGCTTCGGAAACGACTGAGCATATCTTCCGCCGAAACAGCTGGGGACTCCGCACCTCATGAACTGCACCACAGAACCTGGCACAGAAGCCTGCGTTCCGAGAAGGGCAGCCCATCGTGGTGCGGAGCCCTCTTGCATGGTTCTGGAATATGCCTGCCGTTCTTCATGCTTTTCTTTTTAATGCAATGCACGCCAGCCGGCATGTCCTGGGATTGCCTCTATGCCAGGCTGCCGAGAAGCTCGTTCTCCTCTTCGAGCGGAAGGCCCAGGAATACATCTTCCTGGTCCTTGTGGCGCCAGATGAGCGTGCGCACGAGATCCATCGCAGAGCGGACTGCCTCCTCGAAGGGCGTACCCGCAAGGACCTTGCCGAGCATGACAGAAGAGAAGATGTCGCCGGTGCCGGCAAAGTAGCAGGGGATATAGTCGATCGCAAGACGGAAGATTCTGTCCTGCTGCCTGTCGTATCCGAGCACGCAGTCCGCGCCTTCCACGCGGCAGCTCGTGATAGCAAGAGACCCAGCATCAAGCTCTCTCAGGCGTGCCACGAGCTCTTCCGCTTCCTTCTCTGTCAGCTCCTCTTTCGAGGGATCCATGCCGGCAAGAAGGCAGGCCTCTGTCGCGTTGGGCACAGCATAGTCGGACAGTGCGACAAGCTTCCTCATACGCTCGACGCTTCCAGAATCGACGCCGTGGTAGAGGGAACCGTTGTCTCCCATGATAGGATCGACGAAGATGGCCGCACCTTCCTCTGCCTTCTTGCGGCAGAAGTCGGCAATGGAGTGAGCTTCGTCCTCGGTGGCAATGTAGCCCGTGGCGACGGCTGCAAATTCCACTCCCAGCCGGTCGAGAGCAGAAAAGGCATCGCGCACATAGGAGCCGGTTTCGAGCACGGCCACTTCCTCGCGGTTGAACGTGCTCGAGACGAGAGCCGTCGGCACGAGGCTCGTCGCATAGCCCATGCGCGAAAGGACTGCATCCATTGCCGTCAGCGATACGGTCCCGTAGCTGCAGAGATCGTTTACCAGCACTATGCGCTTGCCCACGCCTGCTCCATTCCGTCCTTGCCAGGTCCATCCCGGCATTCCCTGAAAGGGTAGCAGGAAGCTTCTCTTCCGAGGTGCATCTGCTCCGTTTGGACATAGAGTCCTTACCTCGGCCCTGCCTTCGGCACCCTCCCCCCATGGCTTCATGCATCTTTTCCAAGCTCGGGCGAACAGACCATCCGAGCTCTCCTGCTCGTGCTATCGTATGCATCAGGGCAGCAGCTGCTGTCCTGGACAGAGCGTGCGCTGTGACTGACGGATAAAACGTGGGCCTACCACGGGGAAGCAGCGTTGCCATACATTCGCCGACCGTCTGGGCATGCGCAGCTTCGTGAAGGAGCGCGGGCCCTCATGTGCCTTCCTCCTTTGGGCTGTGCCGAATAGAGAGGAAGACCATGCAAGATCTTCTGGAACTGCTCGAAGGCAATCCCTATCCAGGCCGCGGCATCGTGGTCGGACACAAGCGTGTCTACTACTGGATCATGGGACGTTCCGCAAACAGCAGGAACCGCATCTTCGTCCCGACCGATGACGGCATCCGCACCGAGGCATACGACCCTTCGAAGCTTGAAGATCCCTCGCTTATCATCTACCACCCTGTCCGCACGATGGGAGATGCCCTCGTCGTGACGAACGGCGACCAGACCGACACGATCGTCGAAGAGAAAGACTTCTTCCGCGGCTGCCTGAAGCGCCGCTTCGAGCCCGATGGCCCGAACTTCACGCCGCGCATCTCCTCCATCCTGCACCCCGACGGCTCCTTCGCAATCTCCATCCTGAAGCATGCAGAGACGGAAGCCGACGAGTGCACCCGCGAGTTCTTCGTCTATGAAGGCGTCGAAGAGGGTGCCGGCTACTTCATCAGCACCTATCAGGGAGACGGCAATCCACTTCCGAGCTTTGCTGGCGAGCCGATAAAGGTCACGATGCCCGAGCCCGACGAGGTCTGGGCAGCCCTCAACAAGGACAACAAGGTCAGCCTCTACACGAATGTCGAAGGCACTGTCCGCCTGTTCAATGCACGTGAAGGAGAGTAAGCGATGAACTCACTGGAACTCAAGTATGGCTGCAACCCCAACCAGAAGCCTGCCCGCATCTTCATGAAGGATGGCTCCGACCTGCCCGTGACCGTGCTCTCCGGCAAGCCTGGCTACATCAACTTCCTCGATGCCCTGAATTCCTGGCAGCTGGTCCGCGAGCTCAAGCGTGCAACCGGCATGCCGTCCGCTGCCTCCTTCAAGCACGTGAGCCCGGCAGGCGCCGCTGTGGGAACGCCGCTCTCCGATATCGAGAAGCAGATCTACTTCGTCGACGACGAAGGTCCGCTCACCCCGATTGCCTGCGCCTATATCCGCGCCCGCGGCGCCGACCGCATGAGCTCTTACGGAGACTGGGCAGCACTTTCCGATGTCTGCGACAAGCGCACCGCACAGTACCTCAAGCATGAGGTGAGCGACGGTATCATCGCCCCGGGCTATACGGACGAGGCGCTCGAGATCCTGCGCTCCAAGAAGGGCGGCAAGTACAACGTCGTCCAGATCGATCCGAATTACGAGTGCGCACCGGTCGAGCAGAAGGATGTCTTCGGCATCACCTTCGAGCAGGGCCACAACAACTACGAGATCTCGACCGACCTTCTGAACGAGGTCGTGACGAAGAACAAGAATATTCCCGACGAGGCCAAGCGTGACATGGTCATCTCCCTCATCACGCTCAAATACACGCAGTCGAACTCCGTCTGCTACGTTAAGGATGGGCAGGCCATCGGCGTCGGCGCCGGCCAGCAGAGCCGCGTCCACTGCACGCGCCTTGCCGGCAACAAGGCCGATACCTGGTATCTGCGCCAGCACCCGAAGGTGCTCGGCCTCAAGTTCGCAGACGGTATCCGCCGTCCGAACCGCGACAACACGATCGATGTCTACATCTCCGACGAGCACGACGATGTCCTGCGCGACGGCGAGTGGCAGAAGTGGTTCGCCGAGAAGCCTGAGGTCCTGACCCGCGAGGAGAAGGCAGCCTGGATTGCCACGCAGACCGGCGTGACCCTGGGTTCCGATGCCTTCTTCCCCTTCGGCGACAACGTCGAGCGCGCCCACAAGTCAGGCGTCTCCTACATCGTCGAGCCCGGCGGCTCCATCCGCGACGACAACGTGATCGAGACCGCCGACAAGTACGGCATTGCCATGTGCTTCACGCACATGCGCCTGTTCCATCACTAATCACCAGAACACAGAGACAGGCAGGGCCTGCAGCCACATCGCTGCAGGCCCTGCCTTTGAATTGACACGCACTGTCATGACCGCGCAAGGCTGTCGCAAGAAGCTATCCTGCCACAATGCTCTTCCTGTCGAAGCGACTTGACTCCGCTCCGTCGTTCTTGGAAAGGAGATAGAGGCAGTATTGATTCATGCTGACGCCTTCAGCCTTTGCGTGTTCGGCAAGAGAGCGGTGGAGGCTCTTCGGGAGGCGGAGCTTGAACTGACCAGAGTAGCTCTCATCCGTCTTCGGCTCAGCTATATCCACACCCTCTTCCAGCGCAGCCTCGAGCCAAGCACGTTTTGCATCAGCAGCATTCTGTACAACCTCGTCCAACGTGTTACCGCATGTGATGCATCCCGGAAGTTCAGGATAGCGCGCTGCAAATCCCCCTTCATCGGGATCGGGAACGATTTCCAGCCTGTAGGGCAGATTCAAATAGTAATCAATCTACTTCTCGACCTGTCTCCTCGACTGCTTCGCGGACAAGTTCTATGTATCTTGATGGGGGACATGACGCGGTATCGTGATGGGATTCCTGCCGGGCTTCCGGAACATGCAATGGCTACTTCCACCTGACGGTCGAGATATTTCATATCCGCAGCTTTCCAGCACCTTGCACAGCTCCTCAAACCTCAAATCACCGGAAAGAGCCTGCACACGTTTCAGCAGCTTATCCCATTTTTATATGGTCCTTCCTTCCCTAGAATGGTGTCATATTCGGTATCATCTTGCAGGCCTCTCTATAATAGAACATTTGTTCTTTTCATTGGAGCATCCCTATACCCCATTTATGGGTCAGCAGATGCATTTTTCGGAGATGAGGAATGGGACAGCGGCCATCCGTGGCTTGTCTTTTTTCAAACACGAAGAGGCGCCCCATCCTCGAGATGGAGCGCCTCCCATGCTTCAACGCGATAGCGTCAGCAGCCTACTTCTTGAAGCTGATGACCGGCTCGCCTGCCTTGACCGGACCCTCGTGCGTGAACTCGACGGAAGCAAGATCGTCGGTGTTCGTGAGAGCCATGATAACGACCGTGTCATGGCCAGCGGCCTTGATCTTGTCCTTGGAGAAGGAAAGCAGGGGCTCGCCTGCCTTCACATGAGCGCCCTTCTCGCCGTAGACCTTGAAGCCCTCGCCCTTCATCTCGACCGTGTCGACGCCGACATGAATGAGGACCTCTGCTCCGTCATCGCCCTGGATGCCAAGAGCATGGTAGTTCGGGGCACCTGCTGCCGTAAGGGTGCCGGAGACCGGCGCGTAGACGCACTCGCCCTCAGGCTCGATGCCGCAGCCCTTGCCCATAGCGCCGGAGCTGAAGACCGGGTCGGACACATCCTCGAGCTTGACGGCCTTGCCGGTGACCGGAGCAAGAACGGTGCCTGCAGGCGCAGAGACGCCCAGCGCTTCAGGCTTGGCGGGCTTTGCCGCCTTCTTGAACTTGTCGAAGAATCCCATGATGCACTCCCTTGTATCGCATATGCGCCGCAGGCTGCAGCGCCTTTTGCCGAAGGCACTCCTAGTTTAAGTCATTTCCATTCGTTGCGATGACCTTCTTGTACCAGAAGAAGGAATCCTTGCGGGAGCGCGCAAGCGTGCCCTTCCCCTCGTTGTCCTTGTCCACATAGATGAAGCCATAGCGCTTCTTCATCTCGCCGGTCGAGGCGCTCACCAGGTCGATGCAGCCCCACATCGTGTAGCCCATGAGGTCGACGCCGTGCTCGATCGCCTTCTCCATCTCCTGGATGTGGCTCCTGAGATAGTTGATGCGGTAGGTATCATGGATGGAGCCGTCGGGGGCAACCTCGTCCACAGCACCAAGGCCGTTCTCCACAATCATGAGGGGCACCTGGTAGCGGTCATAGACGCACTCGAGGTAGTAGCGCAGGCCCTCAGGATCGATGGCCCAGCCCCAGTCGGACTTCTTGAGGTAGGGGTTGCCGGCGCCGCCGAAGATGTTGCCGCCTTCCTTGGCAGACTTTTCGACCGAGGTCGTGGAGCTCATGTAGTAGCTGAAGGAATAGAAGTCGACCGTACCTGCCTTCAGGATGTCGGCATCCTTCTTGGCAAGCACGGAAAGATCGACCCCCTCCTTCTTCCAGAGCTCCGGTGCCCAGCAGGGGTAGGCACCCCTCACCTGGACATCACCGCAGTAGAAGTTGCTCTTGTCCATCGCATCATGTGCGGCAAGCACATCGTCCGGATTGCAGCTGTAGGGATAGTTCGCGCTTCCTGCAATCATGCAGCCGACCTTGTTTTCAGGGTCGATCTCATGCGCAGCCAGCACTGCCTTGGCAGAAGCCACGAACTGGTTGTGAAGGCCCTCGTAGCGCTTCTGCGGATCGTCCCACGGACAGTCAGCGAAGTTCACGTCCCAATCATGGTCAGGAAGGATGCCGAGTCCCATGATGTTGCCGAAGCCGCCCATCATCGCGCAGTTGATCTCGTTGAACGTGAGCCAGTAGCGCACAAGGCCCTTGTACTCGGTGAAGCAGGTCTTCGCATAGTTCACGAAGAAATCGGTGAGCTTCCTGTTCGACCAGCCGCCGTACTCATGGGAAAGGGCAAGCGGCAGCTCATAGTGCGACAGCGTCACCATGGGCTCGATGCCGTACTTCCTGCACTCTTCAAAGACGCTCTTGTAGAAGGCGACGCCTTCGGGATTGGGCTTCTCCTCGTCGCCACGCGGGAAGAGGCGCGCCCAGTTGATGGACATACGGTAGCACTTGAAGCCCATCTCGCCGAAGAGCGCGATGTCTTCCTTGTAGTGGTGGTAGAAATCCACTGCCTCGTGGCTCGGGTAGAAGACGCCCGGCTCGACGCCAGCAGGCGTGACCGTGCGTGGCGTCGAGACTGTGCCGCCGGTCATAACGTCAGGGACATTGAGGCCCTTGCCTCCATCGAGGTATCCGCCCTCGACCTGGTTGGCTGCGGTCGCGCCTCCCCAGAGGAACCCTTCGGGAAATCCCATGGCCTTCAATCCTTTCTACGGAAAGAGGGACCCGAAGCGGATCCCTCTTCTACTGTCAATACTTCATGCCGTGCAGACGCCCATCCTTAGGCCTTTGCCGCTTCAGGCTTGTAGGACGCAAACTCGAGGGCAAATCCCACGATAGCGGATGCAACCGAGGCAACGATGGCCCAGATCATGTAGGTCACGCCCATGGTGCCGGAAGGATCGATGTAGGAGAGCCAGTTGAAGACGCCGAGGCCACCGGAGATGTAGACGACAGCGCCGGAGAGGCCGATGATGAGGCCGCCCACGGCAGAGCCGATGCAGGCGTTCACGAAGGCACGCTTGTCAGGAAGCGCGACGCCGTAGATGGCCGGCTCGGTGATGCCGAAGAAGAAGGCAGAGATCATGGCAGGAAGCGCGATCTCGCGGAAGTTCTCGTCCTTGTTCTTGAGATACATCGCGAAGACGACAGCGCCGAGCGAGAAGGAGTGGCCGATCACGGAAGCGAGGATGAAGTCATGGCCGAGCGTCGTGAGGTTCACGAGGCAGATAGGCACGAGCGACCAGTGGAAGCCGAAGATGACAAGGACCATCCAGAAGGCGGAGACCAGGATGCAGCCAACAAGCGAGCCGACGACCGGCAGGCCGAAGATCAGCTGGAAGAAGGCGGAGAGCAGGTTCGTGAGCAGGGTAGCGACCGGGCCGATCACCAGATAGCCTGCGACGACCGAGGCAGCGACGACGATGAGCGGCGTGAAGAACATCTTGAGGGAGGCGGGCATCCACTTCTTGACCCAGTGCTCGACCACAGAGCCGAACCAGACCATCAGAAGGATCGGGATGACCGACGACGTGTAGCCAGAGGCCGGCATGATGATCGGCAGGCCGAAGAAGGTGGCGTACCAGGAGAAGGTGCCGAAGACGCCGAGGTCGACCGAACCCAGGATCTCGCCCTTCGTGAGCGCGACCATCGTCGGGTAGACGAGCGCAAAGGCGATGGCAAGGCCATTGAACTCGTTCATCTTGAACTTCTTGGCGGCCGTGTAGCCAAGGACGACCGGCAGGAAGTAGAACATGCCGTCAGCCACGGTATAGAGCATCGTATAGGCGCCCGAGGCCGCAAAGGCAGGATCGAAGGCCGTGCAGCAGGCAAGGATGCCCTTCATGATGCCGGCAGCGGCGAAGGTGCCGAGCATCGGCGCGAAGATGCCGGAGATCAGGTCGACGATCACCGACAGGACCGTCTTCTCTTCGCCTTCCCCATCGTCGTCGGCAGCGACTTCGCCGGCGCCGGTCAGGCCCGAGATCTTGAGGAATGCATCATAGACATCCTCGACCTTGTTGCCGAGGACGACCTGGTACTGGCCGTTGGCATTCATGACCTTGATGACGCCCGGAAGCTTCTCGATGACTTCTGTATTCGCCTTGTCGACATCCTTGAGCTTGAGGCGCAGGCGCGTGATGCAGTGCGCGACAGAGCGAATGTTGTCCTTGCCTCCTACGTTCTCCAGGATCTGTTCGGCCAGATAGTCGTACTTTCCTTCTGCCATTGGTTCCTCCTTAAGACCTTTGGCTTCCCCCATAGAGCTCTATCAGGACGTGTCCTCCCACGTCCGGATATGCGGCTAGCGAGCCGTCACGAGACGGTTCACGTGCATCATGAGATAGAGCAGCTCCTCATTCGAGCAGCTCCATCCGTAGGTATCGGCAAGGTATTGCTGTATCTTCTCGACACAGCTGTAGATGTCCGGGAAATCCTTCGCCGCCTGTTTGAACAGCGAGCTGTTCTTGGTCTGTTCGCTCTCGCCGTGCGAGAGGCGAGCCACAAGGTAGCGGAAATGGCCGACGAAGCGGTTGTAGGCGTATGAGCGGCGATCGAGCGTGACGCCGAGCTCGCTCTCGATGATCTTGGTGACCTCTTTCATGATGCGGGCAGACTCCATCACCAGGTCGATGCTCGAGGTGTCTCCTGCTCCGCCCATCTCGCCGTTCACGATGTGGAGAGCAATGGAGCACGCCTCGCTCTCCGGCAGGTCCGCATCCTCGACGCGGGCATTGACCATAGCGACACCGGTGCATCCGATCCTGAGCTCGTTCGGGTAGACGAATGCCACCTCGTTCTGGAGCGGATTCTGGACATCGATGCCTTCGCGGCGGCGCTCGATGGCAAACTGGATATGGTCTGCAAGGGTCACGACGAGATTGGGGTTGAGCTTGCACTCAAGCTCCATCTTCGCGAGGTCGACGATATCCGACGAAGCGAGAAGGACCCGGTCGTCGAGGCCTGCGATGGTACCCGCCATGCTGCGGCTCACGTCGTAGAAGACACGCTGCACTTCGTCGGTGGGGGTGATGTCGTATGGCATGTGCTTGAAGCCGACGCCCTTGCCGAACACGACGACATCGCGGCCGGAATCATCGATGCCGAGCGCTACGTTGTTGTTGATCTTCTTGACAAGGCGCATAAAAATACCCTTCAGGCTCCTACGCGAAACGAGGACTTCAAGTCATACCATACGTCGCGCAAGTAATGCCTCAAGGGAATGAGTAACAATCTTGCTTTCAGAAAGTGTAGCAAAAAGACATCCATTGTTTCCAGTGGATGTCTCAAATTTCCGCTCACCGATTGTTTATGACCGCTCGCCTTGATGTAAGGCAGCTCAAACTTTCTTTACAGAATGGCTGAAAGCCTCAGACTGCCTTGCCTTCCTGCCCCTCGGCAGCGCAGGCGGGGCAGAGGCCCTGGAAGATCGTGGCATGCGAATAGACGGTCCAGGGATAGCCCCCTTCTGCGAACGGACGCAGGTCGGCCGTTGCCTGGGCATCGAGCGTCTGGTCTTCATGGACGCCGACGTCCATGACCTTGCCACAGCGAACGCAGATCACATGGGCATGCTCATCCGTACGAAGGTCGAACCTCTCCCCGCCTGGTGCCTTGATCGAGAGAATGATGCCCTCGTCAGCCAGAAGGTGGAGATTGCGATAGACCGTGGCGCGGCTCAGATGCTCGTCGACCTTGTGCACCTCATCAAAGATCTGCTCAGCCGTCGGATGGTCGTGCCGGGAGCGCACCTCCTCGAGCACCAGCTGGCGCTGCCTCGTGTTTCTTCTCTCTGTCATGCTTCCTCATTTCCTGGGTCCAGAGCACAGTGCCTGGGATCCGTAAAGCTTCGGAGAGTCGGGCAGAAAGTCCTTGACTTGCCGCTTCTCCTGTCTATCATAATAACTGTTCTTGATAAGAATGCAAGCACCCCTCTGGAACATGCTCGGCCATCGTAGCAGATGCATGCTGGTCAAATGTGTGTTTCATGCGGAGAAGGGGCTTCTCCATAATACGTCTAAGGGAGACCCTTATGAGAGGCATTCCTGTTCAGGAACAGAAAGATCGGGACGGAAGCGCTGTCCCGACAAAAGAGAGAGGAAATGCACCATGAAGTTTGTATGCCCCGTCTGCGGTTACGTGGAAGAGTTCGACGGCGACGAGCTGCCTGCCGACTACAAGTGCCCCCAGTGCGGCTGCCCCGGCTCCCGCTTCACGAAGCAGGAAGGCGAGCTCACCTGGGCTGCCGAGCATGTCGTGGGTGTCGGCAAGGCTGAGGGCGTTCCTGAGGACATCATCGAGGACCTCCGCGCCAACTTCAACGGCGAGTGCTCCGAGGTCGGCATGTATCTTGCAATGAGCCGCGTCGCAATGCGCGAGGGCTATCCCGAGATCGGCATGTACTATCGCCAGGCTGCCTTCGAGGAGGCAGACCATGCGTCCCGCTTCGCCGAGCTCCTCGGCGAGGTCGTGACCGACTCCACCAAGAAGAACCTCGAGATGCGTGTCGAGGCCGAGAACGGCGCCACTGCCGGCAAGACGGATCTCGCAAAGCGTGCCAAGGCTGCAAACCTCGATGCAATCCATGACACGGTGCACGAGATGGCCCGCGACGAAGCCCGTCACGGCCGTGCCTTTGCTGGCCTCCTCAAGCGCTACTTCGGCTAGGCCACAACCTGCACTACCCTCTTCGGACAGGCCGGGATCCGCTCCCGGCCTGTCCACTTATATGTGTATGTATGTGTATGTTTCAGAGCTCAGGCTTCACCCGGTCGAGCGCAAGATGGTCGAGCCAGCCCCAGCGCGGATCGTCCATGGCCCCATAGATGGAAAGCCAGAGGGCAAGCGGTGCGCATCTGACCCTGTCATCGGCGCAGTCCAAGATCTTGCCGTCTCCGATGTAGAGGCCGATATGCCCATAGGTAAGCCCCTGAGCGCCGTAAGGGTGATGCTCCACCCCTACTGCCATGCCCACCTTGAGCTCTGCGAGATCGTCGAGCCCCAGGTACTTCCGGCAGAGCTCGAACGCATCTCCGTCCACATGCCCATATCCGAGGCGCACAAATGCTTCTTCGATCCAGGCAGCACAGGAGCACTCCCCTGTCCACGGCGTTGCATAGGCAAGCTCGACCAAGCGCTTCTGTGGCGCTGCGGCATCGGCAAGCGCCTCAGGCCCAGGCTCTCCCTGCCTGATTGCCGGCTTTCCGAAGACCGTTGTTATGCCATCGGCGCTGAGCATGTTCCGGCGCTTCAGCTCCTCAAGGATGCGCCGCTCCAGGCGCGCATCCATCTGGGGAAATGTCGGCATGTCTTAGTCTATTCCTGCATGAAGGAAGGAAGCGTGCCTGCATCGGCGGCACGCGCGATATCTTCGAGCGCTGCTGCGACTGCATCATCCTTCGAGGGGCCGATATGCCAGCGTGCCGCCTCCCTGATCTCAGGAGCTGCATTGGCAACAGCCACGCCATTCGGCACGGCTTCGATCATCGAGAGGTCGTTTTCCGAATCGCCGAAGCAGACGACCTCGTCGAGCCCCACGCCCAGGGCTTCTGCGAGCGCACGCACGCTCGAACCCTTGTCCCAGCCGGCAGGAGAGATATCGATGAGCGGCGCCTTGAGGCTTGGCAGCACGAAGCCGAGCTCAGGCACTTCCTGCTTCAGACGGTCTCTGAGCGCACACCTCTCCTCGTAGCTTCCCGATACATGGACATTGGCCTTGACGTAGCGGGCATGAGGGTCGAGCTTCGTCTCGACCCTGCCTGAGGACTCCGTGAAGATCGTCCTGTCCTGCCCGATCAGATCGGGCGCGCCAGAATAGAGCGTAGCCCTTCCATCACCCTCCACATCGTAGATGGCAAGAGCGGCGTGCCCCGTCGCATCGAGGATCTCCTGCGTGTGCACGAGCGCCTCAAAAGGAAGCTCCTTCACGCCGACCTCGCGTCCATCGAGATGGAGGATCTGGCCATTCGAGAAGGCGCCTGTCGCAAAGCAGGCCGCATCGTCTGCAAACATCCACCCCATGGCAGAGGGAATGCGTCCCGATACCGGCCCGAAGTGGATGCCATGGTCGAGGAGTGCATGAATCGCTTTCCTGGCACGTGCGGAAGCGCAGGGAGCGCCAACCGGGATGAGCGTATCGTCGAGGTCCGTGAGGATGAGCTTGATCACAGGCCGCCTTCTTCCGATGCATTTCTGAAGAGTTATGCGGGCTTCTATCATGGTAGCCGCCCACATCCTTAAAATGGGGCGAGAACAAGGAGATTGCGCGCACAGCCCACCTGCCTCGCAAACAGAGAACGTCTGCAGGGTATACAAGCCTCCGAAATATGGCTGCACAGAGCTGCGCCCCGAAGAGAAAGGATTCAAGGAATCCATGGCAAAGCAAGTCAAGATCATCATGCTCACCGGCTATCTCGGTGCCGGCAAGACGACCCTTCTGAACCACATCCTGAACAATGACCAGGGCATCCGCGCTGCTGTCATCGTGAACGATATCGGCGAGGTCAATGTCGACGCCTCCCTCATCAAGGACGGCGGCCTCTCGAAGACCGACTCCCTGATCCCGCTCACGAATGGCTGCATCTGCTGCACGCTCGCAGGCGACCTTGCAAACCAGCTTGATGGCATCGCCAAGTCCGGGGACTTCGATTACATCATCATCGAGGCTTCCGGCATCTGCGAGCCCATCCCCATCGCCTACACGATCTCGAACTTCTGCGACCAGTCCAAGACGGACGGCGAAGCCCCGCTCGATCTCGACAACATCGTCGCTGTCGTCGACTGCAAGCGCATGTACGACGAGTTCAATGGCGGCAAGGACCTGCTGCGCGACGATATCGAGGAAGACGATATCGAGTCGCTGCTGATCCAGCAGCTCGAGTTCTGCACCACCGTCATCCTGAACAAGAGCGACCTCGTGACGGAGGACCAGCTCTCCGAGCTCAAGGCTCTCGTCAGGAGCCTCCAGCGCGATGCAAAGATCGTCGTCGCCGACCACGGCAACGTGCCGATGGACGAGCTCCTCGATACCGGCCGCTTCGACTTCAGCCGCGCCTACAACTCTGCAGCCTGGATCGATGCAATGGATCACCCCGAGGAGCATGAGAACCCCGAGGTCCTCGAGTACGACGTCACGACCTTCGTCTACGAGCGCAGGCAGCCCTTCGACGTCGACAAGTTCAACGAGTTCCTCCAGACCTGGCCGGAGTCCATCATCCGCTGCAAGGGCATGTTCTGGTGCTCACAGGATCCTGACATGTGCTACATCTTCGAGCAGGCAGGCCAGCAGGTCTCCCTCACGGAGAACGGCCTCTTCGTCGACTCTGCCCCTGAGGACGAAAAGAAGAAGATGATCGAGGAGAGCCCCGAGCTCATGGACGACTGGGATCCGGAGTGCGGCGACAGGATGACGAAGCTGTGCTTCATCGGCAGGCACATGGACAAGGATGCCCTTGTTGCCGGCCTCGACGCCTGCCTCGTTCCCTGGAAGCGCGGCTAAGGAAGGCTCCGCTCCATGCATGTCCGAAAAGCAGGCCCGCAGGATATCCCGGCCATAATCAAGTCCTATGAGCTCGTCCACGATGAGGAAGAGGCAGGACGTACGACGATTGGCTGGGTCCGCGGCATCTATCCGGTCCCCGAGACTGCCCGGTGTGCCCTCGATGAGGGAGCGCTCTATGCGATGGAGGACTTCGTCGAAGGCGAGACGAGACTTGTTGCCTCTGGCATCATCAACCAGACGCAGGTGCCGGAGTACGCCCTCGCCCACTGGACGGAGGATACGCCGGACGACCAGGTGCTCGTACTCCATACCCTGGTCGTCGATCCGCGCTACAAGGGCAAGGGCTACGGCTCTTCCTTCGTCGGTTTCTATGAGGAGGAGGCAGGCAAGCGCGGCTGCACAGCCTGCCGCATCGACACGAACGAGCGCAATGCTTCCGCCCGCAGGCTCTATGCCCGCCTTGGCTACAGGGAAGTGAGCATCGTTCCCTGCAACTTCAATGGCATCCCCCATATCCAGCTCGTCTGCCTGGAGAAGCTCATCTAGGAAGCACCCGCAAGAACATGCCAAGGCCGCCGGAGGGGCACACCTTCCGGCGGCTATTTTTCTGTCTCTGCAGGCATTTCTGGCGTCCTGCCCCCTCTGCTGCATGTCCCTATTATTGGAAGTGGGTACAAAGACCAGAACAGAAGGAGAAGCGCAGGAGGTGGATGAGCTATGTGCCACAGGATCGTGCCCGTACAGATGGACGAGCTGCAGATGGCGCTCGACCTCTATGCCACGACGGGGCATGCCCGCATCCCGAAGGACAATCCCGTGCCGAAGGATGTCTACCCCGGAGCGATGCTTGCCACGGTCGTGAAGGAGCGTGGCGGCGCACTCAAGGCCCAGGAGCTCATCTGGGGCTTCGCAAGCACGCAGCCGAAGCGCCAGGGACGCGTCTTCAACACCCGCATCGAGACCGCACTCTCCCAGCTCCAGGAGGGCTACGGCATGTGGGTCGACCCCATCACGCGTGGCCGCTGCCTTGTGCCGGTACGCGCCTTCTATGAGTCATGGACAGAGCCGGGCTCTCCGGCACCCGACGGAAAAGTCGCCGTCCGCTTCACGTCGGAAGGCCACCGCATCTTCCTTCTTGCTGCTGTCATGAAAGATGGGGAAGTCTCGATTGTGACCTGCCCGCCGAACGGCGATGTCGGTCCGGTACACTCGAGGATGCCGCTCGTGCTGGGTCCCGGCGAGTCCTCCATCTGGCTCGGACCGGGCTTCCCGAAGCTTGCCGACCGCTCCCAGATCCATCTTGCAGCAGAGACCATCCTGCCTCCGCAGAAAGGCTGATTCCATGCGCATCGCACTCATCACCGGAGCATCTTCCGGCCTCGGCAGGCAGTACGCACACTGGTGTGCCGACCATAAGGCTGCAGACGAGATCTGGGCCATTGCCCGAAGGCGGGAGCGGCTCGAAGAGCTCAAAGCCGAGCTCTCGGTGCCCGTCCGTCCCGTACCGCTCGACCTCGCCGATACAAAGAGCTTCGACGAGCTTGAACGCATGCTTGCAGAAGAGAAGGCCAAGGACCCCGCCTTCACCGTCTCCCTTCTTGTCAATGCTGCCGGCTTCGGCAAGTTCGGGACATATGCAGACATGACACGGGAAGAGGTCGACAAGATGGTCGACCTCAACTGCCGCGCTGTCGTGGACATGACGCAGATTGCCCTTCCCTACATGGGCAAGGGAGGCCACATCATCCAGATTGCCTCGTCCGCCTCGTTCCAGCCGCTTCCCGGCCTCAACGTCTACGCCGCGAGCAAGGCCTTCGTGAGGAGCTACACAAGAGCCCTTCGCTTCGAGCTCAGGGGCAAGGGCATCTTCGTCACGGCTGTCTGCCCTCTCTGGGTCAAGACCGAGTTCATCAAGGTCGCCCGCGATACGAAGAACGGCCATACCGTGAACCATCCGTTCCCGCAGCTTTCTGCCACCCACGTCGTGAACTGGTCCATGTTCGTGAACCATATCAACTATCCCATTGCCACCTGCTGCATCACAGGCTTCATCATGCGCATCGCAGACAAGATCCTGCCAGCGCCCCTCATCATGTGGGCCTGGGAAGGCCTCAGAAGGATCTAGAAGAGGTCCTCGAGCTCCGGGTCTTCGACCGGGACATAGGGCACGAAGGCATCGGCTGATGTGGGCATTGCCCTGAGCACGAACTTCCCGCCGTCGCCCGAGATGGTCGAGATGGAGCCATTCGGCACCCGCATCGTGAGCGCCGAGAGCTTTCTCGATGCCTGACTCATGCGCGAGAACTCGAGCAGGACCGACCGCAGGAGTGCCCCATGGGCGACCACGAGGATGGAATCTCCGTTCCTTGCCTCCTTGAACATCTTCCGGAAGGCATGCTGCACGCGCGAGCGCACCTCGTCTCCCGACTCCCCGCCGATATCGGAGAAATCCTGACGCACGAAATGGCGGGCGAACGAGAGCCTATGTCCAGCAGAGCCCTTGCCATCGAGCTCGCCGAAATCGAACTCATGGAGGCTCTCGAGCGTGCGGATGGGAACCTTCCTGTCCTTGAGGATGCGCTCGGCAGATGCCTGGGCACGCCCCAGAGGCGAGCACCAGCACTGGGCCAGATCGATGGCAGAAAGCGCCTGGGCCGTGCGGTCAAGAACCGGCAGGGTCTCTGGCACAAGCGGCGAGTCCACCCTCCCGCCCTGGATGATCCCGTCGCGGTTGAACTCCGTCTTCCCATGCCGGACGTAGTAGAAGGTGACCTGCTTTGCCATCTGCCCTCTTTCCTCTTCATGCCACAGCAGAAGTTATACCACCCGATACATCCTGCCAGACAGGCCTTGGCGGGAGGTGCTTCCTTTGCCACAATGGAGGCATCAGCCGCAAGCTTCGGGAGGAGTTCTCGATGGGCATCACCTTCATCCAGTATCCGCGCTGCTCTACCTGCCGGAAGGCAAAGGCCTGGCTCGACGGGCATGGCATCGCGTACACAGAACGCGATATCGCAGAGGACAATCCGGGAGCCGATGAGCTCAGGCGCTGGCAGGAGGCATCGGGCCTGCCTGTCAGGCGCTTCTTCAACACCTCCGGCAGGCTCTACCGCGAGCTCGGCGTGAAGAAGCTCCTCGACGAGGGGATGGAGGATGCCGATGCCTTCGCGCTCCTGGCAACCGATGGCATGCTCGTGAAGCGGCCTCTCCTAGTCGTGGACGGCGTGCCGCTCACCCCTGGGTTCAGGGAAGCCGAGTGGGAAGAGAAGCTCCTGTAGCGAAGCGATGCCTCCGGACCGGATCCGGAGGCATCATGCCATCTTGACATCCTTTTTTTGCCCTGCATCGGCAAACTACAATCTCTGCAGCGAACTGGTATCCAACGATACAAATACCGGGGTGAACCATGGCTATTTCTCTGATATACACCTGCCTCGCTTTTCAGGATGAGACAGAAAATCCTGAGATGAATGATGTGTCAGGATAATCCCGATGCAGTATAGATGCGACACTATCCGAGCTGCCATCCAGCGTATTAATGAGCACCGTTTTCGGCTGATGGATCTTCAAGAGTTCATTTGCTTTTCTAATAGACAGGCCCTTGCCAACCGTTATCGTCAGCCATGTACCTTGACTCTCATGCAAGATTTTCCAATTCTTAAGCCAAACATCCTTGGCTGACTTGACCCATTCGTCATTCCTGCCAACCCTATCCGACCATAAGTCGGTGCTCACATTGAAACCAAGAAAGTATTTATTCAGCAGCAAGCGTCGCACCCATACGTCAAGTGGAATATATCCGGCAGTAGCAATGCGGAAGAAAACCCTCCGTTCAGCAAGGTATCGAACCCAGTTTCCTAACGCAGCAGACTCCAGTGGCTCGCCTCCCGTTAGAATTACCACATCCCCAGCAGAAATGCTGCCTCTCATATCCTCATGGGGAAAATAGTCTTCACCATGATTTGCTGCGTAAGGGCAATGGCAACATTTCAGGGTGCAGTAATCACAAATTTGAATAGTCAACCAGAGTGCGGACGTTCGCGCTTCCTTGAGCTGCGGTAAT
>ERZ791908.745-NODE-745-length-28563-cov-55.448962_pt1 | contig 28563 bp, 28 predicted proteins | sample MGYA00510144_ERZ791908 | MGnify/ENA primary metagenome ERZ791908 (study PRJEB30046, sample SAMN00792105) | human gut metagenome | study: EMG produced TPA metagenomics assembly of the A metagenome-wide association study of gut microbiota in type 2...
CTCGGCCCAGACCTCACCAGCCTGTGCTACCCACTAGAAATACGGAAGAGCCCAATTTTTATTGCAATGGCCACTATGACATAAAGCCACCAGAACAGAGCAAAAACCAGCAGACTGAACGCAATGTCGAAGGCACGCTTAGCAAAGCGATAGCCGTAGCGACGTTGGAGCCTTGATACCGAAGCGAGTGTCCCCTCATCGCTTTGATATCCAACACTAGTAACGCGATCTTCGGAATCAGTCGCAATGTCATCCGCGGTGGCTACGTTGGGCTTTGGACCATCTATGCATGTCCGTTTGGAGACAAGTCGATCTGCACCGTTACGATTTGCATGAACAAGCCCATTCGATTGCAATGTAAGAGAGGAAGCAGCTTCGGAACAGTCCGTATCAATATCTCTAAATGCAGATATCCTGTACGAGCCATGCATCGATACGTGTCTCCCCCCTCCATTAAAATTAGAGCGACACACCCAATAAATTCCCTGATGCTAGAATACCAATTCAAATAATTGCATCGTTAGAACTGGATATGCCATTTTAACGGGAACAATTCAACCGAACTACCAGCGTTAAGTATGTTACACCATTTTTCAGTATCTGCTCAGAAATCCAATTAGACTAGATTCCTGAGCAGAGGTGAGGGAACGAAAGCCCCTTGTCAAAGCATGTGCGCCGGTCGGACGCGATACTCCTCACAAGCCCGACATAAAAGGGAGTAGTGCTCCACGGTATGTGCATCGCTTGCTATGTAGCGATACAGTCCCAGCTGGAATAGGCGCTTTGCCGTTTTGCCGCTGTTTCCAAGCCTTCCGCCACGGATAAAGTCTGCCGAAGCCTGCAAGTCGCAGTCCAGCTGCAGAAAACGCCGTGCCAGCTCCGGGTTCTTGCGAATGGCGTCGTAGCGCTCCGGATGTGCTATCACGACACGCCAGCCCATGCCCTGAAGCTCGTATATGGTTCTCTCGTACTCCCCCATGGAATCGGCCGTGCAGTGCGTGTCGAGCTCGAGCAGGAACTGGCCCGTACGACGACACCCCAAACGCGGGGCCCATTCCTCCACGCCAAGCTGCATGAGCTTGGCGTGGTTGACCTCGAAGCCCATGTAGAGCGGGAAGTCTGGCGCGGCAGCATGCAGCGCATCGAACGCAGCAAGCATGCGATCGTAGTCGAAATAGGGGTCGCGGCAATGCGGCGTGCACACGATGCTGGTGACGCCCGCCTCACGGGCAGCCGAAAGCATCGCAAGGCTGTACTCCAGGTCCGGGGAACCGTCGTCCACCCCCGGAAGGATGTGACAGTGGATGTCCCTCATGCTTATGCCCCTACGAACAGGTATTGGTTAAGAGAGAAGCGGGTGCCTCGCATTACTCCTCCTCATGCGGAATGCGAGGGGCATAGCCGGCTTGCTTGAGGAAGGCGGACGTCTGGTCAAGACCGTTCTGTCCCGCAGCTCGCTGTGAGCGTACCGAAGAGTTCACGGGCTTTACGCCCGTCGCCACGCCACCTGCCGGGATTGGGCGCGGAGACCGTGCACCGGAAACGAGTGACGAGACGCGATTGGATGCTGGCGGCACAGGCGCGACCGGAGCGGCGGCAGGGGTCGCACCCAGGGGTTGGGCCACGTCTGCCGATGGGGCGACGACATCGTAGGAATCGTTTCTCCGCTCCTTGTAGTAGCCATAGTAGTGGCCTGACGTAGCAGCGTCGCAGCAGTTGAGGACCGTGCCGATGACGTTGGCACCAGCCTGGACGAGTTGCTCGTACGCCGCGGCAACGTCGTCGCGATGCGTGTAGTCCTGACGCACCACCAGTATCGTGGCGTCCGTGACGGAGGCGGCCACGGCGGCATCCACAAACGTAGTGACGGGCGGCGTGTCGACGATTACGTAGTCGAACTGGCCAGAGAGCTGGGTAAGCAGCGTGTGGAAGCGCTTTGACTGCAGAACGTCCGCGGGATTGGGGATGCCCGGCTCCGCATCCAGGAAGAAAAGGCGCTTTGACGTGCCGACGGGGACGGCCGCCTCTTGCACCGAGTGCTCTCCTGCAAGCACTGAGTACAGACCGTACCTACCGTGGCGACCGAGCGCCGTAGCGAGCGAGCGACGGCGCATGTCCCCCTCAAGCAGCAGCACGCGAGAGCCGCCCTCCGCGAACGCGCGACCCAGCGCGACGGACGTGGTGGTCTTCCCCTCCGAGGGAATGGCGGAGGCGACACAGATGGTCCTCACGGGATCGTCGACGGACGCAAAGCGGATGTTTGCCGCCAGCGTCTTGACGGCGTTCTGCAGGGCCTGAGCGTCGGCTGTCCTCTTTCTGGGCATGGCTTACCTCCCCTCCTTGGTCATAGGAATGCGGCCGATGACGGGCACGGGCACGACCTGCTCGAGGTCATGCTGACCGCGAACCTTTGTGTTGAGCATGTCAGAAACGACGACGATCGCGATTGCCGCGAAGAGCCCCGCCAACGCCGCAACCGCGACGTAGAGCGTGCGCTTGGGACCGCTGGGAGCCGACGGGGCGGTCGCGCGGTCGATGGAGTTGACGGCCTCTACGCTCATGACCTTCTTCGCGACATCGGACACGTTCTCCACCATGTCGTTGGCGGCCGTCGCGGCAATCTGGGGGTCCGGTCCGGTGACGGACAGCGTGATGACGCGGGACGTGGTCTCACTCGCAACGTCTACCTTGTAGCCCTTGAGCTGCGAAACGCCCACCTGCTTGCCAGTCTTGACGAGGATGCGGTCGCTCTGGAGGAGCTTAGCCACATCCGCGGTGATCATCTGCGAGGCGGTGAGGTCCTGCGAGAGGTTGGACGCGTTGGAGGACTCGTCGCTCTGGGCGAGCACGTACATGCTGGTGCTTGCGGTATACGTATTGCGCATGAACAGCACTGAGTAGGCACCCACGGCGACCGCGCACAGGATGGGAAGAAGCACCACCAACCTGAGGTGCTTCCTGAGGAGCTGTAGGAGTTCGAGCAGGGTCATGCGTGCTTCCCTTCTGGCCGTACGTTACTGGCGGCGCCTCACTTGGCGCTCTGATGGGCGAATGCGCTTCAGCCTATTGGGCGACGTCGTTGGTGGTGAGTCCAGCGTTTGCCGCGAGTTGCTGGTAGTCCTTGGGAGACGTGGCGTTTTCCGCGGCTCCGAGGGCGGTGTTGCTTGCCTGCGCCTTTGGCACCTGGGCGTTGGTATCGTTGGGATCTATGCCGGCGTCTACGCGCTGCATCATGGCGCGCCACTCATTGTACATGGTGCCGACGTAGGAGACGCCATCCTGGCTGAGCGAGTAGCTGGGCACGACGGCGGAATACACCTTGAGGCGGATGCCGGAGCCCTTGACCGTGGTGGCCCACGATACGAGGTTCGTGACGGAGAGGTCCGTGCTGACGGAGGACGCGAGGGACTCGACCACGCCGGGGAGCTCTGTCACCGGGCTTTCGAGCGTCTTACGCGCGATGGCCTCGACCACCTGACGCTGGGCCTGCGCGCGGCCGAAGTCGCCGCCGGACTCGTTGTAGCGGTCTCGCACGTAGCTGAAGGCTTCCGCACCGCTGATGTTCTGGTCACCCTTGGTGAAGTGATAGCCGTCGCGCGAGGTGAACGCCTCCGGGACGTTGACCGTTATGCCACCGAGGCGGTCAATCACGCCAGACAGGTCGTCAAACGACATCGCCATGTAGTGCGTGATGGGTACGCCGGCGAACTTGGAGACCGCCTCGACGGTCGCGGCAGGCCCGTTGTTGTACTCTGCATTGATCTTTTCCGTCGAGCCGTTGGCGGCACGCACCATGGTATCGCGCGGGATGGAGATGAGGGCGACCGTGTTGTGCGCGAGATCCACGCGCGCGAGCATCGTGACGTCCGAGCGCGAGCCCGCGACGCCGGCACGGTTGTCCGACCCGATGATGACCATATAGAACGGGGCGTCCTTCTTGCCGGATGCCGGCTTCTTGAGCGCACTGGAGAGCTTCTGGCCCTCGCTTCCGCTCACGGACATGGACGAGTTGAGGTGACCCACCCACGCCGCCGCCGCTATGCCCGCGACTGCGACGATTGCCACGACGACCAGAAGGATGCGAGCTACGATGGGCAGGCGACGCTTGTGGTGCTCGCGATGCGTGAGGTTGCGAACCTCCTCCTGGCTGGGGTGGTGTGCGGTGGGCGAATCCGCCGGGAGCGGAGAGGCAGCAGCGCGGGGCAGTCCGTTGCGCGGCGTGGGAACGCCCTGCGCAAGGTCGCTTGTTGGCGTTGCTGCCGGGGCATCTTGCGGCTGCCTTGCGTGGCGCGCATGCTTTGGATGATTGGCAGTACCTTCAGGACCGTCACCGTAATCGGTCACGTTGTGCTTCCCTTCAAGCGGACTCGCAATGAGCTTGGGTTTGCAGGCGAGGCGTAGTCTTGGCGACTGCAGCCACTGACAATAGGCGGCCCACGTACACACATTGCACTGAACGCAGGCTTAACGTCCACAATGCTTCAGTCTATTGCTTTGGCATCGCCGCACGCCGACGCAAGCTGGCATTACACGAATCATTCGCACGGGAAGGAGGCGCAACCTGGCGCGTTCAGGCACCGTCGGAGTCGTCCGCAGGTCCTTGATGCCTAGTTGCTGACGGTGATGTCCCCCATCTCCGACGTGGCCTTGAGGGTCCGGCTGCCGGAGTTGCCGCTGCCGTGGGTGGCATAGCTTGACCCTATGCTCTTGCCGTTGAGCGTCACGTCGCCCATCTCGCAGCTAAGGTCAAGGCTCGCGTCCGCAAGGTCGCAATTGGCCACCGTGATGTCGCCCATCTCTGCCTCGAGGTCCGTCGTGGTAGCGCGGACGCCGCTTATGGTCACGTCACCCATCTCGCACTCCACCGTCACGCGCCTGAGGGACGTTCCGCGCGGCACGGTCACGACAACCTTGCCGCCCGAGCCGCGAACGTGCTCGTGCCTTGCCTCCTGGGTCACGGTCAGGACGCCGCCCTTCACGTCGCAGGCATACGAGAACTCCTTCGTACCCGTGCAGCTCACGTGCGCAGAATCCCCCGCACGTACCACGACGTCGGCCATGTCTACGTCCACGTCCACGGAGTCGAAGCTTGCGTCCACGTCCTTCTCTACCTTGCCCGACGCGCCCGATGACGCGCTCTGGCCGATGGGTGCGCCATCCCCAAACGCACCGCGGATGCCGGCGGAGACTCCGTTCCACGCGACGGCCGCGAGAACGACTGCTGCGACAACGATGCATGTAACGAGAAGAGCGCGGCGTCCGCGGTTGTGATGCTTTTCTGGGCTGGAGGAGCCTCGCTGCGGCTGCTGCTCCACTCGGGGCGGAACCGGGCCCGACGTGCCCTGCGGACGGGGCGGAGCCGCCTGCGCCGCCGGGGCGCTCGCCACGGCAGGACGCTGGCACGCGGGCTGTGCAGCTGCGGGCTGTGCAGCTGCGGGTTGCGCGCCTAAGCCCAGCGACTCGCGGACCTCCTCCAGGCTCCCGAACTCTGCTATCGCCGCGGAGGCCGCGTCCTTCTCGCCCATGCCCTTTGCGCAGAGCTCGGCGTAGCGGTCCTCCATCATCTGACCCAGCTCCTCGCGCGCGTGGCGGGCCTCCGGCGTGTTGGGCAGCTGCGCAAACAGGTTGTCCAGGTACTTGCTGATGTCTTCCATCACTCGACACTGCCTTCCAGAAATCTGCCGACGACGTCCTTGGTGAGCTGCCACTCGCGGCACTTTTGCCGGTAGTGGGTCATGCCCGCGGCGGTTATGCGATAGTAGGTGCGGCGCTTACCGTTTTGCGCGACCTGCGGAAACGATTGGACCAGGCCGTTTCTTTCCATGCGCGCGAACGCGGAGTACAGCGTGGTCTGCTTTACGGCGTACATGCCGCCAGACATCTGCAAGACTCGCTTGGAAATCTGGTAGCCGTACGAGGGGCCGTCCAGCAGGATGCGCAGGATCATGGGGTCGATGTAGCCCCTGATCACGTCGCTGCTTATGTCCAGGTTGTCCGTTGGCATGGGCTGGCCCCCTGGCTCCTCGTATGTGACATGCTACGTCAGACGTAGTATTCGCCTGGGGCTAGGATACTACGCCTGACGTAGCAAGTGCAAGATATGTGAGAGCTTGAGGCGCAACTGGCGCGTTTTGGCCGGCAGTCGTCCAGGCGTCAGTACAGGGCGGCGCGCAGCACGGCAAGCAGGTCATCGCAGGTGGGTTGGCCAAGCACGAGGCCGGCCAGCACGTTGCGTGTGACGAAGCGCGCAAGCGACTGGGACGTGAGGTCGCCAGCGAGCGCGTCCGGCCGTACGCGGGGGTCGCGGCGGAGTGCCTCTTGCAGCTGGCTGCCCACGCCGTCGAGGAACGCCTGCATGCGCGCGCGACCCTCGTCCTCCTGGCCGGTTAGGGCCACGAGCTCCAGGCCGTGGCCCTGCGCGAAGCCGGGGTAGGCGGCAAGGCGATCGCGCGCGCCTCGATAGAGGTCGTCCACGTACTGGCAGAAGTCCGTGCGGTCGCGCGGGGCGCCGTCCAGGGCGAACACGTCACGCCAGACATCTGCGACGACGGCCAAAAGGAGTGCGCGCTTGTCCGGAAAGTAGTGGTACAGCGTGCCCGTGGCCACGCCCGCAGCCGCAGCCACGGTGCGTACGCTAATGCCGGAGAGGCCCTGGTGCCGCACGATGGCGCGACACTCCGCAAGGATGGCCTCCCTTGAGGTTGCCTGCGGCTTCATGGCGCGCCTACAGACGGGCCAGCAGCTGCAGGCCCATGGCGATCATCCACATGTAGGTGAGCGTCTTGGGCAGCATGAGCGCGCCGATTGCGGGCTTGCGCTTGGCGAGGAAGCAAACCGGAAGGTAGAAGCCAAAGCTGAGCGCGATGGCGACGCACATGCGCCACATGCCGAGGCCGCCCGCGTTGCCGGAGATCGCGAACAGGGCGATGACCAGCACACCCGTGACGGCGAACGGGACATTGCGATAGAGCTCCCAGCGAAGGTTCTCTTGGCCGGAGCGCCAGTCGTTCTGCGGCATGAGGCAGAGCGCGATGCGGAGGGCCGCCATCGCGAGGATGAGCGCGGGGATGGCCGCGGGCAGGGTTGCGGCCGCCGCCGGGAAGAGCCGGCGCCAGATAAGGTAAAGGATCACGTAGAACACGGTCATGGTGATGGACGCGACCTGCGTGCCGAGACCCAGCTTGGCTGTGGTGTCCTCACGCACGCCGCGCAGGTGCATCTGCACGCGCGGCACGAGGTGGAACGCGTCTCCCCCGCCGAGCACGAGGGCGAGAAGCCCATACAGCTGGAAGATGGCGCGGCCGTGCGCGGACGCGAGGAAGACGATGGCCGCCACCAGGTCGAACAGCAGGTAGCAGATGTCGAAAACGCTCTCGGCGATGCGCATGGGCTTGGGCATGGCATCGGGGCGCGAGGTGGTGGCGTCGTGCGGCGCGGCGGGCGCGGTGGTGGTTGTGGGTTGCATTGCGGTGCCTCCTGGGATGGGCGCATCGGGAGGATACGCCGTTCTTCTCTATGTGAACGATGTTCATATTGTTACCGAGAGGGTGCTGCTGCAAGCACATGGGAGGAAACGCCACGCAGCCTGCACGCGGCGAGATGGCTAGCGCCTCGGGTGCCAGGGCATCTTCATGTAGACGTCGCCGCGACGGAGCTCGTCGAGCATCTGGGCGAGGTGCGCCTGGCGCGTTGCCTCGCGCTTGGGGCGCACGATCCAGCCGACGTAGTCGTTGCGCTGGTAGGGCGGGCGTGCCGCAAATGCATCTGCAAGGCCGGCCTCGTGCAGGGCGACGCGGACCCAATCCGGCATCTGGTGGCGCTCGCGAACCTGAGGTGCGGCGCGAAGCTCTCGCACGCGGATTGGGGACAGGCACCACGAGGCGACGTCCGCCACGAAGTCCGCGGGGATGGGACGCGAGTCCGGCAGGTGGATGCTTCCCTTGGTGCAGGCAAGGCCAAGCTCGGCCGTCTGGCCGGCAAAGTGCCGCACGGCCGCCGCGCCGGGATAGAGTCCCACGTGGTGCTTGGCACAGCCGACGTGCAGCTGGTTCTTGCCCACGCGGAAGGTGGGCATGCCCCAGGAGATGAGCTCCTCCGCCCCGGGCGCCGCGCTCAGGATGATGGCACGCACCAGCTCGAGGCGCTCGCGCTTCTCGCCCGGCGCCTGCGCGATGTAGTCCGCAACGGTTGCAGCTGGTTGTGCCATGGTGGCCCCTCCTCCAGCGCGTGGTTAGTATTACAACACTAATTCCTGAGGTGAAGTATTGATTCATGATGGTATTATTGTCCCATAATAATGTGATTGGAGGTAAGAGATGCAAATGATTCCTGTCAAAGAGCTAAAGGACACCGCAAGGGTTTCGAAGCTCTGCCACGAAACAGGCGAGCCCGTTCATGTCACGAAGAACGGATGCCCAGACATGGTCATCATGAGCACGGAGACGTATGAGAGCCTTGCCGAAGCAGCCGAGACGGGAAAGATCGTCTCGCTCGTACAGGAGGGAATAGACGCTGTCGAGCACGGAGAGTGCCAAGATGCATTTGGGGCAGTTGCCGCGCTTAGGAGCAAGTATGGCCTATAACGTGCAGGTGTCGAATCCTGCAAGCAGAGACCTTGATGAGGCCATCTCTTACCTCACACGAGAGCTCTGTGCGCCAGGTGCTGCGAAGTCACTACTCGATGCCTACGAGGACAAACTCCGACTTATTTCCGACAATCCGTTGCTGTTTGGTGTTGACATTGATGTCAGCGAGGCAGTAGGCAAACAGGTTAGAAAATGCCAGGTAAAGCACTACGGAATCTACTATCTTGTGGACGAGAAGGAGAGTCTCATCCAAGTCGTTGCGTTCACACACTACCTACGGGACACGCCAACGATTATTCGAGTTCGCCAGCATTAGAGAAACCGAAAGAGCATCGAACCTGACGTCGGCCGTCGCGCATCATTTCTACTGCCAATGGCCCCACTCACAAAGCGTACTTTGTGAGTGGGGCCAATTTTGAGTTTCTGCAGGTACTTCGCTTGTAGGGGTGACTCACAAATCACGTTTTGTGAGTTTGCACTCGGTGGCGGCAGGAGTGGAACGGCGAGTGGGGCGCGGCATGTGCGGAGGGCGGCGGCCGCTAGAATGGTGCCAGCAACGTAGACGGGGCCGCGGCGCCCCAGGAAAGGATGGGTGTCATGAACGACTTCGTGTTCCAGTCCCCCACGCGCTTCGTGTTTGGGCGCGGGTACGCCGACCGGATTGGCGGGGAGGTCGCCGCGCTGGGCGCCAAGCGCGCGCTTCTGGTGTACGGCGGCGGATCCGTGGTGCGGACCGGGCTGCTCGCGCGCGTGACGGCGTCGCTCGACGCGGCCGGCGTCGGGTACGTGGAGCTCGGCGGCGTCCGCCCCAACCCCGAGGTGGGCCTCGTGCGCAAGGGCATCGAGCTCGCACGCCGCGAGCACGTGGACCTCGTGCTCGCCGTGGGCGGCGGATCGGTTATCGACACGTCCAAGGCCATCGCGTTTGGCACGTCCTACCAGGGCGACGTGTGGGACTTCTTCATGCGCAAGGCAACCATCGGGGCGTGCCTGCCCATCGCGTGCGTGCTCACGATCCCCGCGGCCGGGTCAGAGGCGTCCGGCTCGTGCGTCATCAGCAACGACGAGCTCGGCCTCAAGAAGGGCGTCAACGGCGACGTGTTCCGCCCGCGCGTGGCGGTGCTCGACCCCGAGGTCACGTTCACGCTGCCGCAGTACCAGACCGCGGCGGGCGTAACGGACATCATCTGCCACATCTGCGAGCGCTTCTTCAGCACCGCGGGCCCTGTGCCCGTGACGGACAACATCTGCTGCGGGATCATCCGCGCCGTGATGGACGCGGCCACCACCGTGATCGCCACGCCGGACGACTACGACGCCCGTGCCACCATCATGTGGTCGGGCACGCTCGCGCACAACGACCTCTGCGGCTGCGGCCGCTCCTCCGCCCCCACCAAGCGAGCGGGCGGCTGGGAGAGCCACGGCCTCGAGCACGAGATCTCCGCGCACCGTCCCGAGGTCGCCCACGGCGCCGGCCTCGCCGTGATCCTGCCCGCGTGGATGCGCTACGTGTGGCGCGCCAACACGGAGTGCTTCCTCGCGTTCGCCAGGGGCGTGTTCGACGTGGAGCCCGTCGACCAGACGGACGAGGCCACCGAGGACGCGATCACGTTCGCGATCGACGAGCTGCAGCGCTTCCTCGTGAGCCTGGGCATGCCGCGCACCCTGGGCGACCTGGGGCTGAGCCAGGACGAGGTCGACGGCTGGCTGCAGACGCTGCGCCAGAACAAGGGCGAGCGCTTTGGCGAGCTGAGGCCTCTGACCATGGACGACGCCAAGGCGATCTACCTGTCCGCGTTCTAGCGAGCGTGTGGAAAAGTGGACAGATAGCCTTCCTAAACGGGACACAATCAGGACATGTCCCGATTAATCATCCCGTGTCCTGATTAATCAGGACTATCATCTAAATATAGACATGGATTGGAGGGGGCACATGCCTGCGATGCGAGAAATTCCATATAGCGAAGCACTCAATTGTGAGTTCAAGAGCGATCGGAAGAGATTGCCTGACGGCGAGCTGATAGACACTGTAGTTGCGCTCAGCAATTCTGACGGAGGAACAATCTATCTCGGTGTCGAAGACGATGGAACTCCCACAGGTGTCCATCAGGCACATAAGGATGCTACGCAGCTTGCGGCAATGATTGCGAATAAAACTGTACCACCCGTACCGGCACGTGTCTCCACGCTTTTACTCGCACGCGACGGAACTGCAGATGATGACGGCGCCGTCGTAGTTTCAATCGAAGTTCCAAAGTCTCTCGCAATTGTATCATCCACAGACGGCAGAATAATGAGACGGAGACTCAAAGCCGATGGTAGTCCAGAAAGTGTCCCGCTATACCCCTTTGAAATTATCACCAGACTTACGACGTTGGGGCAACTTGACTATTCCGCATTTCCAGTACCAGACACAACCTCGGAAGATTTCGATCCAAATGAACTATCGAGACTAAGAGAGATACTTTCAAAAGGACAGGGCGGCGATCGGGCTCTGATAGAGCTTTCGGATTCAGAGCTGCTAAGCGCTCTGCGAATGACAACAGTCGTCGATGGAAAAGCATCGCCCACGGTTACGGGAATTCTACTTGCCGGAAAGACGGAAGTGATTGAGCGTACCCTTCCAACCGCTGGCGCAACTTTCCAGGTCCTTCAAGGCACTGAGGTACGAGTAAACAAGGACTTCCGGCAGCCACTTCTCTATACCATTGAAAAGATGAGAGAGATGCTGACGCCTTGGAATCCCGAAAGGGAGTTCGAAGATGGTCTGTTCAGAGTCCCTGTGCCCGAGTTTGATAACAGAGCATATAGAGAGGCACTGGTCAATGCCTTTGGACATAGGGACTATGCAGCCTTAGGTCGCGTGCGAGTACTCGTCGATGATGAGGGCCTCTCTATAGCTAATCCAGGTGGTTTTATCGAAGGCGTCACAATAGAAAATCTGCTAACAGTAGAACCACATGGTAGAAATGAATGCCTGATGAATGCTCTTAAGAGGATTGGACTCGCAGAAAAAACTGGGCGCGGTGTTGATCGTATATACGAGGGGTCATTGATTTACGGAAGGCCACTGCCCGATTACACAGGCAGCACGTCGGCAATGGTCAGAGTATTCATAGCACGAAGCGCACCCGACGAATTGTTCATGAAGATGCTCAGAGACGAACAAGAGAAGGTTGGGAAACCGTTTTCTATTAGATCTCTCTTAGTCCTTGACACACTAAAACATCAACGAAGGCTCACTGTACAAGATCTTTCGAAGCAGCTACATGCAACCGAAACAACCATTAGAGCAACGCTAGAAGCACTCGTTGAAAGGGGACTTGTAGACGCAATCGGAAACGGACCATCTCGATCATTCATGCTTAGCGCAAGAGTCTACTCAAATAGCGGCAGGAATGCCGACTTCGTCAGACAATCTGATATTGACAAAGTAAGATATCCCGAGCTCATCATGAAACTAGCTCATCAGCAAGGAGGTTCGGTTGCTACCCGTGAAGTTGCGGCCCTGCTCCACATCCATCACAAACAGGCTTACAGGTATCTCTCGGATCTCGTAGATGAAAATAGGCTTTTCAAAGAGGGAAATGGACGAAGCACTCGATATAAAATCAATAATGAAAATTAATAATTCAAGGAGAGATTGGTGTGCCCGTTAGGAAAATTTCCTCACGGGCACACTCGTATAGGCTCAAAACCATGAAGTGTGGGTTTAATAATAATTCCCCCACGCTTAATCATAACAATGCCGCTACTTAGTCTTGGTGAAGGCCACCATGAACACGGCAATCACCGCGAGCATCGCCACGAACAGCGCGAGGAACGCCACGCACACGACGCGTCCGATGCGCCACACCACGTTGCCGCGCATCTGGTTGCGCTTGACGATCCCCAGGATGGAGCCGACCGCGGCGCACGCGAGCCACGCCACCAGCAGCAGCTCGTACACGGGACCCTCGGTGGAGAAGAACGAGCCGCCGGCGCTGCTCACCACACGCAGGTACGCCCAGCCCAGGGCCGGGCAGGCAAGCCCGAGCACGAGCTCGAGCACCGCAAGCGGCCACGAGGGCGTTGGCTCGTTCTTCTCGCCCACCGTGCGCTTGTCTTGCGTTGCGTTCGTCATCGCGCCGCCTCCTCGATCGCGGCAGGTACGAGGTAGGTTGCGCAGTTCATGGGCGTCTCGTACACGTCCACCTGGCTGACGGGCAGGCCGCGCGCGATCAGGCGGTCCGCAAAGTAACGTGCAAGGTTTTCCGACGTGGTGCGGAACGGCAGCATCATGAGGGTGAAGCCCTCCTCGCGCAGGCACTCGAGCGTCTTGGGCATGAGCGAGCCCTCCTCGACCAGGAACATGTGGTCAAAGCGGTCGACCTCCTCGCGCACCGTGCGCTTGAAGCGGCCAAAGTCGATCACCATGTCCTTCTCCGTGCCGGCGGTGCCCAGCGACTCCTGGCGGATGTAGACCACCACGCGCCAGCGGTGGCCGTGCAGGTTCTCGCATTTTCCCTGGTAGTCGGTCAGAAAGTGTGCGCCGTCAAACTCGCGCTCCGTCTTGAGCTCGTACATTGGGCCTCCTACCCTTCCGTGTTGGCGCCGGGCGAGAGGCGCCTGCCCTCGTCGTCGAAGATCTGGACCTTGGGGTTGTGCTCGTGCCGGCCGCGGGGGCGCACGGGGCCGGCGGCGTTCTGGACGCCGGGGCGCAGGATGCTAGCGACCTCGCCGGTCGTGGTGATGGACCCGCAGGCAACGTACGAGGTTCCCTCCAGCGCGCGCACGGCCTCCGCCACGGAGCCGAATGTGGCGCGCGGCTCCACGCCGGCGCGGCGGAAGGCATCCGCAAGCTCGGCCGCGGGAAGCGCGCGGTCGGAGCTGGTCTGTGTCACGTACACGGTGGGGAACTCCCCCGCCAGCGCGCCCACGATGCCCTGGACGTCCTTGTCTGCCAGCACGGCGCACAGGAGCGCCGGGCGGCTTGCCACGTTGGGGTCCACGCCGCGGACCGCCGTGAGGAAGGTCTGCACGCTCTGCGGGTTGTGGCACGCGTCGATCAGCACGGGCGGGTCGGGAACCACCAGGTCAAAGCGGCCGGGCGTGGGGCAGCACACCACGGATTGGTACAGCGCGTCCGCGTTGAGCTCGCGGCCCAGGAAGCCCTCCGCAAGCGCGACGGCGCAGGCCACGTTTGCCGCCTGGTACGTGGGTTTGAGGGCGGAAAGGTCGCGGTACGTCGCGCGCGGCGTGGTCACGTCCAGCGTGAGCGCGCCGCCAATGCGGTTGGGGCGCTCCGTCACCAGGTAAGAGGCGTGCGGCAGGTCCGTATGGGCGCGCGGGACGCCGGGGTGCATCTCTCCCCTGGCGTCGTCCAGGCGCTGCGGCCGCAGCAGCACGGGCGTCACGCCCTCGCGCTCGCACTGCGCAAGGAACACGTCCTCCACACTGTCAGGCGTCGCGGTGCCCACGCCCAGCACGCACGTGCGGCCGGCCTTTATGATGGCTGCCTTCTCCCCGGCGATCTGCTCCAGCGTGTCGCCCAGAATCCGCATGTGGTCGAGTCCGATGCCCGTCACGGCCACGGAGCGGATGTTGTGCGCGGCCGAGGTCGCGTCCCAACGGCCGCCCATGCCGCACTCCAGCACGGCCACGTCCACGCCGGCCTCGGCAAACGCCACCAGCGCCGCCACGGTCAGCAGGTCGAACTCCGTGATGTCGTACGGGCGCTCGCCCGCGGCGGAACGGCGCGCGTTCACGCGCTCGCCCGCGACCACGGCCGCCGCCACGCCGCGCGCAAAGGCCGCCTCGCTCACGGGATGGCCGCCCACCTCCATGCGCTCCGTAAAGCTCACGAGCTCGGGAGACGTGTACAGCGCCACGCGCAGGCCCTCCCCGCGCAGGATTGCGGCCGTGTAACGCGCGGTCGAGGTCTTGCCGTTTGTGCCGGCTATCTGCACGCTCGCAAAGCTGTCGTCGGGGTTGCCCGCCTCCGCGAGCATGTCCTCCACGCTCTCGAGCAGGGGCTGTATGCCAAATCTCTTTGTGGAGCGAAGCGCGTCCATCGCCTCGCCGTACGTCCAGTCTGGTACTTCGAACGGAACCTGATACAAGCTGCTCTCCTCAAAGTTGCGGGCGGCTTGCGGCCGCCCTGCGGAACAGTAGCATTCTAGCGGTTGGCTTTGTGGGCGAGAAGGACGCGCACCCCCGGCCTACGCCCGCTGCCAAGGGGGCCGTCCTTCTCCCCTGCGGCCTGCGCGGCGGCCAGACGCCCCGCCGCATTGGGCGGGGCATCAATTTGCGCGGATGACCTGCGCTTCCGTCACGACCACCTGCACCGGCAGGTCGTGCGCGTCTAGCGCGAGCTCGCCAGCAGCGCTGAGCTGCGCCTCGCGACAGATGCCTACGGATGCGCCGCCAAAGCCCGCAAGGAAGGTGTCATAGAAGCCGCCCCCATAGCCAAGGCGGTAGCCGCGCGCGTCGAACGTGAGCCCCGGCACGATTGCGAGCGCGTTCGACGCGGCGTTGGGGTCGAGCTCCGCGGTGGGGTCGGCCATCGGCTCGAGCACGCCAAACTTGCTACGCTCCAGGCCATCAAGGCTCTCGACGCGGTACCAGCGCATGCGGCGCGAGTACGGCACGCAGCGCGGCAGCGCCACGACCTTGCCGCGCGACCACGCGTCGCGGATGATGCCGCGGGTCTGTACCTCGTCCCCGATGGAGAGGTAGGTGAGCACCACGCTTGCACCCGCGTAATCGGCAAGCGAGGTCACACGGCTCGCGATGGCGGCATCCGTCGCGGCCCGTGCCTCCGCACCAAGCTCGCAGCGGACGTCAATAAAGTGATGGCGCAGCTCGCGCTTACGTATATCAATCTTCTTGTCGCCCATTGCAAGCACCCTATGCCGGGACTTGATTATTCGGAGTTACGTCAAACCTGAATCCCAAGGCATTCACCACTTTCTGCACCGTGGCAAAGGACGGATTTCCCGAGGGCGAGAGTGCCTTGTAGAGGCCGTCGCGCGTGATGCCTGTCTCCTGCGCAAGCTGGGTCATCCCCTTGGCACGTGCGACATCTCCAAGGGCCGCTGTGAGAAGTTGTGGATTGCCGTCTTCAAGTGCGGCGTTGAGGTAGGCGGCAACATCTTCTTCCGTCTCCAAGAACTCCGCCGCATCGTATGGTGCAGCAACCTTCTTCTTCCCTGTCGTCCTTCTCACCTCATTCGTATTCCCTGTTCAGCTGCTGAGCACGCTTGACATCACGTTGCCGTGAGGACTTGTCTCCGCCAAGGAGCAGCCAGACAATCTCTTCGTCACGTCTATAAAAATAGAGCAGGCAGCCTGGACCATAACTGACTCGCAGCTCATACTGTTCTTCTTCTCCCCAGCATGCTCTGAGTGTATACCATAATACACAAATTGCAAAGGCCACGTGGGTAGTGGCAAGCTCACCATAACCAGAATGGCTTTCCGACACGAAAATCGTGACGCAGCTTCAAATTGCGCCCCGCCAATGCGTCCGGTTTTCAGTTACTTGCTACTCCTCGCGACGACGGCGAAGTCCCGCCACTTGGGACCCAACGTCCCTTTCGGTGCGCCCTCGGCGGCCCAATCAACGTTCCGCATTCCGACCCGGATCTCAGCACTCCGGGCTCTCTGTGCGTGCGCTGGCGTCTACCTTCCGCCTCAATGGTTTGGTGGAGCTATTCGATTGGTCCCACTGTAGCGCACCGCAGTGCCCTGCGCACCCACGCGGACGCGACAGCTCACACACCCGAAACGAAGCTTTGAGCAAGCTTGAGGCCATGGCAGCTCAGGGCGAGAAGGACGTGGCCCGTGACCCCAAGACCACGTCCCTTGCAGTCTGGGACGTCAAGTTTTGGCGAATCTTGAAGTCTGAGACTGCAAGTTTTGTTAAGCAAGCTTGACAACCTTGCCTACCGATTGAGAAACGTCAAATCGATTTAACATTCATACATTTTCAAGTTATAATGTTAAATACACTTTGCATAACAAGATAGGACCCCGCCATGACCACCAGAATCGCCCGCCCCGACTACGAGGAGCGCCTGCTCCCCTACCTCGACACTGAGGACATCAAGGTGCTGATTGGCGTTCGGCGCAGCGGAAAGTCCACACTCCTCCAGGCACTCGCCTCTGCCGCAGCGGCCCGCGACGGCAAGGACAACGCAATCCTCATCAGACTTGACGGCTTCGACATGCCGCTCGAGCCAACGGCGGAATGGCTGAAGGAGCGAATCCAGGCGGCCCTCGACAAGGCAGACAGCAGCCGCATAACCCACGTCTTCCTGGACGAGGTGCAGGAGGTCCCCGCCTGGGAGAAGGTCGTACGTCAGCTCCGGACCCGTGAGCGGACGGACGTCTGGATCACGGGCTCAAACGCGTTCGTTCTGTCCTCGGACCTCTCCACGCTGATCGGGGGTCGCTACATCGAGCTCAAGGTGAGTCCCCTGTCATTCAAGGAGTATCTGTCCTTCTCCAAGGCCAGACACACGCAAGAGCAATCAGTCGAGGCACTCTTTGCTCGATACCTCAAATACGGCGGGATGCCCGGCCAGTTTGACGCGCCGACCGAGAGCGATGAGTACGTCGAAAACATGCTGACGGCCATATACGAGACGATCATCTTGAACGACGTCGCGACGCACGGCGGCATCTCCGACATCGACCTGCTCGAAAAGCTCGTCAGGTACGTTTTCGTGACATCAGGAAACCTCTTCTCGACGCGATCGATAGCCAACTACCTTACCAGCGCGGGAAGGAAGACTAGCGCAAACACCGTGGACAACTACTTGCGCGCCCTCGAGGGCGCGTTCATCGTCTCCCGATGCGAGCAGGCGGGCATCTCTGGGAAGCAGGTCCTGAGGCCGCAGTACAAGCTCTATCCAGTGGACACGGGGCTGCGCAGCCTCATGAGCGGCTTCTCTCCCCAAGACCTCGGTTTCCAGCTTGAGTGCGTTGTGTATAACGAGCTCGTTCGCAGGGGCTATACGACGAGCGTCGGCACGCTCCGCTCTGGCGAGGTCGACTTTGTCGCATCCAAGCGCACGGGCGAGAAGACCTACCTCCAGGTGACCGAGTCGCTCGCGGACGAGGCCACCTACCAGCGCGAGCTTGCGCCACTTGACATGATTGGCGACTCGTTCCCAAAGGTTGTCCTGACGCTCGACCGCTACCGCTGCGGCGTCACGCCCAGCGGCGTGCGGATAGTCAACCTGCTGGACTGGCTGCTTTACTAGGAAGCAACGGCCCTACGCCCGCAGCCGGCCCAGCGTGTAGTCCGCGGCCTCCGCAACGCAGTCGCAGAAGAACGCGACCCACGACTCGTAGTCGCCGTACTTCTCCACGTCCTCCATGCGCTGGTAGTAGGCCTGTTTGTGGCGCTTGAGCGTCTCGGAGAGCGGCAGCACGTCCGTCGGGAGCCGTGCCGCGGCAACGGGGCACGTCCTTCTCCCCCGCTACATCTAAATGCCATTTTCTAAGGGTTAGCAACCATGCCGAATTGCCACTTTTTAAGGTTTACGCCAAAAGGACGGCGACAAGCAGGCTCTCGACCTCGAACAGGCAATAGTCAACCACGGTCATCTTGCGTCGTACTATCACGTTGCGGGAAAGCGCGTCCCCCAAAGCCCCGTAAATCCGTAAGCATCCGCCACCATGGGCTGGCCAAACAATCTGAGGTACGCATGCACGCCGAGAAGCACGTTGACAACAGGGCCGGGGCCTGGCCATCGCCAAGCGTGGCACGGACGTCTTCCTGGTGCGCATGCCCCTCAACTTCGCGTTTTTTGACATGAACGCCGCCGACCGGGTGATGGGCGACGGCAAGGCAACCGTGAGCAGGGCCAGCCAGCAGCGGCAGGCGGCCGAGGCGGTGGCGGAGTTCACGCAGGCAGGCGACTGGCGGCGCCCACACATCAAAGTGGGCGAGAAGGACGCAGATGTCCTTCTCGCCCATCGCATCCAAGCGGGAACCGCGCGGCTCAGCGCTCACGCGCGCAGTCCGCGGGCCCGCCACGCAGGATGCGCAGGCCGTGCGCGATGGGCACGATCACGGCGGACACGTTCTCCACCGCCGCCTTGGGGCTCCCCGGCAGGTTCACCACCAGGGTGCGGCCCACGATGCCCGCCACCTCGCGCCCTATACTGGACGCAACCACACGACGAAGGGAGCGCCATGGAATTCAGAGACGTCATCGCAAACCGCTACTCCTGCAAGAAGTACGCGGACCGTCCCCTGGAGGGCGAGAAGGTCACGGCCATCCTCGAGGCCGGGCGGCTGGCACCCACGGCCAAGAACCTGCAGGAACAGCACGTCTACGTGCTGCACTCCCCCGAGGCGCTCGAGAAGTTCGACGGCCTCACGCGCTGCCGCTACGGCGCGCCGACCGTCCTTCTGGTCGCCTTCGACAGCACGAACGTCTTCACCTACCCGGGTGGCGAGCGCGACTCCGGCATCGAGGACGCGAGCATCGTCGCGACCCACATGATCCTCGCCGCCGCCGACGCGGGCGTGGACAGCTGCTGGGTGAACCTCTTCGACCCCGCGAAGGCGGCCGAGGCGTTTGGCCTGCCCGCTAACGAGAAGGTGCTTTGCGCCATCGACCTTGGCTACGCCGCCGAGGGCGTGGGGCCGCTTCCCAACCACGGCTCGCGCAAGGACCTCGGGCAGACGGTCACGTATCTGTAGGGCCAATCTGCCAAGAGACGAACTTCTGGACTCTTCCGCGTCAGGAATGCACAGCCTTACAGTCCCCTTATTGATCCTCGACGATTGGCGCTAGCCTCATCCACAACCTAATGGCGGCGGGGCCAGGCATGCACAAGCTGCCTGGCCCCGCCGCAAGGTGAAAGATATATTCCGCCGCTGCTAGACTTCCCTACCTGCAATGAAGCCGGCATGGATGGCGTCGAAGATGAGGCCCGTGTGCTCGCAGTCGCCCGCATAGAGCACCTCGGGTCCGTGGAGCGCATCGAGCTCGTCGCGAAGCGTCAAATCGGGCTTGAGACCGACCGACATGAGCACATCGGTTGCGGGAATCTTCCGCTCCTCGCCATCGCTCATGACCGTGACGCCGTCCTCGGCAATCGACTCGAGCCTCGTGCTCGTGAGCACGGTGACGCCGAGCATGGCAAGCATGTTGAGATAGATCCCGCGCGTCACGGCATACTCGCCACGCATGAGCGTGTCGGTCATCTCGACAATCGTGACCTTGCGTCCGCCCTGTGCGATATGGAGGGCGGTCTCGACACCGACGCTGCCGCCACCGATGATGACGACCGAGTCGCCCCTGAGCTTCTGCGTATCGAGCCAGTCGATGGCGTTCTGGACGTTCTCGCCGTCCCAGCCCGGCACATGGAGCTCTGCCTTCTTGGCGCCGGTCGCCACGATCACGGCGTCATACTGCTTGAGGCTCTCTGCGGTCGCCTTCTCGTGCCTCACCTCGAAGATGCCCTTCCCCGCCATCGTGTCGAAGTAGGCAAGGAGCCTCTTCAGGTCCGACTTGAAGGAAGGCACGGCCGCCTCGTTGACGCGTCCGCCAACCTTCCTCGCCTCAAAGACCGTCTCCGCGCTCGCTTGCGACAAGTGCGGCCTCCATGCCAGCGGGGCCGGCGCCGACGACGGCCACGTTCTTCGGCTGCTTCGCCGGCACGATCGGAAGGGAGTCCTCCTTGCCGAGACGCGGATTCATCGTGCACTGGAGGTTGCCGCAGAAGGCATTCCTGGCACCGTTCAGGCACTCGTTGCAGCGCAGGCACGGGCGAATCTCCTCGGGGCGCTGCTCTGCGACCTTCTTCGGCCAATACGGGTCGGCATAGAGCTGGCGGGCCATGCCGACATAGTCACAGAGACCATCGGCGATGGCCTTCTCGCCCATCTCGGGCTTGTTCATGGAGCCCGCAATCATGAGCGGGATCGAGATGGCGCTCTTGATCGGCTTGGCGTATTCGAGAATCTCGCCCATCGGCACCTGCATGGGCATGCCGCTCTTCATGCAGGAGAGGTTGATGGCAGAGACGCCGCGCTCCTCGAGCTCATGGGCGATCCAGGCCGTGTCCTCGACGGTGTTTCCGCCCGGCTTGATATCAGCCGCGTTGATCCTGACGGTCACCGGATAGCGATCCCCGCACTTTGCATGGATGTCGTCGACGATCTCGAAGAGGATGCGGCAGCGCTTCTCGCGCGAGCCGCCGTAACCGTCGGTCCTGTGGTTCATGAGGGGCGTGATCCAAGTGTTGAGGCCGTGCATGTTGCCGCAGTGGACCTCGACCATATCGAAGCCGGCACGCTTGGCACGCAGGGCTCCGTCGCCGTAGAAGGCAACAAGCTCGTGGATCTCGTCCTCGGTGTACTCCTTGTGGGGATAGTTCCCCTCATTGAACTGCGGGAAGAGAATCGGCAGCCAGTGCTCGTTCTTCACGCCATCGCGAGAGACGCACCTCCAGCCATAGGCGGGGTCGACCGGCTCGCCGTGAGACCCGTAGTGCCCAAGCTGGAGCGCTGCCTTGGCGCCATTCTCCTGGATGGCCTGGGCAAGCTTGCTGAGTCCGCAAAGATACTTGTCCGAGCTGATGCGAGGATGACCCGTGCGCATCTCGCTCTCGTGCGGGTTCACGTTGAAGAGGCCCGTGTAGATGAGGCCGGTACCGCCACGCGCCTGCTCTGCGCAGAACTCCACAAGGTCCTGGTTCACGAACCCGTCATAGGTCGGGAAGTCCTGGGCCGCCGGCTTGAAGATGCGGTTCTTCAGCTCGACCCCTCCGATGTTGCCCCTCTGAAGCAGATGCTCGTTCATGCCTTGCCCCTCTCGCCGATGTCCAGTACCATCGATGAATGTAATAGACAAGTGTTGTTTTCACAACAAACGGTTGCGTTAAGAAAGATGCAAGTCCGACAGAACGAGCGCAGTTGTCGATTCCACACCGAAGAAAGAAGATCTGGTGGCCATGGGAGAAGAGCATTCCAGTAGCAAGAAAGCAGGACGGCAGAACCAGCGGGTGAAGCTGACGAAGATGCTTCTCAAGAACGCGCTCTGCGACCTCGCCCAGCAAAAGGGCGTGGACAAGATCACGATCAGCGAGCTCTGCCAGGAGGCCGGAATCAACCGCTCCACGTTCTACGCCCATTACGGCAGCCAGTATGACGTGCTCCACGAGATGGGTGACGACGTGATTGACGAGATGGAGGGAGCGCTGGGAGACCATCCCGAAAGCGTGCCACTCTCGAAGCAGATAGCTGCCATCTGCCGAAGCATCTCTTGTCACTCCCCCGAGGCGCGCCTCGTGTTCTCCTATTACGGGCCTGACTCCGATTTCGCGAACAGGCTCTTCGAGGCCCGCTTCAAGGACTCCATGAAGCCGGAGGGCTACCGCCCCGAGGAAGTGCCGCTCGTGAGGACATTCCTCTGGAACGGCATCTATGGAGCGATCAGGCTCTGGCTATCAGGAGACCAGAGGCTGAGCGCGGATGAGCTGGGCGCTCTCGGCGAGAGGATCACGCGTGGCATCTTCGAAGCCCGTTAATGTCCTTCTCGCCTCTTATTGCATGGCCTGCCCCATATGGCCCAAAGGCGGGCTATTGGAAAAGTCTTGCGTACGTCATTTCCCACCCGAAGATGCCCTAGCACTTGCGTCAAGACCCGGCACCTGCCCCTGGCGTCGTGTCATACGGCTCGTATCATTTGAACACCTGTGGGTATACCTACATCCGTGTGGGTTTTTGCAACGTGGCTTGGGGGCGATGGCATGAGGGTCCTGATGGTGATGGACCAGTTCCTCTCGGCCACCAACGGCACCACGATGACGACGCAGCGCTTCGCGCGGATCCTGCAGGAGACTGGCTGTGACGTGCGCGTCGTGTGCCGGTCCAATGCTGCACCCGGCCCGGACGGTGTCGCGTGGACGGAGCCGCAACCCGGGTTCAAGATTGCCGTCTACCCCCAACGGGAGCTGCGCTACCCGCTGGTGCAGGGTCTTATCGACGAGCAGGGCATGGCGTTTGCCCGTCCAAACGACGACGCGCTGCGCGAGGCGCTCGAGTGGTGCGACGTCGTCCACCTGGTGATGGCGTCGGACCTCTCCTACCACACGGCGCGCCTGGCCCGCGAGATGGGAGTGCCTGCGACCGCAGCCTTCCACGTGCAGCCGCAGAACCTTTCCAGCTCCATCCGGATGGGGCGGGTCGCGCCGCTCAACAACCTCATCTTCCAGCTGGATCGCACATACCTGTATCGCTACGTGGACCACGTGCAGTGCCCCAGCCTCATGATGGCGCGCCAGCTGGTGGCGCACGGTTACACCAACGCGCTGCACGTCATCAGCAACGGGATCGACCCGTCATTCACGTACCGGCGCCTGCCCAAGGACGGCGACCTTGTGGGGCGGCTGGTGGTCACGATGGTGGGCCGCTACTCGCACGAGAAGCGGCAGGACATCGTACTGCGCGCCGTCGCGCGGTCGCATCATAGGGACCAGATCGTGCTCGTGCTGGCGGGTCAGGGTCCCACGGAGCGCGGGCTGCGCAGACTGGCGCGTCGGCTTGGCGTGGACGCGCGCTTTGGCTTTCTGGACCCGCCACGCCTGCGCGACGTGCTGGCCCAGACCGACGTGTACGTACACGCCTCCGACATGGAGAGCGAGGCCATGAGCTGCATGGAGGCCATCGCCACGGGCCTGGTGCCGGTGGTTTCGGACTCGCCGCTTTCGGCAACGTCGCAGTTCGCGCTGGACGATCGGTCGGTCTTTAAGGCCGGCGACGCTGCGGACCTGGCCCGTAAGCTGGACTGGTGGCTGGAACATCCCGACGAGCTCGAGCGCATGGGCCACGCCTACGCCCGCGAGGCCGAGCGCTACCGGTTGCGCGACTGCGTCGCACGGTTCCGCCACATGCTGGAGGAGGCCGTGCGTGACGCGCGCGACGGCCACACGCCGGCACCCGGCATCCGCGACGACATGGCTCTTCTCGCCCCACCAAAGCCGGTGGCATCGCCCGAGCAGCCGGCTCCTTCGGGCGAGAAGAACGTGCCATGCCAACCGCAGGAGCCTGCCCGCCGCGCAGAGCCGAACCCGCAGCACGTGAGCAAGGCCAAGCCGGAGCATGTTGTGCACATGCCGCACTGGGGAACGTTTTCCACCCCGGTCGGGTTCGACTACCTGCGGGATTCTCCGCTCCAGCGCGTGGGCACCCGCATGTTCCGCGCGGTGCTGGACGTTGCCGCCGCCCTTGTCACCCGCGTCGTGCTGGGGTTTCGCCTGAGGGGGCGCCAGAACGTGAGGCGGCTGCGCGGCGGCTTTGTGAGCGTGTGCAACCACGTGCACGTGCTGGACTGCGGCATGGTGCTGCAGGCGCTGCGGGGCAGGCGCGCCTACATCCTGAGCATCGAGGACAACTTCGCGCTGCCCTTCTGCGCGCACATCGTGCGGTGGGCGGGCGCGGTGCCGGTGTCGCCCCACCTCCGCCAGCTGGGCGAGATGGCGCACTCGATGAGCCAGGCGTTGCGCGCGGGACGTGTGGTGCACGTGTACCCGGAGACCGCGCTTATGCCCTACTGCGAGCGGCTGCGGCCGTTTGCCACGGGGGCGTTCTGGCTGGCCGTGAGGAACCACGTGCCCGTGGTGCCGCTGGTGGTCACGCAGCGGGCACGCCGGGGCCTATGGCGCGTGCTCAAGCGTCGGCCGTGTCTGACGCTCACGTGCCTGCCAGCCATCTGGCCGGATCCCACTCTGACGCGCAGGGACGCCGTGAACGACCTGGCTGAGCGCTGCTGGCAGGCAATGGATGCCCGCATCCGAGATAACAGCACTTGCTAAATGCAAAAGGCCATGTAGAGCGGCAGATACACACGATGACCATCCACCTTGAGCTGCTTGGGATGCAGCACCACCTCATCACCCACCCGCTTGCCGAAGTGCCTCTTGAAGTCATCAAGGGAAATCGTCGAGTAGGTTTTGGTGGACTTTGCCTCGATAGGACACACCCTGGGCTTCCCCGCCGCATCCGAGAAACCCTTCGTTATGAGAAAGTCAACCTCGCGCGGCCGTGGCTTCTTGCCCTCCGCCATAGGAGGCTCTTGCCATGTGTAATAGAAGAGCGGTCTTCCGTTCGCCCTCAGTTGCTGGGCAATGGCGTTCTCAATGAACATGCCCCCATTGATCGAGGTCTTACCAAACTGGAGCGCGCGGTAGATGCCTTCAGTCTCTGGACCCTCGTCGAACACGCTTGAGACGAGGAGGCCAGTGTCGGCCATGTAGCACTTGAGCGAGCTATCCTCGCTTTCGTCGGCAGTGAGTCGAAATCCCACATTAGGGTCATTGCAGAGCCTGCAGACATTGACGACATGGGCATCCTCGAGCCAACGCAATGCGGACTCGTAGTCCCTGTACCGAGAGCCACTGCCCAGCGAAGAGAACTTGAATCGCTTGCTGCCCGCAGAGAGCTGTCCAGGAATCCCCATGAAAATCGAGTAGGCACGTCGTGCATCTTGACCGCCGAACTTCTCCATGTCCTCGGCGTAGAGCGTAAGGATCTGTCTCTTCGTCTTGTCGCAGCGCACGAAGGTCCCCGTCTCGAGGAAATCTTCAATCGCTTGTGGCATCCCGCCTACAAGGAGGTATTCGTCGAACAATCTCATGGCTTGGCTGTGAAGCGCCTGAGGCAGCGGCTCGAGGCTATCCCGGGAGTGACGTATTTCGTCCGCCAACGCCTTGCGTCCCAGCGCCCAAAGGTATTCCTCGAAGTCGAGAGGCCAAAGCTGAAGACGCTCCTCTTCGGACGGAATGACGATGTCCTGTACGTTTCTTTTAATCGAGACGAGCGAACCAGTCTCGATGTAGTCGAACCTGCCATCTGCAACTAGATGCTTTACCATCTCACGGGCGGTGGGAAACTGCTGCACCTCGTCGAAGATTACAACCGAGTGACGCGGAGTCAGGTCAACGCCAAAGTAGAGTTGGAGCATACGCAGCATCGTATCTAGGTCACCACGATGATTACGAAAGATGTCGCGCACGTCATTGTCCACTTGGGAGAAGTCGATAAACAGACTTGATTGGTACTCCTCCTCTGCAAACTTCTGAACGATGGTGGTCTTGCCTACGCGGCGTGCACCTTCGATGAGAAGGGCGCTGCGACCGTTGGAGTCGTTCTTCCATTCAAGCATCTTCTGATAGAGCTTGCGTTCGTAGAGACTGTGCATTTAGCCACCACCAATCAGATAGAGGTCAAACGATATAGCTGGTATTTCTACAGAATCCACCACCTATATTATCGCGATTCACTGCAGAATCCGCCACCTTAAACGGTCATATCTACCACAGAATCCGTCATCTATTAGCATGCAAGCTATGCAGACAACAAGGCAGGACATCCAGCCACTTCCCCACGGGAACGGGCGACCAGCGAGATTTCGCACCAGTCGACGAAGAAGACGGTCGCGACTGGCGGCTCGCCCGTCGGTACCGCAAACATGCGCACCAAACGAAAACAGACAAGAGAACATAGCCTCTGACTGCAAGCTTATGGTGAGCGTTAGAAGATTTGAACTTCTGACCTCTTCCGTGTCAGCTCGTGGTGGTCGGCCGCCATTTTCATTTCAAAGGCTCGATATCGATGCTGACGAGGGAGTCCAAGCTTGAACAGAACCTATCTTGAAGCAGAATACCTCGTCCCTCTTCCAGCCCAGGAGACAAAGGCGTACCCCCATCGATAAGGGCCCTCAGGATGGAAAGGACTTTCGTCCTCCCAAAACCCGTTGCCGCAGTCAGCTCCGACATGCGAAGGGACTTTCCGACGAGCTCGCAGTAAACTCTCTTCTCGTCCTCCGAGAGAAGCAGTTCCTTGCTCGCCAGGGGAAGCGTCACGCGAATCGAGTTCTCGTAAACCTCAGACTTTGGCTGTCTCTCGAAAATCTCAACCCCATCTTGGAACATCGAGACTCATAAGTGTTCCTGGTCGGACCCTCGACCTTCTCGTACGTATGCCGTCCTTCAGCTTAAGCTGGCCAACTTCGATCGAGGTAGTGTCACTTCTGCGATACGCCTTGGCTATTGGAGAAACGGTCGCAAAATTTTACGGCCGTTTTTACGCGCGCACTATGCGCAATTCCACGCGGAATGACAGGGTTGTCGAGCGCATTTGGTATCTCGCAAAATAGTGTGTACCAAAATCGCGTACCAAAAGTGGACCAAACGAAAACAGGTCAGAGGACACAGCCTCTGACCTGCAAGTTTATGGTGGGCGTTAGAAGATTTGAACTTCTGACCTCTTCCGTGTCAGGGAAGCGCTCTCCCCCTGAGCTAAACGCCCGAATGTGTTTGCACCGGCTGGGGTCGCGCAGTGCGTTAGTAACTATAGAGGAACGTCCGACGCAGCGCAAGCACGAATTTGGGGAAAGTGAAAATTGGAACGCGCAGTGCGGCCCGACGGTGATGACGCGGACGAGAAGAACGGCGCCTCGTCCCCGCGGCCCACTCGGCACGCGCCTACGCCATGAACGGCGGCACGAGCCGCGGGCGCGAGATGATGCCGCCACCCAGGCACTCGAGCCCGTCGTAGATGACGGCGCTCTGGCCGGGGGCCACGGTGCGCACGGGCTCGGGATACTCCACGCGCACGTGGGAATGGTCGTTCTTCTCGCCCGAAAGCGGCGTTACGCGGGCGGGACGGAGCTCGCCGGTGTGGCGGCTGCGCACGAGGTACTCCCCCGCCGCGGGCGGCTCGCCCTGCACCCAGTGGGCGTCCTCGAGCTCGACCTCGCGCGTCCACAGCGCGGGGCAATTGGGGTCAGCCGTGGCGTAGACCACGTTGCTCTGCACGTCCGTCGTGACGACGTAGCGCTTGGGGCCACCGCCCACGCCCAGGCCCTTGCGCTGCCCCACCGTGAAGAGGAATGCGCCGTCGTGGTGGCCCAGGACGCGGCCGGTCTCCCACTCCACGATGTCCCCGGCGCGGCGCTCGAGCGTGCTCAGCAGGAAGTTGCGGATGCCCACGGGGCCGATAAAGCAGATGCCGTCCGAATCGGGCTTGGACTCGACGCCGAGGCCACGCTCCGCGCACATGCGGCGTACCTGCGCCTTTGTGGGGATGTCGCCTATAGGGAAGAGCGTGCGCGCAAACGTCGCGGCGGGCACGCGCCACAGGAAGTACGTCTGGTCCTTGTGCTCGTCCGCGGCACGCAGGAGGTGCGTGCGCGCGCCGGCACCGTCGGGCGCGGCGTCGCGGCGGACGCGCGCGTAGTGGCCCGTCGCCACAAAGTCCGCGCCCTCGGCAAAGGCGCGCTCGGCAAACGTGCCGAACTTGACCGTCTGGTTGCACATGACGTCGGGGTTGGGCGTGAGGCCGTGGGCGTAGGCGTCCACCAGGTAGTCCACCACGGTGGACTTGTACTCCGCCTCGCAGTCCCACACGTCGAGGTCGATCCCGAGCGTGACGGCGACGCGCTCCGCGTCCGCAAGGTCGTCGGCCCAGGTGCACTTGAAGCCGGGCAGGTCGCGCGACCAGTTGCGCATGTAGACGGCGTGCACGTCATAACCCTGCTCCAGCAGCAGTGCCGCCGCGAGTGCGGAGTCCACGCCGCCGCTCATGCCGAGAAAAACGGACTCAGCCACGGTGACCCTCCTCCTTTGGGTGTGACGGGTCTGGGTGCGAGAGGCCCACGCGGCGGCACTCCGCCTCGACCGCACGGGTGATGGCCTCGGCCGCGTAGGCGACGTCCTCCGCCGTGGTGGGGCGGCCGAGCGTGATCCTAAGCGAGCCCTGGGCGACGTCCTGGGGCGCGCCCATGGCCGCGAGCACGTGGCTCACGCGCATCTTGCTGGCGGCGCAGGCGGAGCCCGTGCCCACGCTCACGCCCTCGCGCTCGAGCAGGATCACGAGGCGGCGCGCCTCGAGCCCCGGGAAGGACACGTGCAGCAGGCCCGGCAGGCGGTTGGCGCTGCGCCTGGGGCCCGAGACCACGCACCACGGGAAGCG